>Ga0134126_10001790_pt1 | contig 27246 bp, 30 predicted proteins | sample KB31752_FD_96881 | JGI IMG/M metagenome (GOLD analysis project Ga0134126, IMG submission 96881) | Terrestrial soil microbial communities with excess Nitrogen fertilizer from Kellogg Biological Station, Michigan, USA - KB3-175-2 | ecosystem: Environmental > Terrestrial > Soil > Unclassified ... | reverse complement strand
TGCGAAAGCAAGGATCAAACCATTCAAATGCTGGTTGCCCAGGTAAACCGGTTACGGTCTGATACCACTAAAACGACGATAACAGTTTTTAAAATACCAAAATGGATTTGGTATGTGACTGGCATTTCAGTCGCGCTTAACGCTATCGCGTTTCTCCTTTGGTATTTGAAAAAAGCAACTTTAAACGTACTTTAAATATGAGTTTCAATTCATTCACGGTTATCCGTAACAACGGCGCGCTTAACCGCCGCACACCGAGCGATTATAAGATCATGGGCCTTGTCGGCACCGGGGTTGCCGTTGCCGGTAAACTGGTATTGGGTACTGTTTACACACTCAAATCAACAGCCGACGCCAACCTGATCGGCCTGAACGCCGCCTACGATACTACCAATAATGTATTGGTTTACCATCATATCTTTCGGTTTTTCATGCGGGAGCCAAACGGCGAGTTACGCTTTATGCTGGCCGCGCAAACGGTAAGCCTGACCGACCTGGTCGATAAAGCCAACCCGTACTGCAAAAAAGTGCTGAAGGATGGCATGGGCAAAGTTAAATGGTGCGCCGTATTTCGCAACCCGGCGACCGGCTACGCGCCCGTATTGACGACCGGCCTGGATGGCGATGTGCTTACCGCCGTACCGAAAGCCCAGGAATTGTATAACGACGAGGCGACCTACTTCCGGTATGCTGGCTTCCTGATAGAAGGCCGGTCGTTTAACGGAACCATCTCGGGGGCTATTGACCTGCGGTCGCTTCTCTCAACTAATGTATCGGTAACCATCCTTCAAGATCCGGCCGTCGCCGGCGCGAATGCGGCCTGGGCAAAATATGCCGCTGTCGGCGATATCCTGGGCCTGAAGGCGCATGCGGATATATCCCAGGATTTCGGCGAGCTGATCGAGATATTTAACCTGACCAATGCCGCCAATGCCGCCTTTACCGATATCGGCATAAGCTCCGGCCAGCTGATATCCGATCTCCAGGATACCGACCTGATCGCCCTGGATGCGAAGGGTTACATCTTCGGCGCACCGGCACCGACAATTGATGGATTCTATGTAAACGATACGCATACCTGCGATGTGCTGGCCGGTAACGATTATGCCTATATCGAAAACAATAGCGTGATCGAGGCGGCAACTACATTGGCCCAGGCTGCCATTATCCGGAAAACGAAATCACGCCTCCTGGTAAACACGACCACGGGATTACTGCTTACAGAGATCAAGACGTCGCTGGAAAACGACCTGAAGAATTCGCAGCAGCCGCTGATCGACTCAGGCGATATCAGCGGCGGTGTGGACGCGCAGATTCCGGATACCTACCAGGATCAGGACGGCAACACCGTTACACAGAACCTGCTTACCAATTCGAATGTGTTTTATGAGCTGACATTTGTGCCGGTGGCAATAGGCAGGTCAATCACATTAAGAATCGGATTTAACAACCCTAATAACGCATAACATGGCATTAATTAATGGTAAGGCATTCTCCTGGTCATCCGTCAGGACAGTAATATTCAGCCGGTCAATCGTTGGTTTTGACGAGATCAACTATACCGACAAAAAAGACGCTAAAGGGGTTTACGGAAAAGGCGATGAGCCGTATGATTCCACCACTGGTAACTACGAGGCTTCGGGGGATATCTCCCTGCACATGGGCGAGGTTGTGGGTATACAGCGGGCGGCGCCTCCTGGCGTTCGCATCCAGGATATGGACCCGTTCGACGTTATTGTTACTTACGAAGAGGGAGGCTTCCTGGTGAAGGATATCCTGCGCGGATGCAGGTTCAAGGTTAACGGCCGTGCGGCAAAGAATGGTGCCGCCGATGCCATTAAACAGAAAATGGATCTCTTTATTTTAAAGATCGATTGGGACGTACAATAAAAAACTAAATAGACCAACATGGACGACAAAACAAAAGAGCCCGTTATGATCGACGGCGGAATTAGCCAAACAACGCTTGATGGCTGGAAAACCAAATATGGCATTGTCCATAAGATCAAGGTGGTTGTTAGCAAAGCTGACAAGGATAAACCGGCCGATATAGCTTACGGGTACATCCGGGATATCAACGATGACCTGGAGCTGATCAGCAGCGTGCTGTCAATGCAATCAGGCGGTAAGATCGTTGAGGCAAAGGTGTTTCTGTTAAACAATGCGTGGCTTGGCGGAGACACCCGCTGCACAACGGTTAATAAGGTAATGATCAGCGCCGCTACACAAGCGGCAACCACTGTCGACATTTTAGACGGCAGCGTGGAAAAGCTTTAGCATCCTGCCCGCCGATAAATGTAGCGCCCGGCCACGACAAAATCAGAAAGATCAACGCGTTGCTGAGGTTTCACTTTAAGATCGACCCGGACAAATTAACACCGTGGCAATGGGCAAACAGGTGGCGTGAGCTCCAGTTTGCCCTTGATCATGAAAGTAGAAGATACGATGCAAAACCCGGCGAAACGCTAATGTTATAAAATGGCAGGTAATAACTATAATATCCCGCAGCTTTTTAGACAGTTCTTTAACATCGAAGGGCAGGTGCTGTCATCCAAGCCGTTCACAGGAGCCACCGGTAGTCCGCAAGGAAAAACTGCCGATACGCAGTTCAATGGCGCTTCGGCCCTGGCCCTGCCGGTAGAGGTTAATAAAAGCGTATATGGCGTACCCATCTACGAGCAGGTGACCCTGATCCAGGAGATACCTGGTCAGCCAAACGTCGAATACTCCTTTCCAGGTTGGCCGCTCTTAGAAGTCGGGCTGTCAAAAAGGATCGTTAAAACGCCGGTAACCGATTCTGATAGCACAATTAAGGAATTTATTGGGATGGACGACCGGGAAATCACGATTCGTGGATTTCTTATCAACCACGATGCCAGGGCCGTTCCACTGGACGATATCCGGACATTAAACAGTATCGCTGAAATTAATGCGATTTTAAAGGTTACTTCAGAATACCTGAACAATATCAATGTTCATTACCTGGTGATCGAAAATCTTCGATTTCCTGAAGTGGAGGCATCAATAATGGTTCAGCCGTTCATCATAGAAGCGGTAAGCGATTCGCCGTACGAGCTGGTGATCCAGGACGCGGTGAACTCGCGGGTGTTAACGCCTCAGCAAAAAGCAAGGCAGCTTTTGTTAAATAACTAACAGAATATAATGCGCATATTCTAAATGGGAACAGTAATAGCAAATAAAGGACAATGCCTGATAGACATCGCTATTCAGGAATACGGCAGTATCGAGACGTTGTTCGACCTGGCTAAAGATAACGGAATGGAGGTCGACGATGATTTGCAGCCGGGCCAGGTATTGCAAATAAGAGATACGCCACCGGACACGGCCGACCAGGATATGATGGATTTCTTTAACAGAAAAGGAATAGTTGTCAATAGCGGCGCCTCTGTGGCCGTCACTGAGATACTGGCGACAAACGACGACGAGGCTATAACAACTAACGATAACGAAGGGATCACTTTATAATGCTGTCATTACGCTCCATATTCAGCCTTACGTCTACCAGTACCGTTGCCGATAGTGACGAAATGCCGATATCGCAGGGATCAGGGACGGGCCAGGTTAAAAAGGTGACTTTTGGTTTACTGAAGGCCCTTTGTGTTTCGGCGGCGCAAACCGCCATCGGCGCTATAACCAAGGGCGATCCCGGCCCGCGCGGACTACCAGGCGCTACCGGCTTGCAGGGCCCGGCAGGCCCGCAGGGTATTCCGGGTGACCCCGGCGCTCAGGGGATAAAGGGCGACACTGGCCCGGCAGGCCCGCAGGGTATTAACGGCGCTCCCGGCGCGACTGGCCCCACTGGCCCGCAGGGTGATCAGGGCATCCAGGGTATCGATGGCCCTACCGGCCCGGCAGGAGCTGACGGCGCTGACGGCGAATCAGCTTACCAGGAATGGCTTGACCTGGGCAATACAGGAACCGAGGCAGACTTTATCGCATCATTAGTTGGCGAGGGTGTCCCGGCTGGCGGCTCAGCAGGCCAGGTGCTAAAAAAGATCGACGCGACCGACTATAACACGACCTGGGAGGATTTGAGCTTTGCCGCGATCATAGGCGTTCCTACGGATAACGCAGCGCTTACTTCAAAATTCAGCAACTACTTATTGCTTGCAGGCGGCACACTAACCGGCGATATTCAACAACCAACTGCGCCAGTTAATGCTAACTCGCTCGTGAATAAAAACTACGTAGATAATATCATCATCGGCGTTATTTGGGTCGGGGTTGACACGGACGCGATTGCCAATATTACCCTGTCCGGCGAACAGACTATAAACGGCGTGGTAACATCATCGTCCCGTGTCTTTCTGCATGGTCAAACCGACCCAACACAAAACGGAATATGGATAACTGCTGCCGGTGCCTGGACGCGATCAGCCGATGCGGCTACCGGCACCCAAATTATCAAACTTGCGATTATCATAGAGGGCGGAACCAATAAGGGCCAGCAGTGGGTAAACACAAACTCGACAGTTACAGTAGGTACTACGGCCATCACGTTCACCGAAAATGCCGGTATCGGAACCTATACCAATGGAACCGGTATTAGCCTAACAGGCACGGCGTTTAGCCTTAATCTTAGCTATACAGATGCCCGGTATGCTGCGATTAACGCGGCTGCGGGTGGCGATCTGACCGGCACATATCCTAACCCAACGATCAATACAATTAATGGTATTACAAAATCTTATTACGACGCAACAAGCAGCATCCAAACCCAATTGAACGGCAAGGCAAATTCATCTGCGTTATCGGCATACCTGCCTCTTACAGGCGGTACACTGACTGGAAATACTACGATCAATAACGCCTTGATATTTTCCGGCAATCAAACAATGGCTGCCTGGGGTATTAGCGGCGTTGATCTTCAGATCAATGGGGCGACGTATACTGATAATAGCTCGGCAGCATCTTCAACCGTGTCTACCAACACGGTTTTTAACTCAATAGCTGTCCCGACCTTAGCGGCATTAAACACGAGCGTTACTTACGCAAAAGCGTCAACACTATATATCGCAGGGTCACCAACAGCCGGAACCAATGTTACCATTACAAACTCATACTCGGTATATGTATCAAGTGGAACATCTTTTTTTGCCGGTGATGTACAGGTTCTTTCTAATATTGTATATCAGAATACCGGTAAAGGGTTGCAATTAAGCGTAAATGGTCTTGGGCCTATGAACGCATTATTTTCTGATACTTCAAAAAATATTATAATAGGAACTACAAGCCAGTGGACGTCTATTACTTTCCAACCAGGAACTTCAACATCTTTAACACTAAGCAATAATGGTAATATTAATACTCCAAACCTAACTGCCTCACAAGCCATTTTTACAGATGCATCTAAAAATTTAATTAGTAATACAATAACAGGAACCGGCAATGTGGTTATGAGCACAAGCCCGGTATTAGTTACTCCTAACCTTGGAACGCCATCAGCGTTAGTCGGTACGAATATCACAGGAACGGCTGCCTCTTTTAATATAGGTGGTAATGCAGGAACCGTTACAAATGGCGTATATACCACAGGCACCTATAGTAATCCTTCCTGGATAACTGGTTTGGCGTGGTCTAAAATATCCGGTACACCAACCACTATTGGGGGATATGGCATAACAGACGCATTGGCTAATCCAATGACTACGCTTGGTGATATAATGTATGAAAATGCTACACCAGCACCAGCAAGGTTAGCGGGTAATACCACCACAACCCACAAGTTTCTCACACAGACCGGCAACGGCACGGTAAGCGCAGCGCCTTCGTGGACAGACGGCGCGACCAACTTCATCTTATACAACCCCACTACATCGCAAGGCGCAAGTTCATACTTCTGGGTTAACGATGGGTATATCGACGGTACATTAGAGATCGGCAACGCGATAGGGGAGGCCGGATGGCTATTTAGCGTGCAAAACCCGCATGCAAGCGGACAGGGCGTATTTATATGGGGCGGGAGCGCAACCAACAAGGTTTTGGAGCTAAGTAGCTATGCGGGAATTCTATGTACCTCATTCTACGGCGATGGACATATAGTAACGATAGGAAATATTGCCGCCTCCTATTTCAAAGGGACGCCCGTGGCTTTTGCATCGCTTCCGGCGACACCCAGCGAGGGTATGATGGTGCCGGTTACCGATAGCAGTACCAACACATGGGGCGCGACGATAACAGGCGGCGGCAGCAATCACGTGTTGGCCTACTACAATGGAACAAACTGGCGCGTAGCCGCTTAAATTGCTTATTTAAATTAAAAACAATAAAAGAATGGACTTAACAACAATCAACTTCAGCAAGCCGCTAATAGGATTAGACGGCGAGCCTGTAATCCAGCTCGACAAGGCTGTGACATTAGGCAGTGTTCTTGCGCCGCAAATCGCTCAGCAAAATAAAGGGGACGCTTTAAAATTGCTTGCATGGGCAATGGCTATTTACAAAGGCGAAGACATTAGCCTCGACAAATCCGACACCTCAACACTGAAAAATCTAATCGAAAGCAATGAGCAGATGACCATTTTGGTTAAGGCGCAGCTGCTGGATGTATTAAACGGTTAATCAGTATGTTTATCCCCTCGATAGAAATAATTATTACAGATGTTGTCACCGGCAAAAACCTGGTGATCACCCGCGTTAATTATGCCGAGGTGGAAAGCTCATGGAAGGCGTTGACGGATACCGCCAAGATCGTTATGCCCAGGAATATCCGGATACTGAACGGCGACATAAATACCATCATAAAGCGGGGGAGCACCGTTTCGATCCGCATGGGCTATAACGGCGTAATGAACCAGGAGTTTGTTGGCTATGTGGCCAGGCTGGACACGAAAACACCGTTTACGATCTTTTGCGAGGATCAGATGTGGCAGCTGAAGCAAACATCATTCACCGGCTCGTTCAAAAATATCGCCCTGAAGGACCTGATCGCTTTTATCTATCCGGGCAGCGCCAGCGTTATCGACCTGGTGATCCCGGCCTACCGGATTGACCGCTGCACTGCTGCTAAGGTGTTAGCACGCCTGAAGGAGCAATATGGCCTGGTAAGTTATTTCCAGGACCAGGTGCTGCACGTCGGCTTTGCTTATGATCTCGCATTGAAAAACGAAGTGATTCATCATTTCCAAAGGAATGTGCCTGAAGACGGCATCGACCTTGAATACCGGGTACCTGAAGACTATAAGGTTCGGGTAAAAGGGATTTCAATTTTACCAGGGGGCAAGACAATAGAATACACGAACACTGATGCCGGTGGAGAGGAATACAATACAGCCGGTAAAAGCAAGAAGTTTGATGGCGATGTGATAACACTACCACCGTTTCACAATTTCACCAAAGAGCAACTCCAACGTGTGGTTGATAATGAAATTAAAAAGTATAAAATCGGCGGCTACAAAGGTACCTTAAAAGCGTTTGGAGTGCCTTTTTGCAGGCACGGCGACATTGATCACTATATCAACAGGCTCTATCCGGATACTGAAGGGAGATATTTTATTGACAAGACAACTGTGCAGTATGGAAATGATGGTTATAGGCGCGTCATTGAACCAGGGAGGAAAGCCGTATGACGTCTATAAAAACATCGATACGAACCATGACGGACGACCAGGTTATTACGCTGGTTCAGGGGAATATCAAAACCGTCGATAAGGACGCAGACACCTGTGTATTTACACCGTTGGATGGCGGAGCCGACTTTTTAGATGTAAAGCTCGAGGCGCTGGAGAATGTGGACGGCAGCAGGTCTGAAGTTGTGAGGTATCCGGAAGAGGGCTGTTATGCAATTATAGGGCTAATGAATAATGATCCTCTGGACACCTTTTTAATCAAAGCTTCGCGCTATGAGAGTGTGGTCATTTTGATTGCCAAGCAAGTTAAAATAACAGCGTCAGGGGATGGGAACGTAACGGTCGACGCACAAAATATCACTATGAACGGCGGCAACAATAAAGGCCTGGTGAATTTGGTCCCGCTGGTGCAAAAGATTAATAGCCTTGAAAAAACGGTAAATGCCCATATCGCAGCGTTCAAGGTGCACACACATTTGGGTGTCACAGTTGGGACTGGCGTAAGCGGTATCACGGGCACCGCCGCACCGGACAGTATATCGCCTTTAACCAAGAGCTCGGAATTAGAGGACACAAATATATTACACTGATGGTACAGGATTTTTTATTAGACGAAAACATGGATACCCTGATTCAGGATGGCGACCTGTTTATCGGGCCTTCCGATGATCAGCATAACCAGGCTGTAATTATTGCCAACCCCGGCCTGATCCGCCGCAGTCCGATTACCGGTGTCGGGATATTTACGAGGCTAAAGAGCCGATTCGGACTGAAAGAATCGGACACTTTAAAACAGGATATACAATTGCAGTTGCAAGCGGATGGCTGCACAAGCACTAAAATAGTTATTAATTCATCGATTGATTTTAACGCTGACGGAACACGATAATGGCAGACACAATTCAAGAAATAGAAGACGAGATCGACGCACAGATCACAGCAGCGCCCGAGCTTGTTAATCTGAACAGTACCAGCAATATTGCCCTTTATAAAATATATCGGTCATGCATTGCTTTTATATTGAATTTATATCAACGCCAGCAAGATGATTACCAGGCGGCCATTGAAACCGTAGTGGAGCAAAAACAATTCGGCACAGATCCATGGTGGCAGCAAACTATGCTTGCCTATCAACATGGCGATTTGTTGCAGTTTATCAATAATGTGTTCCAATATGCGGCGATAGACCCAACCAAGCAGGTAATTAATCTATGCTCGGTAAGCGGAAGCGGCGGTATTGCTACGCTAAAATGCGCTTCTTTAGTCGGTGGCGTCCCTCAGCAATTAACCGACGATCAGATAGCCGGGGCGCAAAGCTATGCCTATGAACAGCGGCCCTGTGGTATCAATCCCGTCGTTCAAAGTTTCCCGGCCGACAAGCTGAAGATTTATCTGACGATATATTATAACGCACAAGGAGATCTTCCGACAATAAAAGGTTTAGTCGAGGCCGCTATAACCACCTATCTCGGTCAAATTGATTTCAACGGCACTCTTTACATTAATAAGATGATCGACGCCATACAGGCTATCCCTGAGATTATTGACGACCAGGTATTTGTTGTACAGCTGCTTGCCAAACCGAGCACCACGGGGTATAGTAATGTCGTATCGAGCTACCAGGCTGAAGCTGGCTATTTTATTATCGATCCGGATTTCCAATTGAGCGACACGCTTACTTATCAATCGGCTATATGAATTACAGCCTGAATATACCCAAGCTGATCGGCGATTACCTGCGGCCGTTGTTTAATAAGCCGGTTACGACCGCCTGGTTAAATGCGCTGCTTTCTCCCGTTGTTCAGAAGCATAGCGACTTTTTAACCTTTAAGGCGCAAATGGATGCTGATGTAACCATCACATGCCAGGTAAACCGACTGCGCCAGGCGCTCCGTGATAAATTCGCGGATGATACCATTGATATAATTCACCCCGGCGACTATCTCGCGAGGGCGTTTATTTATTTAAGCACCGAGCCAAGCCCGGACGAGTATGATTACCTGGAATCTGAAGATCATGAGCCTGCCGAATATGACTACCTGGCGGGAGAATATGATGCTGAGGTGGATTATATTGTTCGCATTCCTTCCAGTTTAACCGCAATGTACGAGGCCATTTTTGCCTTTGTAAGCAGATACAATTTTACCTCACGTCGTTTTGCAATAGAAATAGTATGAAAAATTTACTTACACTTTCAGGCGGCTACCGCCGCTACCAGGATTACCTGTTAACAGTTCAGAATGAATTAAACCTGATGGGTAACTCCATTTTGGGCAGTGTCAGCTTTGATGTCGTATTAGCCGGGTGCGCTGTGACGGATAATCACGATGGTACTGTAAGCATTGCGCCAGGCATTGTTTACATAGCTGGCCAGGTAATGCGTTTTGACGGAGCGGCCAGCATCGCCGCTGATGGATCAAAAGCTATTGTCGCCGGAACACCTGTCACATCCGGCCCGGTCGTTTTCGCTGATACCAGCACAAAAAACGTTTACTCTGAAATCAAAGGAGTGGTTGCTAATTCTGCTGGTGGCCCTGCGAGACAGTTGATAATAGGCGTTACGTTGCTGACATTCGAAGCCTACATCGACGCCAGGATAGCTGGTACCGCTACAAAGGGGCAGATCAAGGAATTCGTATTTTCGACGCTGGACGACATAAACGCGTTTAAAGCGAAGTTTGACGTAACGGGGCTCGGCATAGCGGTCGACACTGTCGGGTGGGCGTTAATGAACGGTAACAATGGAACGGTCAATGCCCAATGCCGTGTTTTCATAGGTGTGGGAGGTATGGTTGATCCGAATACCGGGACGGAGCTTATTATAGGCTCAGGCGATGAGGGCGGCGAGATTACCCATCTATTGTCTTCCTCTGAAGTACCACGGCCGGCCGGGTTGGTGCCAGGCGCAAACGGCCCGCACAATAAACCAGCTGACGGGGGTGGAACGCCTATTTATTACATGACCGGTACACCAGGAACGTCGGCGGCAGGTATCCAGCACAATAATATGCAGCCATATATTGGCACGTTTAAAATGCAAAAACTATAGTCATTGTATCTATTTAAGGGAAGGCAAAGCAGCGATTAAAATGCCTTTAAATAGTGTTTAAATATGACAAAAATTAATATCAAAACCCCGATCAGTTATTATGGCGGGAAACAAAAATTATGTAAGCGGATCGTCCAGCTTATACCGGACCACAACTTATACTGTGAACCGTTCCTTGGAGGTGCTGCGGTTTTCTTTTCAAAGCCGCAGTCGAATGTTGAAGTGTTAAATGACACTAATAAAGAGTTGATCAACTTTTACCGGGTTGTTCAGACTGATTTCGTTTCATTGGAGAAGGAGATCAGGATCACACTGCATAGCCGCCACCAGTTCAGGCAGGCCAGCGTAATTTATAACAACCCGGATATGTTCAGCGAGCTGAAAAGAGCCTGGGCGCTATGGGTGACAGCTTCGCAGTCGTTCAGCTCTATGCTCGACGGATCATGGGGATATGAGCGCCTAAAGAATACCACTACAAAGAAGATCAGCAATAAGAGATCTGATTTTAGTGAAGACCTGGCCATCCGCTTGCAAAACGTCCAAATCGAGTGCACAGATGCGTTAAGGGTGATAACCAGTAGGGATACTGAAGACTCGTTCTTTTATTGTGATCCGCCTTATTTCAATTCAGATTGTGGCCATTACGATGGATATAGCCGCGACGACTTCGAAGCCCTGTTGAAGCTTTTATCAAGCATCCAGGGTAAGTTTATTTTGTCATCATATCCGTCCGATCTGTTGACCAGGTACACAAAAGACAACGACTGGAGCTGTGTGGCCATTGAACAAACTGTTTCGGTAAATGCGAAGGCTGGCAACAGGAAGATGAAGACTGAAGTGCTTACGGCAAACTTTGAGATAAAGTAAGCCCGGATAGCATGAAAGTTTGGCAACAATTCATTAGCAAAGGGGTGGAAACACCCCATATCCGGGCTGTTCCTATAAAGGGAAAACAAAGCCTAATACGGGATGCTAATGAATTGTTGCCGGTGCTAATATACGGCTTTAATATGGGTTTTTAAAGCCGTTTTTGTCGAGTGTAGAATCCTGACAATTAGTTTTAAATATGGTGACAGTTAGTTTTGGCGATTATACGGAGGCAATTTTTATTTTTTTTAAAATAAATTTGCGTAACTCAAAAGTTACTTATACATTTGAGTAACTTAAAAGTTACGAATTATGGCAGCAAACATTAAACATCAATTATTTTTCCCGCATCCGCCAGCCGCGGTTTGGGAATACCTCACGAACGCAGAGTTGATGGAACTCTGGCTCATGAAAAGCGATTTTCAGCCGGTAGTAGGGCGCGAATTCACCTTCAGAAATAAACCTGTACCTGCTTTCGATTGGGACGGCGTCGTCCATTGCAAAGTTTTAGAGATGGTGCCTTTCAAAAGACTTTCTTATTCATGGAAGCTTGGACCGGGAGATGGAACCAGCAACGTGGAGTCGGTAGTCAACTGGCAGTTACAGCCGAAGAATAATGGGACCGAGCTTTTACTGGATCATGGCGACTTTGCGATATTGAAACACATGGGCATTTTCGAAGCTATGAACAAGGGCTGGCTTGAAAATATGCATAAAATACTCGATCGCTTAAACGCTTAATATCATGGCACAACCAACGCTTGATGCATTCCAGGTGATTGCCGACCCAAGCAGGCGGCAGATGCTGATGCTGCTTTCAAAAGAAAGCCGGACCATTAACAACCTGGCCGAAAACTTTGATATGAGCCGCCCGGCGGTGTCGAAGCATATTAAAATTTTATATGGCGCCGGGTTTGTTTCCATACAGGACATAGGCCGGGAGCGGCATTGCACGCTAAAGCAGGATGGCTTCAACGCCTTACACGAATGGCTCAACTACTTTGACCAGTTCTGGACATCGAAATTGAAGAACCTGGAAAATTTGCTAAATAACAGACCGAACTAAAATATCTTGCAAAACAACTAAAATCAAAAAAAATGGAACAGCAAAATTATCAAAGCAGCATAGCTGCAGACTTTACGCCCGGCGAGGCTTTCGATGGTATTAACCGGGTAAACGAATGGTGGGCAAAGAATATTGATGGCAGTACCAATAAACTGAACGATGTGTTTACCGTCAACTTTAGCAATGGAACGTTTGTGACTTTTAAAATCGTTGAAAGTGAGCCCAACAAAAAAGTAGCATGGCATGTAACCGATTGTTACCTGCCCTGGCTGAAAGATAAAACCGAATGGACCGGAACTACCGTTGTGTTCGAGATATCGTCTTTAGGCGACAGTACCCGGGTTACCATGACGCATATCGGCCTGGTACCGGAAATAGAGTGTTATACCGGGTGCGAAGCCGGCTGGAACAAGTATTTCAAAGAAAGTTTATTTAAACTGTTGACTGAACAGGCCGGTGTCCCGCAGTAAAAAAGGCTGTTAAACCAGTTAAACAAAACAAGGAGAAATCAATGCGGCTTATTGAATTGGTTTGAACGGTTAATGCCAATGCATTCCGGTCTTCGCGGTACAATGGGTTTACTTAGGGATGGTTGCTATGATGTATTAAATCACAGCAACCATGTAACGATACCGGGTGAATCGCCGTCCTATGGGTATGAAATTCATAAACCTATTTTTTTTTACCTTATTCGTGCTGTTCCTGATCAACTTTGCCCATGCACAAACCCCGGCCGGAAAAATTTCCGGAGCGGTATTAGATGATGCTAAAAAACCGCTCGATGGCGCAACGGTCGTCCTGCTTACCGTAAAAGACTCGGTTGTTGTCGGCACCCAGCTTGCTAATACCAATGGCGGCTTCACCTTCCAAAACTTAAAGGATAATACTTACCTGCTAAAGGTGACCTATATCGGCTATAAAGATTATCGCAGCAGTTATGTGATCATCAGCCAGCAAAAACCGGTCAACCTGCCGGCCTTTATTTTATCATCGGTTGGAAAAACGTTGAATGGCGTAGCCGTAACCGCTCAACGATCCTATATCCAGCAAAAAATCGACCGCACGGTGGTTAACGTCGGCGCGCTTATATCCAACACCGGCGCTAACGCCCTGGAAGTGCTTGAAAAGACACCCGGCGTGCAGGTAGACGCTGACGGAAATATTACCTTTAAGGGGAAAAGTGGTGTGCTGATAATGATCGATGATAAACCCACCTATCTTTCGGCCGCTAACCTGGCTACGTATCTGCGTTCGTTGCCATCTTCGTCGTTAGACCAGATAGAGCTGATGGATAACCCGCCGGCCAAATATGATGCGGCGGGCAATGCGGGGGTGATCAATATCAAAACTAAAAAAAGTACGATCAAAGGATTTAATGCGGTAGCATCGGCCGATTACCAGCAGGGTAACTACAGCCGTACCAATGAAAGCATTAACCTCAATTATCGCATCAATAAAGTTAACCTGTTTGCCAACCTTGCTTATAATGAACAGCGGACTTTCAGGCGGCTCGAGATCGACCGGAATTATTTTGATTCGAACGGCGATCCGACGTCGTCTTTAAATGATATTTCCTACTTCAGGCCGGTAAGCAACAATACCAACATCAAAGCAGGCATGGATTATTTTATATCACCCAAAACAACCTGGGGTTTTGTATTTACCGGCGATATATCGTCTGACCACGACAGCAGCCCGGTATACAGCTTGCTGTATAATAAAAACAATCAATTGGATTCAACCATCAATACCCTTAACACCTCCAAAAACACGTTTAAAAGCAAAGGCATCAACCTGAACTACACCCACAAGTTTGACAACGCGGGCAGGGTGCTAACCTTCGACCTGGATTATATTCGCGACGTAGCAGGCGGCAACCAGTTGTTTGTAAACAACACCATTTTGCCCGACGGCACTTTAACAAATTCGACCACACTCAATGATAATCTGCCCGCCGTCATCAATATTTACTCGGCGAAAGCTGATTATTCTCATCCATTTAAAGGCAAGGCAAAGCTCGATGCCGGTGTTAAGAGCAGCTATGTGAATACTGATAATGCCGCTAATTACTTTAACGTGATCAACGGCGTAAACACCATCGATTATAACAATACCAACCGGTTTTTATATAAAGAGAACATTAATGCCGCGTACGTTAATTTTAACAAAAATTTCGGCCGGTTCTCATTGCAAACAGGTTTGCGGGTAGAGAATACCAATGGCAACGGGCACCAGCTGGGCAACGCCCAAAAGGCCGATTCGTTGTTCATCAATCATTATACCGACCTGTTCCCGACCGCTTATTTTTCCTACAACCTGGATACGGCGGGCCACAATGTAATGGTTCTTTCATATGGCAGGCGGATCGGGCGCCCCAATTATGGCAGCTTAAACCCTTTTACCTTTTTTGTGGATGAGTTTACCCATTTTACGGGCAACCCCTTCCTGCGGCCGCAGTTTACGGATAATTATAAACTGGCCTATAGTTTCAGAAGCCTGTTTACCGTCGCTGTCACGTATAATCTCACCACCGATGTTCAGGGTGAAACCATTCATCGGGCAGGCGATGTATTCATCAGCACCCAAGGCAACATAGGGTACCAAAAAACGCTGGATTTTTCGGTCAACAGCAATTTTCAGCCTGCTAAATGGTGGTCGGTCAACCTCTACGCCGAGGTATATAACAACACTTACCAGGGGGCGTTTTATACCGGCTATCTTAACCAGTCGCAGGTTACCTTCTCGGGCAATGGCAACAACCAGTTTACGATATCACCCACCTGGAACGCCGAATTAAGCGGTTTCTTTGATTCCGGCGGTACCTACGGTCAGTTTGTTACGCTGCCGAAGGGTATGCTTAATGCGGCTATCCAAAAAAAGATATTGAACAATAAGGGCTCCATAAAGCTGTCAATGCGGGATATTTTGCACTCTTTCAGCCCAAGCGGTACCATTACCAATATTGCGGGCGCCGCGGCAACGTTCCACAACACCCTGGATACCCGCGTGGCAACCCTGGCATTTACCTATAGTTTTGGTAAATCAACCAATGTGCCGCAAAAACGGGAAACCGGCGGCGCCGAAAGCGAGCAGGGGAGGGCGCATTGATCGAATATAGGTCCAAAAGTCTATTAAAAATATAGAGCCTTGAACTGGAAAAGGTAGAGGTTAGGCTCTAAACTATGAATAAGCGCAGTGTTTTTTTAATTCAGCATAGTTTGCCATATTTGTCTATATCCTTTAATACCAGTTACTTGTCATCTTTAGGCCAACAGAACATCATCTAGACTTATGAGAAATCTATCTGACATAGGCCGTATTTTCTATGGCATCGCCATGGCCGAAATGGGGTTGCAGACCATTTATTGCCATGATATCCCTTATTTTATGCTGCCCCCTGTACACCCCGGCAAAACCGGTGTGATCATACTTACGCTGATTTTAGGAATTGTGATGACTTTGGCCGGAGCATGCATTGCTTTCCGGAAAAAAGCCCGGCAGGCTGCGCTCCTGTTTGGAGGGTTGTTATTGCTGATATTTTGTTTTTGGTATGTACCGTATGAACTTATCGCGAGCCCTAACTATAAACTTTTGGGGGATTGGGAAAACGCCATTAAAGAACTGGCATTAGCTGGTGGCGCACTGGTTGTTGCCGGTTGCTTTCCGGCAGAAAATAAAAACTCACTTACCCGGTTATTTGAGAAGCTGGTCCGCGGAGGCGCTATTCTTTTTGCCCTGCCGGTCATTTTTTTCGGCATTCTTCATTTTGTATATGCAAAAGAAGCCGGCGGCTATATCCCATCATGGATACCCAACCATCTGTTCTGGATGTATTTTTGTGGCGCCGCGTTATTGGCGTCGGGTATAGCCATTCTTTTGCGTATCCAGGCCAGGTTAGCCGCCATCCTTTTGGGAGTTATGATCTTTACCTGGTTTGTGATCCTCCATACTCCAAAGGTAATAACTTCTGCCGCCGCAGACAGGACAGGTGAACTTTCCAGCGCATTTTTAGCGCTGGCCTATTGCGGAATCGCTTTTGTAATTGCCGGGACCAGTAAAAAACCAGCTTAGGATAGTTTATGCCAGCATCTTTTTTAAATAGTTAAAGCTGTTTTCCACGTTTTGCAATGGCTGCGGCGCCTGGTCCTGCTCAACAAAAAAATATTTCATCCCCGACGACTTCGCATGTTCGAAAATACGTTTGAAGTCGATAACGCCCGAGCCCACTTCGGCAGGCATCATGTTCTTTTTATCCAGGTCCTTTACGTGCCATAGCGGGTAACGGCCGGGGTGCAGCTTAAAAAGTTCAACCGGATCCTGCTTAGCCTTGCTGGCCCATGCGAGGTCGAGTTCCATTTTCACCAGGTCCTTATTCGTATTGTTCAAAATATAATCAAATGGCCGGTGGCCGTCTACATTGTCAAATTCAGTTACATGATTATGGTAAGCAAATTGAACGCCGTTCTTTTTACACGCCTCGCCGGCTTTACTGAAAACATCGACGGCGGTTTTTATTTCATCCATCGTGCTAACCGGGATGGACGAGCAAACCAGGTAACTGAGGCCGCCCTCCGCAGCTTCGTCCGCCAGTTGCTGGTAGTTATCGCGAAGATTGGCCACTTTCGGCCTCTTTTTAAACTGTTCGGCCATTTTTTGTATCCGGGCCGAGTCGGCGGCGGTTTTAGCCATTTTCATGATCTGGCCGATCGTAAAAGGCGCCCCGCCCACGTGCGCCGACCGCCAGTGCATGCCCGCGTCTTTTACCATGGCGGCAAATTCTTTTGGCGTGTATCCATAAAAATTCCCTTTTCCGGAGCCCGCGCTCTCCAGTTCCCTATAACCGATAGCAGCCAGCTTTTCCAGCGTACCACGGGTGTCCGTCGTCATCAAATTCCCAAGCGTGTAGGCCTGGATACCGATGGGCATCGATGCTTTGTTAAATAAAAAGGCGGCTTTACCAAGCCCGGGCGACAATAAGCCGGTTAGGGCAAGCGCGCCCGACTGTTGTAAGAATTTTCTCCTGGTTGTCATAGCGAAGGATTTTTTATGGTTAAATAAATGTGTTTTAAAAGTAATATCAAAGATTGGAATTTACGTGATGAATTCGAGATTTTATTCGTACAAAGTTTGAGCTTGACAAACGGAAAATTAAGCAAAAAACGAATTTATTCCGGTTTAGCAGGAGGGGGGATAGCCGGCGACTCGGGCGAATTCTCACTGGGCGGATATTCATCCGGAATGATTTGATTATCTTCCCGGGGTATTTCCGGCTCCTTAGGGTCATGTGGCCGGCCAATTTCAGGTTGTGCCGGCTGCTGCGGAATTTCCTGCGGTTCGCCCGGGAAGGTTTGGTGTTGCTTTCCCATAATTCTATTTGCTTTTTTAACTAACAGCCGAAAAGGGGCAATTGTTCCTTATTTGAAAGATTAATTGATCTAAAATTTGAAAGAATTTGGTGGTGGAAGGTACTGTTGAAGTTTAGTTCAGCAACTCAAAAATGCCTGCAGCGCCCTGGCCTGTGCCTACGCACATCGTGACCATGCCATACTTTTGCCTGCGCTGCCTCAACTCGTCGAATAACTGTATGGATAGCTTTGTTCCGGTACAGCCCATAGGGTGTCCCAGCGCAATAGCACCGCCGTTAACGTTTACGATATTGGGATTTAAGCCAAGGCCGTTTATCACCGCGACGGCCTGCGAGGCAAAAGCCTCATTCAGCTCGATCAGTTGCAGTTCATCCTGCTTCATGCCGGCTCTTTTTAATACTTCGGGAATGGCGTACAGTGGCCCGATGCCCATAATACGCGGCGGAACGCCCACAAGGGCATAGTTGACCAGCCGAGCTATCGGTGTTAGATTGTTCTCCTTTAAAAACCGCTCGCTCACCACCATTACAAATGCGGCCCCATCACTCATTTGCGACGAATTGCCTGCTGTAACCGTGCCTTGAGCATCGAAAACCGGCTGCAAGCTGGCCAATGCCGCGATCGAAGTATCCGCACGCGGACCTTCGTCTGTATCTACCATGAATTCCCGCTTTGCTTCGTTGCCGTTTTCATCCAGATAGATATCTTGTGCTTTTACCGGCGCTATTTGATCCTTGAATTTCCCGGTTGTTATCGCGCCGAGCGCTTTTTGATGCGAATGGTAGGCAAATTCGTCCTGCTCCTCACGACTAACGTTAAACTCCCGGGCAACCGCTTCTGCGGTCAGGCCCATGCCCCAGTAATAATCTGGGTGTTCTTTTGCTACCTCGGGGTTAGGTATGTTATGATATCCGCCTATCGGCACCATGGTCATGCTTTCAACACCTCCGGCAATAATGCAGTCGGCCAAACCACTGTGGATCTTGGCCGACGCGATAGCGATGGTTTCCAGTCCCGATGAGCAATATCTGTTCACGGTCATGCCCGGCACCTTATCGGTATCCAGCGCCATCAGCGAGATCAAACGGCCCACATTCAATCCTTGTTCTGCTTCGGGCGTGGCATTGCCCACAATCACGTCTTCAATTTGCACTTTGCCAACATTTGGAACGGAAGCTACCAGGTGTTTGATCACTTCGGCCGCAAGCGTATCCGGCCGGGTGAACCTAAAACCCCCGCGTTTTGCCTTTCCCACCGCGCTCCGGGTACCGGCAACAATATATGCGTTCATACAATGTATCTAAACAGATTTGGTAATATCCAAAAATAGCCGGAAATTTTGCTTTATTTTATTTTCTTTTTATCTCACAACCCAGTCAACCAAAAACCTTTATGCAAACCGACGATCCTGTTAACCATAAGGAAGTAACCACCCTGTACCGGAATTATGTTTTGGCGATGCTGACGCTGGTGTACGTCTTCAACTTTATCGACCGGCAGGTGCTTGTTATTCTCCAGGAATCGATAAAAAAGGAGCTGCACCTGTCAGATACACAGCTTGGGATGCTATCCGGGTTTACGTTTGCTGTATTTTATGTCATCCTGGGTATTCCGATTGCCCGCCTGGCCGACAAAACGAACCGCCGGAATACCGTTGCGGTGTCGCTTGGGTTGTGGAGCATTATGACGGCGTGCTCGGGTTTGGCGCGAAATTTCTTCCAATTGCTGCTGGCCCGCACCGGCGTTGGTGTTGGGGAAGCGGGAGGGAGCCCGCCTGCCCACGCCATGATCTCCGATTACTTCCCGCCCCAAAAACGGTCAACTGCACTTTCTATCTATTCGGCAGGAATTTATTTCGGGGTATTGATCGGGTTTTTAATGGGCGGATATTTAAACCAGCACCTGGGCTGGAGAACAGCGTTTTTCGTTGTAGGTGCACCCGGCATCCTTTTCTCACTGCTGTTTTACGTTACGGTGAAGGAACCCCGAAGAGGCGCAACGGATGCCGATACCATTTCAAACGAGCCGCCGACATTTGCCGAGGTATTTAAGCGCTTGTATTCCACCAAAACCTTCGTTTTTCTCTCATTGGCCTCAGCGCTGAACGTGTTTTGTATTTACGGTTTGATCAACTGGGCGCCGTCCTTGCTGCAGCGGCTGCATGGCATGAAGAGTACGGAAGTAGGCCTGTCGCTTGGCCTTATTTATGGCATTGGCGGGGCAATTGGATCATATGCCGGCGGGTTGCTCACAGATCATTTCGGAAAGGAGGATAAACGCTGGTACCTGAAAGTTCCGGGTTATGCTGTTCTCATCGCTATTCCATGTGCCGCCGGAGCAATATTCTTGCAGAATACCGCGCTTTCACTAATCTGCCTGGGTTTATGCGCTTCGCTGCAAAGTGTTTACCTGGGGCCGTCGCTTGCGGTAGCGCATAGCCTTGTACCTGCATCGATGCGGGCGCTTACTTCGGCAGTTTTTTTCCTGGTGATCAACCTGGTCGGTTTGGGATTCGGGCCATTAGTCGTCGGCTTTATCAGCGATCTGCTCAAACCCACCCTTGGCGTCGAATCCCTGCGTTGGGCTCTGTCGATCGTATTGATTGCAGGCGCTGCATCTACGATACTTTTTTTTGCCACCGCGAAAAAGCTGGTGGCTGATTTGAAGTTACACTCCTGACCAGTAAATTTTCCAAACCCTCTTTTCGCTTGCGAAGAGAGGTGGTCGATCCGCCGGCTGGCGGAGAAGACCGGGTGAGTCAATCTATGCGGGCGATAAGCTTTAACTACCTCGCCGCTCCGCCGTCGATTGTTAAGCAGATCCCGCTCACAAACGATGCCTCATCCGACGCAAGGTACAGGTAGCCATTGGCGATATCGTCAGGCACACCCCATTTGCCAAGCGGTATCGATGGCAGGGTTTGTTTGCGTATTTCTTCGGGCATCAGGTCGGTCATGGCGGTGGTAATAAACCCGGGGGCTATACAGTTGGCGGTAATACCAAAGCGGCCCAACTCCATTGCCCACACCTTCGTCATGCCGATGATAGCGGTTTTTGTCGCCACATAGTTGGTTTGCCCGTAGTTTCCGCGGATAGCGACGTTGGACGATGCCGAAACAATGCGCCCGTAGTTTTGCTCCTTCATGATCGGGGCTACGGCCTGTGTGCAATTGAAAACGCCGGTGAGGTTTACACCGATCACATCGTCCCACTCTTGTTTCGTCATTTTAAGCAGCGTCCTGTCCTTGGTAATGCCCGCGTTGTTAATTAGTATATCGATGCGCCCAAAATGCTTATGCGCTTCTGCTACGGCCTGTTGTACTTCCTCCTGGTCGGTAACCGATACCTTTTGAAAGATGGCTTCGTGACCTTCTTTTTTTAACCGCTCCACCACGTCGTTCCCCTTATCGGATACATCCCACAAAATAATCTTCGCACCTTCTTTGGCAAACCGTTCAGTAGTAGCAAGGCCTATTCCGTTGGCGCCGCCGGTTATCAGGGCAACTTTGTCTTTTAGTCTCATGGTTATAATTTGGATTGCAGAAAGATAGTTAAAAAATATAAATCCACTAACGGGTTACATCATTGTCGGCAATTTTCCGTTGCGGATAGTGGCCTCACCCCAGCCATCTCCAAAGGAGAGGGGGAGCAATGCTGAATTATTAGCTTTGTTTTGGAAGTCCTCTCCTTTGGAGAGGATTTAGGTGAGGCTAAAACCACATCCCCCGTTGCATCATTCAACTAAATTTCTATTTTTGATCAATCAACTAAAATCTCATGAATCGATATTTAATCGCCTTAACGCTGTTTGCATGTATTGCATTCGCAGCACCTGTACAATCACAATCCAAAGTACTCACCGAAGCCCCGGCCGCGGCGGGGGGATTTTCCGCCGCGCGGCTTGGCCGCCTCGACTCGGCCATGAAATCGTGGGTGAACCAGAAATGGGTGAACGGCTCGGCCGTATTGATAGCCCGCCATGGCAAAATTGTTTTTTACAAGGCGCACGGATATAACGATCAGGATACAAAACAACCGCTCGACAAAACCGGCATCTTCCGTATCGCATCGCAAACCAAGGCCCTTACCGTGGTGGCGGTTATGATGCTGTGGGAAGAGGGTAAATTCTCACTGGACGATCCTGTTTCCAAATTCATTCCCACGTTCGCCAAACAACGGGTACTCGCTACCTTCAATCCTAAAGATACTACGTACACTACCGTTCCGGCTAAACGAGCCGTTACCATTCGCGACCTGCTTACCCATACATCGGGTATCGGCTACCCGGGTATCGGCACCCCGGCCGAAAATGCGATTTACGCAAAAACCGCGCTTACCGGCGGGGTTGGCACAAAGGGCCCGAAACTTTCGGATGCCATGACCAGCCTCGGCAACGTGCCGCTGTTTTTTCAGCCCGGCGAGGGATGGAAATACGGCCTGAATATGGATGTGCTGGGCTATTTGGTCGAGAAATGGTCGGGCATGTCGCTCGAGCAGTTTTTCGAAAAACGCATATGCCAGCCGCTTGGCATGAAGGATACCTGGTTTAACCTACCGCCTGAAAAAGGCAAAAGGCTGGTCAATTTCTTCCTCGGCGATTCAACAGGATCGATAAAAAAGCAGGCAACGGTTTTCAGCGGTTCGCTCGATATGAACTACCCGCTTATAAAAACCGACTACTTCTCAGGGGGCGGCGGCTTGTCATCAACCTTGTATGATTATGCCGTTTTCCTGCAGATGCTGCTCAATGGCGGCGAGTATAATGGCGTGCGGCTTTTGGCTCCCAGCACGGTGCGCCTGATGACCATGAACCAGATCGGCGACCTGCACCCCAATCTTGGCAGTCATGCCGATGTGAACAAATTTGGTTTCGGGTTTTTCATTGTTACCAACGAGGGGAGCCGTTTCGGCCCGATACAGGCAGGTTCCTATTCGTGGGGCGGGGTGTTTTCAACCTCGTATTGGGTCGATCCGAAAGAAGATATGGTGGTGCTGGCGTACGAGCAAATGTGGGGGCCGTATGTGGCTAACACAGGTGCGGCCTTCGCGCCGCTGGTTTACCAGGCGATTACGAATTGAGGAAGGGATTGGTAGGGAAGAGTAAAACTTAGCTGGCGGTTGGTTCGCCATGCTCCTCCTCATACTTTTCCCTCAACGCCGATTTCAAAAACTTACCTACCGACGTTTTTGGTATGGCATCAATGACGGCATAGCCTTCGGGTATCCAGAATTTGGCAAACTTATCGGCAAGAAATGCCTTCAGTTCATCAGGCGAAATGGTTTTCCCCGGTTTGGCCACCACGTAGGCAAAGGGCCGTTCCATCCATTTTTTATCGGGCACGGCAATCACGGCGGCTTCAAGCACGGAGGGATGACTCATCAACGCATTTTCGAGCGCTATGGAGCTGATCCATTCGCCGCCCGATTTGATCACATCTTTGCTGCGGTCCTTTATCTCGATACAACCATCTTCGCTGATGGCGGCGATGTCGCCGGTTTTAAGCCAGCCGTCGTCGGTAAACTTTCCCTGCGGGTCGGCATCGCCGTAATACGAGGCGGCAACCCACGGGCCGCGCACTTCCAGCTCGCCCACCGTATTTCCATCCCAGGGTATCAATCCGAATTCATTCCGGCCGCGTATCTCCACGAAAGGCACCGGGAAGCCTTGTTTGGTGGCGTGATCATATTGTTCTTCTTTGGAAGCATTTTCCAGCTTGGCAGGCATTACGGCTGTACTGCCAAGGGGAGACAGTTCCGTCATGCCCCAGGTGTTCAGCACGTGTATGCCGTAACGCTCGTCAAAGGATTGAACCATGTAACGTGGCGCACACGAGCCGCCGATCACGATGGTTTTTAAGCTGAGCTTATATTTACCTGGGTTGTCATCCAGCGTGCGAAGAATATTCATCATCACCGTCGGCACGCCACCTGTCATGGTTACTTTTTCAGTTTCGAAAAGACTTAAAAGGCTTTCGGCATCCAGGTACGGGCCGGGAAACACCTGCCTGGCCCCGACAAAAGCACAAGTGTATGGGTATCCCCATGCGCTGGCATGAAACATGGGGACAATAGGAAGCACCACATCGCGCCCGGTAATGCCGCCCCCGGTACTTTTTAAGAGGAACGACATGCAGTGAAGCATTATGGAGCGGTGGGAGTATAGTATACCCTTCGGTTTGCCGGTTGTTCCGGAGGTATAGCACATAAAGGCGGCGGTATTTTCGTCGCCCTCAAAAGGCTCGAACAGCGATTCATCGCCGCCAGCCAAAACGTCCTCATAGTTTAAATATCCCTGCGGCAGCGGCTCACCGGTTTGAGGAATGACGATGACGGTGGAAAGCTTCCTCGCCATTCTGAATTTTTCGAACAGGGGCAGCAATACCTGATCCACGATGATGATCTTATCTTCAGCGTGGTTAACGATATAGCTTAACTCATCCGGGCTAAAGCGTAAATTAAGCGGATGCGCGACCGCTCCCATACACGGAACGGCATAATACATCTCCAGATGCTGGTAGTGGTTCCAGCAGAGGGTGGCCACGCGGTCGCCCCGGCGGATTCCAAGCTGCTGAAGGGCTACGGCCAATTTTTTGGCGCGCAGGGCCATATCGCCGTAGGTGTAACGATGGATGCTTTTATTCGGAAGACGGCTGACGATCTCATTCTGCCCATAAAAGCATTCCGCCCTCCGCAATATGGTGGGCAGGGTGAGCTGGTAATCCATCATTAAACCTCTCATGGGATCGGCAAATTGTACTAACGGTTGAATAATTTATATGCCGAAAGATAATCAAAAGGAAATAAAAATTACCCCTGTACGCTATTATTGCAGGGACTGCCGAACAGTTCAGGTCACTCCGCAACGCATTTTTATCCGCTGGGATCAATGATGCTTGAAATATTGAATATCCTTTTCGTGTTTTTTTGCAGCGTCCTTAGAGTCGAACGTACCGAGGTTTTTGCGTTTGTGTGTATCGGGATCAACTTTTCGTGAGTAGATCCGGTATTTACCCGATTTTAATTTCCTGATCATAGCTCAATAATATTATTTTGTAGTTGCATAGTTCCGGTTCCTTGCCGAAACAATCCCGGAGTTTCCAAAAAGATAACAAATTAATACACCTACTGTTTTTTTGGGTAAAATAGCATCGGACCTACGTTTGCTGGTCAGCCGAAATGATCCGGTGAGCTACAAAAGAAAATTCGTTTTGAGGCCCCTCGTTTGGAGAGGATGAGGTGAGGCTTAAATTATTTGGATCGGCTAAGCGCTATAAAGAAAGCGAGTTACTTCACGTTAAAAAGAATCCCAAAATTGGTATATTGTGCTTCTACGCCATGCAGATATACTTTGGCTTCAAATGCTGCCCACGGTGTAAAAAAATATTTTGCGCCAAAAGTATAATAGAAATTAACCTGGGTAGTTGCGTAGTTTAAATGGAGATAGTACCCGTAATTAGTTTCAAAAGCTAATTTTCCAAGCCAAAGGTCGGCGCCAAGACTTACGCCGGTGCTAAACTTATCTTTGGAGGTGCCGAATCCTTGAACGGTATTAAGATAATTGACCAAATCATAGGTCACCAAATAATATACGATATCCGTTGCTGCTTTTAAGCTAATTAACGAATTTAAACGGTAATTGTAACCCACATAAAAGCCCAGGTTGTTTAAATGTGACGGAGCCTGGGCGTGTTGAATAGAGTCGGCAATAGAAAGTTTTTGTTGAAAAACCTGAATAAGTCCGCGGTGGCCGATTCCGGCTCCAATGTCAATTGAACTTTTGCGATCAATGTTAAAAGCAATCGCATGGTCAGGTTTTTCTACATCGTTAATATTATGCACTACACCCAGGGTTGCAGAAAGGGTGTTTACACCAATATTGGGCAACTTAATGCCAGTATTCGAAAAATGGAACAAATCGGCTCCGGCTTCTATTTTAGTGGAGTGGTTTATTGGTATATCTGTTTTTAATCCCATTTCGAAAGTAGCGTTTAGGTGGCTGCCGATCAATAGATTGTGATTGGTATAAAAGGTTTGAGTGACATAGGTAAATCCCATGCCCGGCGACAATAAAACATCTATGCGTTTTAATTGAAACAAAGATATTTCAAGCCGGCTGACAACAGAATAGGCGGTGCCAATAAATCCCTTCGTGTTTGGGTCTTCGGTAAGATGAAGGCCTGTCAAATTACGATAAGAAAATGCAAAATCAATATCTTTTACATTCATCATTTTTACCCAATCCGACGTATTATTGGTCATATTAAGTTTATACGCAGCTTCAATCCCCCAAAACTTTCCTTTTGACGAAGTTTGTTTCTCGGAAAAGGTGCGTAAGCCGGCCAAGCCGGTTATAGAAACAGCACAAGCGCTATCGTCTGGGCTTTGTCCAAAAGCACGGGTATTGTATAGACATGAATAGACAAGCGTGATGATGAGCGCGAGTTTTGCCATAAAAATGTTAGTTTCTAAATTTATATATAAAGTTGCTAATAAAGAAATTTTGTAAACAGACTGCTAATCCCTCTGAGAGGCCCCGCCTGCCGTGGAAAGAGAAATAAAGTGTGACTATATTTGAGGCGCCTGTCGCACAGGACGCGAAAAGCATTCCCCCCCTTTTTGTCACAATAGCCTGGAATTGGTAAATATGCTGTTACATCCAGCTTTTCGCCCTTTAAAACCCGCCAAAAAGCAGGACCACCTTTCCCAATCCGCCAAAATTTAGCATTTTAGCCGGTTTTTTTAACTGGTAGATTTAATTAACCCCGTCTATTACATCATTGTACATTATTATGAAATTATTTTTTTCAATTTTTTTCACTGCACTTGCCATCAACCTGGTCAAAGCGCAAAGCACTACGGTTACTGGCTCGGTTAAAGACGAGACAGGAAAATTGCTGCATTATGTTTTTATTGACGACAACAGCTATAAAAACGCCGAATTAACCGACTCATTAGGCAACTTTACAATCGCTGCCCATCCTGATTCGAAGCTCCTTTTTAAGTTGGATGGTTATAGGGATACAGTCATCAGCGCAAATGCTATTGCTGCAGGCGCGCCGATAACTTTAAAACCCGCCCCGGGCCAGGCAGCTGCGGCGGATATACAGATCGAAACCATGCGGCTTGCCGTGCCGACCTCTGTTTCGGAAGATGGAAAAGTGAGCATTGTTAGTTCAAAAGCAAATGTGGTAGGCAGCCGGTATTTGCTCGATTCATTTGGTCACGGTTTTTTTACCGATGCATCGGGCAAACAGGTTGATAATTCAAATTGCTTGTTCAATTATGAAAAAATGACTGGGTACCTGTTGT
>Ga0134126_10001789_pt1 | contig 27249 bp, 16 predicted proteins | sample KB31752_FD_96881 | JGI IMG/M metagenome (GOLD analysis project Ga0134126, IMG submission 96881) | Terrestrial soil microbial communities with excess Nitrogen fertilizer from Kellogg Biological Station, Michigan, USA - KB3-175-2 | ecosystem: Environmental > Terrestrial > Soil > Unclassified ... | reverse complement strand
TCGACGCCGGTCTTGAAGGTCAGTGCCGTCAAGGCGCCAACGCCGGGCACCGTCATCAGATGGCGGCAAACATGGTCGGTGCGTGCGATCGCCAGCAATTGGCGATGCAGCACCGCGATCTCCCTGCGCAGCACATCGCGCGCCCTGAGCATCGTCTCGCCCAGAGGTTCGAGCACCGGATGGCCGGCAGTGAGTTCGCGGACACGCGTGGCAAAGCGCGAGACCGTGGTCACTCCCATCTTCAAACCATAGCCGCGCAACAGCCCGCGCAGACACAGCTCCACATCGATCGCCTTGTTCAGCAATTGCTTGCGCGCGGTCAGAAGGGCACGGACATCCTGCGAAGGCTGCGACTTGCAATGCACCGGCCGGTACCAACCCATGCGCAGCAACTGCGCAATCCCGCGTGCGTCGTTGCGGTCGGTCTTCACCGCCATCGCAGAGATCGCCGCCTTGACGTGACGCACCTCCAGCAGCACCACTGCAAAACCCGCTGCCGTGAGCTCGGCATGCAGCCATTGCGACAGTGGACAGGCTTCTATCCCGATCCGCGTCACCTCGCAGCCCAGTTCCCTGAAGAACAGCACCAACGCATCCGGTTCGCTCGTCACCTTCGCTTCGCGCAAGATCCTGCCGCTTCCATCCACCACGCACACACTCGATGCTTCCAACGACACATCGATCCCTGCATAATGTTCCATGGCTGTCTTCTCTTCCGATGCTTGGGGCCACACAGCTGGACCCCGTTGAAACATCATCGGAGACAGCCACCTTCCTCGCCACCGCAAGGCATAGGCCCATCACCGCATCTGGGCGGCTAAATCGCCAGCAATTTTGTGTGCCCCTGACTGGGGCAACAGTGAGTGGCGGCGGGCTTTGGTTCGCCGCCATTTTATTTCAACACGCGGCTAATCGCATTGATCGGCACTTGCTGGCAATTCACATCGAAATCGCAGGTCGATTTTAAGGAAGATCCCGATTTCCATTTCAGTGCCTATACCCAGACCTTTGTCATTCCCCCTAGATCTTCTCGCCCAGGCAGAGCGATTTATCTGCAGTCTGTTTCCCAAGCCTTCTATAGCTATGTCGGCCATCTCGAAGCAGATCGAAGCTTTCACGGCATAGGCCCCTCGATAGCGTGGCAGTCGTCGGTGCCGATGGCCGGTCATCCCGAAGACGGCGAGTTGCGCTTCGATTGGGGCATGAACGCGGCTGTTCTATTCGGCCGCCAGAAGGCGCGCGTACAGCATCAGACGACGGGCTATTACGGTTACGGCACCCATTTTCAATACCGCAACCAGATTTCCCACCATTCCACGCACCACACTCGCAGCCGTGCCGTTGTCGTTCCCAACATCGGCGGCTTCGCCGGGCTGTCCCTCCGCTACAGCAATGCAAAGATTGCCCTTGGCTATCGCGCTGACTTCTTTATCGGCACGATGGATGGTGGCATCGATGCGCACAAGTCTTACGACCGCGATTTCTACGGCCCCTTCGCCAGAATCAGCGTCGGTTTGGGCGGCTAGAAAGCCGAGGCGGGCAGATCAAAGGGCGGCGGAGCGATCCGCCGCCTTTCTTCTTTTCGATCTCCGGAAATCTGATCCAAACGCTGGTCGGCTGCAGCCAATGCGCCTCGACCCTCCAGCAATATTATTTCTTTCTCCCCGAAGCCCTTGCCGCGATTTCGCGCTCGTCCGTTGTATGTAGCGTGGGACGAAACCGTGACCCTTCGGAGGACGACGGGGGAATGGTCGAAAAGCCAAGCACCGATTGCAGGAACGTGACCGCAAATGATTCCGGCGGAGCCGAACGCGCGCTCGAAGTGGAGGCGTGGTTCGTCCGCGAAGTGCTGCCGTTGGAGGCCGTGTTGATCCAATTCTTGAGCCGCAGCGGGCGCAGCAAGGCCGATGTCGAGGATCTGCGGCAGGACGTTTACATGCGCGTCTGCGCCGCCGCCACCAAGGAAATCCCCAATCCCGCGCGGCCGCTGGTCTTCACCATCGCCCGCAACCTGTTGATCGACCGCGTGCGTCACGAACAGGTTGTGCCCATCGATGTGGTCGAAAACCTCGACGTGCTCAATGTCGCCATAGACGAACGCACGCCCGATCGCGCCGTCATCGCGCGCGAGGAACTGCGTAAATTCCAGGCCGCCCTCGAAAAGCTGCCGGAGCGCGAGCGCACCGTCATCTCCATGCAGAAGATCGAAGGTCTTTCCACCCGCGAGATCGCCGAACGCACCGGCATTCCCGAACGCACCGTGCGTTGGTCGCTGAACGAAGGCTTCCGCACGCTCGCCGAACTGATGCTGCGCGAACCCGCCGACACCCGGAGAGTCTCATGACCGATGCGCCGGACAACAAAATGATCGCGCCCGCCAGCGCGGCGGAGGTCGATGCGCGCGCGATGGATTTCATCCTCAAGCGCCATCTCGACGATTGGTCGGCGCAAGATCAGGCCGAATTCGAAACCTGGCTCACGCAATCCTTCGCGCACAAGGCGGCCTATTGGCGGCTTCAATCGGTGTGGAACCGCGCTGACCGCTTGAGCGCACTGCGCCCGCTTTCGCCGAACAGGCCAGCGCCAAAAGCCGCGCCGCGGCGGGTAACATTCCTCAAAATCGCCGCCACCGTCGTTCTGCTGGCAGCCGCCGGAACCGCTGCGGGCGTGCTCACCTCCAGCCCGACAACCAAAACCTATCAAACAGCACTCGGCGAACGCAAAAACATCACGCTGGCCGATGGTTCGCGCATCGAGCTGAACACCAACACCGTCATCCGCGCCGATGTAAACGAATCCCGCCGCACCATCGAACTCGTGCGTGGCGAGGCGTTGTTCCAGGTTCATCATGACGCCGGGCGCGCATTCACGGTGCTCGCTTCGCACCATCGCATCACCGATCTGGGCACGACGTTCGTGGTGCGCGAAGAGCCCGGCCGTCTTGAGGTTTCGCTGCTGGAAGGGCAGGCGAAGCTCGAATCCGAAAGCGCCAAAACAACGGTGCAACAGGTTGCCGTGTTGATGCCGGGCGATGAAGCGGTGGCCACGCCGCAGCGCATCTCCATCACCCGCAAACCCGTCGCCGATATCCGCGACGATCTAGGCTGGCGCCGCGGCGTGCTGGTGTTCCACCGCGCAGCGCTGTCGGAAGTGGCGGCCCAATACAACCGCTACAACGAACAGAAGATCGTCATCACCGATCATGCCACCGCCGCACGCACGATGAGCGCCACGCTGCCGGTGAACGATCTCGCCACATTCGCGCGCATCGCAAGGAATTTCCTTGGCCTACACGTCCGGGAAACCAAAGACGAAATCGTAATCTCGAACTGACGTCATTCAAACATCGCCCGCTGGGGAATGCGCGGGCGCAAAGGGGGGCAAAATGGCCAGCAGATTTTACAACTCCACAGCCATCGCAGCGGTCTGGGCGCTCGCTGCAACAAGCACAAGTGCCGCGACATTCAACGTGCCCGGCGGATCGCTCGAAGCAGCGCTCGATGCCTACAGCCAGCAATCCGGCATCCAGCTTGTCATCCCGAACGACCAGCTCAAAGGCGTGCGCAGTTCCGGCGCCCATGGCGACCTACAGCCGTCCGATGCCCTCTCCCGTATCCTCACCGGCACCGGCTTCACCACCGAACGCGACACATCGGGCCTCATCGGCATCGTAAAAGATCGCCGCTCGCAGATTCAAAATGAAGTGATGCCGCTGCAATTGGCACAAGCCGCGCCCGCGCCGCGCGCTTCGGTTGAGACGGTCACGGTCACTTCGTCGAAATTGGGCGGCGCGGACGTGCAAAGCATTCCGATTGCGATCACGGCGCTCAGCCAGGAACAGCTTACCTCTACTCAAACTGCTGGCGGCCCTGATCTCGTGAAGCAGGTACCGAACCTCACCTTCACGAAAACCAATTTCACAGGTTACTCGATTCAGATTCGCGGCATCGGAACCCAGGCCATCTCGGTCGCGACCGATCCGGCGGTGGCGGTCGCCTTTAACGACACGCCCTTCATCCGCAATCATTTCTTCGAGCAGGAATTTTACGACCTATCCCAAGCCGAGGTACTGCGCGGACCCCAAGGCACCCTTTATGGCCGCAACGCGACGGCCGGCGTAGTGAATATCACTTCCGCCAAGCCGACCGATCAATTCGAGGCAATGGCGAGCGTTGATATCGGCAACTACAAGAACCGCCGCTTGGAGGGGATGGTCAATATCCCGCTCGACAGCGACAAGCTCGATCTGCGCATCGCAGGGGAGTGGACAAAGCGCGACGGATACACGTTCAACGAAACCACCGGTGACCAGACCGACGGCCGCGATTTGTGGTCGACGCGCGTCACGCTTGGCTGGAAGCCGGTTTCAAGTATTCAGACCTATCTCATCTGGGAGCATTTCGCCGAAAGCGACGATCGCCTGCGCAGCGGCAAGCAGCTTTGCAAAACCGATCCGGGCCTTTCATCGGTGGGCGGGGTGCCGGTGGCTTCGCCGCACGAAAGTGTTTTTGACATAACCAGCGCCACCCTCAGCCAGGGCTGCCTGCCAAGTTCGCTTTATTCCGCAGACGCGTTTCAAGTCCCTAACGGCTTTTCGCTGCCCTTCATTTCTGGTGCGGCCTTCGAAGGATACATAAACAACCAGAAAGACCCGTATTCCGAGACGACACAGTCTACCGATCTGCGCGACATCCAATCTGTTTTACAGCCGAAGTATCTTGCTAAGAACGATACGCTTGAATTTAATGCCGCGTGGAGCCTCACGCCCGCGCTGTCGCTATTTTCCGACACCGGCTATAATCGCGACTTCCTTTGGTCCACAGAAGACTACAATCGGTATGACACGACACCGGGAATATTCAATCCGGGAGCAAAAGGCATAATCGACCCAAATGGCGTATTCTGTGATCCGCAACTGGGCTGCAGCGACCGTCTTGTCGTGCAGGACCTTGCCACCGAAAAGGCATGGCAGGTAAGCCAAGAATTCCGGCTAGCCTCGAATTTCCAGGGACCGCTGAATTTCAGCGCGGGTGGTAACTATCTTCACTACGAGACGGACGAAAAATACTACGTCTTTTCGAACACGTTCACGATGATCTCGCTGAACAATATCTGTCCGGGCCCTGACGGCCACCTGAGCCCTCAGTACCAATCTTCTATAACCACTAGCCTCTTTTGCCTGAAGAACGGTCGATCCTTCAGCGGCGGTTCGTTCCATTTCGGTGGCGGTGTCCCGACGGAATCGCCGCAATATGTCGATCCCAATCCGATCACCGATCTCGGCGCGGATGGGCACAACTATTTTATGAGCGACAATCCCTACACGTTGAATTCCTACGCGTTGTTCGGCGAAGGAAACTACAATGTGACCGACGATCTAAAATTGACGGCTGGATTGCGCTGGACCGACGATCAGAAGCACTTCGTCGAATTCCCAAGCCAGCTTCTGACAAGGGGGTATGGCTATCCTTCTTCCGGTTTCGTTGATCAGTCATGGAGCAAATTCACCGGCCGTGCCGTCGCGAACTGGTCGCCGAAACTTTCCTTCACCGACCAAAGCCTGTTCTACGCGTCTTATGCGCATGGCTATAAGGCCGGCGGCGCGAATCCGCCCGGTCCGGTGCTCCTGCAATATACCGATACGATTGCATTCCCGGTGCATCCGCTCACCTTCAAGCCGGAATATGTCAACGCCTTCGAGCTGGGCACCAAGAACACGCTGCTCGACGGCGCGCTGACGCTGAACGGCGATGTTTTCTTTTACGACTACAAGGGCTATCAGATTTCGCAGATCGTCGACCGCAGTGCAATCAATCTGAACTTCGATGCACGGATCAAAGGCGCGGAACTCGAGGCGACGTGGGAGCCGGTGCCGGGCCTGAAATTCAATTTTGCCGGTGGCTACGAAGATACAAGACTTAACAATAATCAATATGCCATCGACCTGATTGACCGCACCGCTGGCCATTCCGACTGGGTTGTGATGAAGCCCTTTGTCGGCCAGTCGTCGAATTGCATTTTCCCGGCCTATGTGGCGGCGGCCTTGATCGTGCGGTTCGAGGGTTACGGCGAAGGTAACCCCGGACCCCAAGCCTGCGGTGTCGCCTACAACGCTGGGAAAGATCCGGTCACACAGCAACCCTTTGTCGATGGCAGCTATCCGGTCACGCTCAGCAAGCCCGACCTTCCCACGATAATTTACAACGGATTCGATCCTTCAACCGCGCCAAACAACGGCGAAGGCTTCGAAAAGAACCTTGGCGGCAACGAATTGCCCAATGCGCCGCATTTCACGCTGTCGCTTTCGGCGGACTATTCGCTTCCTGTAACACCGGATTGGGCGGCGACACTTCACACCGATTTCTATTGGCAGGCCGATTCCTGGGCGCGGGTCGAGAACGATAATCCCTATGACAGGATCCACGGGTATAGGAACGTGAACGTGGCGCTGATCCTGACCGATCAATCCGGCTGGCAGGTTATGGGGTATGTGAAGAACGTCTTCGACACCACCGCGATCACCGGCGACTTCCTCAACAGCGACGACAGCGGTCTCACCACCAACATCTTCCTCACTGATCCACGCCTCTTCGGCGTGCGCGTCACCAAGCACTTCGACGGCAGCACCTTTCCCGGCGCTGCCAGCGGTGTCTTCGCCGATACCGGAGATGGCCGGCCACAGACATGGATCCAGGTGGGTGGAAATTTTGATGTACTGAATGTCGGCCAAGAACCGTTTGCCCCGCCGTTCTCGACCATGTTCGCCGAAGGCCTTCCGTCGCCGCCCCAGATTCAAAAGACGCCTGGCCTAGGCCTCGATTGGGAAGGCCAACTCGCATTCGAGCCGAAGGGGACCGATTGGGTACTGAAGGCCGGAATCCGGTATGGGCGCACAGGTCGCAACAATTCCATTCACAAGAGTCTGGCTCCGCAAACGCAGAGCTATTTCTTCTACACGCCATCCTATCGCTACGATTGTCATGAATTGATAACTTGCACGCAAGCCGGTGTCCGTGAATTCATCGATGCGAAGAACACCGAAACCGAAACGCATACGATGGTTGATTTCACGCTGGGCAAGGATGTCGGCCTGGGCATGTTCTCCAGCGCGGAAACCGATACGCTGAGCGGTGGTGTCCGGATTGCGCAGTTCACCTCGCGCGATGTTGGCCGGTTCAACGCCGATCCCAGCTATTATTTCGGTCCACACGCTTTCGTCGATGGCAAATATCACCAGGTCTTCAACGCCACAACGGACGAGGCGCGCAGTTTCCACGGAATCGGTCCCGAACTGACATGGGATGCCAGCGTTCCGCTGGTGCGCGATGCGCAAACAGGACAGATCGCGTTCGATTGGGGCATAAACGGCGCGGTTCTTTTCGGGCGGCAGCGTGCGTCCCTCCATCATTCGAGTTCGCAATGCACCATCCACGGCGCGGTGGGCTACGGCATTCCTTATGGAGACCGGGGTTGCCATCCAACCATCGTGCACACCCAGAATATCGGCAGGTCGCGCACGGTCGTGGTGCCCAATCTGGGCGGCCATCTTGGGCTTTCGATGCTGTACCGCGACGCAAAGGTGAGCTTCGGCTATCGCGCCGACACCTTCTTCGGTGCGATGGAAGGCGGACAAGAGACTGCCAAAAGCTTCAACCGAGGCTTCTACGGCCCGTATCTGAACGTCAGCCTCGGTCTCTAACCACCGGCGCCCGGTCTCGCGCCGGAAGTTGCGCAACATCTCCACCCGCTCCACAGGCAACACCTGTGGGGCGGTTTTGTGTTTCGCGCCGTCGGGCCCGTAAGATAAGCAGCGCGCCCGCTGGCCCATCCGCCCGCCGCGCACTCCCGCCCGCGACAGAATCTTGCGTCGCGCCGTAGAAAATTCCGCGTGTCCCCGCGAGTAGATTTGCCGTTGGCGTGCGTCCTAAAGGGCGAGGTCTCTGTTTTTCTCCTCATTCGAGGAAACTTAGACGGGCATGAACGACGAAAAGCCAAGCTGGAACAACGAAGGCGTCCATCCGCGCGCTGGGGATACGGCCGTGTCTTGGGCTGAGGCGAAAGCTTGGTTTGTTAGGGACGTACTGCCGTTAGAGGCAATGCTGATGCGCTTTCTCCAGAGGAATTGCCGCAACGCCAGCGATGTCGAAGACGTGCGCCAGGAGGTTTACGCCAACGTGTTGCGCGCCGCGGAAAAATCGCTGCCCGAAAAGGCCAAGCCGTTCCTGTTCGCCACGGCCCGCAACGTGCTGATCGATCGCTTGCGCCGCGAAAACGTGATCCCCATCGATATCGCAGCCGATCTCGATCTCACCATCGTCCCGTCCGATGAGCCGGGGCCCGAACGCGCCGTCTTCGCGCGCGAAACGCTGCGTCGCCTGCAACTTGCGCTCAACGATCTGCCGCCGCGTTGCCGCGAGGCATTGATCCTGAAACGCGTCGAAGGTCTTTCGCTGCAGGAAATTTCCCGCCGCATGGGCATCTCCGAACAAACGGTTTCCAACTATGTGCAGCGCGGCGTCTTCGCGCTTGCCGATCAGCTTTACGGCGAACAATCGGCAATTGGGGGCGAGCATGATCTCACCTGAATTGCCCCCGCCCGCAAAACCCATCCGCGAAGAAGCCGCCACCTGGCTGCTGCGCACGACCGCGCCCGATTGGAACACGGATCAGCAGAAAGATCTCGACGATTGGCTTTCCGCATCCGAATTCCATCGCGCCGCCTATTGGCGCCTCGAAGCCGCGTGGACGGAGGCAACGCGTCTCGCCGCCATTCGCTCGTCCAAACCCGATCGCGCCCAAGAAGGAAAAGTCTTCATCCGTCGCACATTCGGCGCCATCGCCGCCGTCGCCGTGTTGGCCGCCGTGGGCATCGGCGGATACCAAATCTATTCGCGCCCCGACGTTACGGTTTACGCGACACCCGTCGGCGGCCATCGCACGCTCACCTTCCCAGATGGCACGATCATCGAACTCAGCACCAACACCGAAGTCAGCATCGCCAACGATCTGACGCGCAGGCAGGCATGGCTGACAAAAGGCGAAGCCTATTTCCAGATCGCCCACAATCCCGATCGCCCGTTTGTGGTGACGGTCGGCGATCACAGGGTCACCGATCTCGGCACGAAATTTCTCATCACCCGCAGCGACAAACGCCTCGAAGTTGCCCTTCTTGAAGGAAGGGCGCGCGTCGAAACCATCAATGCCAACGGCCCACAACGCGCAACCGAACTGACGCCCGGCGAAGTCGCGATGGCCACGGCCGACACCATGTCCGTCACCACGCGCCCGGCCGCAAAGCTTTCCAACGAGCTCAGCTGGCGCAAGGGCCTTCTGATTTTCGACGGCACAACGCTGGCTGACGCCGTATCCGAATTCAACAAATACAACGTCGAACAAATCGTCATCCGCGATCCGTCGATCCTCACACTGCGCGTCAACGGCACATTCCCCGTACACGCCAGACAGGAATTCGCCGACGTCGCCCACGCCGTCTTCGGGCTTCGCGTGAAGACGCAAGGAAGCGACACGTTGATCTTCAAGTAAGCGCCGCAAGGCAGTTGGTTGATTGCAAGATTTGATTGGGGGGCACATGCCTGGTTTGAAAAACTGGAAGAACATTCTCGCAGGAACAACCTGCATCGCGATGTGGAGTGCCGCCCACGCCGGCGAATTCAGCATCGCCGGCGGCGACCTGAAAGACGCACTCAACGCCTATTCCGTCCAATCCGGCCAACCGCTGCTGGTCTCAACAGACGCCATCAAAGGCATCCGCAGCACCGGCGTAAAGGGCGACCTCTCCAACGAAGCAGCCCTCGGCAAGCTCCTCGCCGGCACAGGCTTCGTCGCCCAACGCAGGGCAGGGGGCACCATCGCCGTGGTGCGGGGGCGCGAACAATCGAGCGATGCGTCCGACATTCAACTGCAATCGATGCAACTGGCCCAGGCGGCACCCGCTCGCGCCAGTGTGGAAACCGTCACGGTTACTTCGTCGAAGTTGGGTGGAGCGGATGTACAAAGCATTCCGATTGCGATCACAGCGCTGAGCCAGGAACAACTCACCGCCACACAAACCGCAGGCGGTCCGGATCTCGTGAAACAGGTCCCGAACCTGACCTTCACCAAGACGAATTTTAGCGGCTACAGCATTCAGATCCGCGGCATCGGCACACAGGCAATCTCTGTGACAACCGATCCCGCTGTGGCGGTTGCGCTGAACGATATTCCTTTCATCCGCAATCATTTCTTCGAGCAGGAATTTTTCGATCTCAGCCAGGCTGAAGTCCTGCGTGGACCGCAAGGCACGCTCTACGGTCGCAACGCGACGGCAGGCGTGGTAAACCTCATCACCGCGAAGCCAGCCGATCAGTTCGAAGCACAGGCCTCCGGCGATATAGGCAACTACAAGAATCGCCGCTTCGAAGGCATGATCAATCTTCCGCTCGTCGATGATCGTCTCGATCTGCGCGTCGCGGGCGAATGGACCAAGCGCAACGGCTATTCGACGAACGGAATCACCGGCAACCCAATTGATGGTCGAGATCTCTGGTCGAGCCGCGTTTCGCTGGCATGGAAGCCGCTTGAAAACCTGAGCGCCACACTCGTCTGGGAACATTTCTCGGAAAACGACGACCGTATGCGCACGGCCAAGCAGCTTTGCAAAACCGATCCGACAAAAAATGAAGTGGCGGGCGTGCCGGTGCCTTACGACACGACGCTGGCATATGCAGGCCAGGCGTATTTGAGCCGGGGCTGTATTCCAACATCTTTGTATTCGCCCGACGCGTTCCAAGTACCAAACGGGTTGACGCTCGCCTACTATGAACCACTAGGGCAGTTGAATGTTCCAGTGATGTCGACTGGCTTCCAGTTTGACCCTTATGCTGGCACATCACAATCGCGCAATTTACGTGTAATCGAGTCGACTATCGATCCGCAATACAAGGCAAAAAATGACACAGTAGAATTGGACATTGACTACGCCGTAGCCGCCTCACTGACCTTTACGGCGCAGACGGGTTACAATCGCGATTTCCTCTGGTCCACAGAAGACTACAACAGGTTTAATACAAGGCAGGGGGCGTTCTTTGCAGGTGGCATATCCGGCAGCACGTCACAGATCGATCCAAATAACGGCATCTGTGCTGACTCGTCCGGCGTGTGCGCGGGTAAGGTTGCTTACGACTCCTGTTCGCCTGCCGGACCACCAAGGAGTAATTCCTCCTGTATCGCGGTAGGGACATATTGCGATCCTCAGCTTGGATGCAGTGATCGGCTGGTCGCACAGGACTTGAACAACGAGCATTCCTGGCAACTTAGCCAGGAGTTTCGGCTGGCCTCGAATTTTAGCGGGCCGCTGAATTTCAGCATTGGCGGCAATTATCTTCATTATGAAACGGAAGAGAACTATTACGTTTTCATAAACTCCCTAACACTAGCAGCCTTTGCTATAGCAGCTGATCCAGCTTACAGCGCTCCCACGCCGCCATGGAATCCTGGCGTATCGGATAATTCGTATTGTCTTCTGGGCGGACATTCCGTTCGGGACGCAAACCTTCCCAATCCCTTGGCGGGGATCGAGGGAGATGGGCAGGGATGTGCCTACATTGATCCAAACCCGCTTAGCGACCTCGACAATCAAGGGCATAACTATTTCCTCAGTCAGAATCCTTATACGCTGAACTCGTATGCCGGATTCGGCGAAGCTTATTATAATATCGCATCCGATCTGAAGCTTACTGGGGGGCTGCGCTGGACAGACGATCAGAAGCACTTCGTAGATATCCCCAGCGAACTGCTCGTCACGGGTTACGGTTATGACAGCACGGGCACGGTCGATCAGACGTGGAAAGAGTTTACCGGCCGCTTTGCCGCAAATTGGACGCCGAAGCTCAACTTCACTGATCAGACGCTCGTTTACGCATCCTATGCACATGGTTACAAGGCCGGAGGCGCCAATCCGCCGGGAGCACAGTTGCTGACCTTTGGTGACACTGGGATTTCTTCCCCGATTCACCCTCTAACCTTCAAACCCGAATTCGTAAACGCCTATGAACTCGGTACCAAGAACACGCTGCTTGACGGCGCGGTGACGTTCAACGCCAACGCGTTCTTCTACGATTACCGCGGCTATCAAATTTCCCGCATCGTGGATCGGACAGCGATCAACGACAATTTCGACGCGACAGTGAAGGGTGCCGAAATTGAAGCAATGTATGAACCGATGCCGGGCTTAAAATTCAAGTTCGCGGGCGGATATGAAAATACGCGAATAAATGATGGTCAAAGTTCGATCGATCTTATGGATCGTGCAGATGTTGCCAACCATCCTGATTGGATGGTGGTGAAACCGTTCGTAACTCAATCGTCGAATTGCGTTCTGCCTATCTACGTCGTTGCCGCGATGTTGAAGGTAAATCCACCCGAAGGGGTAAGCGGAGGTACGCAAAGCATTGCCGGATTGTGCGACAACGCGTACATCAAAGGCTTAGATCCCGTTACCCTGAAACCTTACAAGACCGACGGCCCGCCAGTTTATCCGACGGATTATAGCGGTTCCAGTGGAATTCCCGGCGATGCGAACGATCCGGGCGTCTATCCCGGTTTCGATCCACACCAACCCGGTATCAACAATGGCGAGGGTTGGGCGAAGAATCTCGGTGGCAATGAACTCCCCAATGCGCCGCCGTTCACCATCTCCATGTCGGGCGACTACACCATACCGCTGACGCCGGATTGGGCGGGCACACTTCATGCCGACTACTACTGGCAAGATTATTCATGGGCGCGCGTCTTCAACGACAACCCCTATGATCGCTTGCGGGGCTACACCAGCGTCAATCTCGCGCTGATCTTCACCAGCCAGGAAGGTTGGCAGGTGATGGGATACGTCAAGAACGTTTTCGACGTCACAGATATCACCGGCACGTTCCTGAACAGCGACGACAGCGGCCTGACAACAAACGTGTTCCTGACCGATCCGCGCCTGTTTGGCGTGCGCGTCACGAAGAACTGGTGAGGGGGAAACACCAATGAGCGAACTGATTCAAAAAAGAGAAAGCCGCGATTTCCGGTGGAAACTCCTGACGGAAGCCTCGGCGCTGGCACTGATAGGCTATGTGGCGGGCGTTCCTGTCGCCAACGCTCAGGAAAACGACCGGCCTACGGTCTGGATCGAGCTCGGCGGCCAGCTGAGCCGATGGGAGAACAGTCAGGAGGCATATGCCCCGCCGTTCGCAGCACTAACCCCCTCGAATCTCTCCCCCCCGCAAGCGTCCGAGAACACGCCGCGCTACGGCGTGGACGAAAGCGCGTCAGTAATATTTCAGCCCAAAGGATCCGATTGGACGTTTGCCGCGTCGGTTCGTTACGGACGATCGGGCAATTCCAAACGCGTCCATCAGCAAAGCGATCCTGCTGCCTATACGGCATATCTAAGAATCCACCGCAGCAGAAACGGCAGGGTTCGGGACTTCACGAACTACTATGTGAAATATCCGCTCTCTCCGCGGTTCGTCGATGTAAATGCCAAACAGAGCGAGAGCCACACGCTCGTCGACTTCCAGGCCGGCAAGGATTTGGGGATAGGGCTATTTGGGCGCGGTGGGTCGTCGATTCTGGATGTCGGCGTACGTTTTGCGCAGTTCACATCGAAGTCGCGGATCAAGTTGAGAGAAAATCCCGATTGGCAGTTCAAGACACAGATCACCACATTTCACACGTCCTATACTTACGGCAGCAGTCACTACAGCCTTCAGAGAACGCATCAGTACGTGTATCAGCCGTTCCATAGTTTTGCCGGCTCCTTCATGGCGAGCCGCAGTTTTAGCGGTCTGGGGCCGTCTATATCGTGGAATTCGTCGGAGCCGTTGGTCGGCAATTCTCAAGACGGCGAATTGTCGGTCGACTGGGGCGTGAACGCGGCACTTTTGTTTGGCCGCCAGAAAACGAAAATACACCATCAAACAACGGGGCGGTTCCATTCCAGTTTCGCACCCGATACGAGCCTGCCGATTACCTATCAACGCCCTGCCACGCCCGATCACACCCGTTCTCACGGTGTCGCAGTCCCCAACATCGGCGCCTTCGCCGGCTTCTCGGTGAAGTATCCCAGCGCCAAAGTTAGCTTCGGTTATAAGGCCGACTTCTTCTTTGGCGCGATAGATGGCGGCATCGACGTCCGCCGCACGGAAGACATCGGCTTCCATGGCCCCTATGCGAGTATCAGCATCGGCCTTGGCGGATAGCCAATCCTAAAGCAACTGCCGAAGAACGGGAGGCAAGTCGCCTCCCGTTTTTGTTTGGAGATGCCGCCGCCCCTCGGCAAGAATCGTGCGCGCCTTCCCGTCGGTTGTGCGGCGCCGCTTCACGGTTCACGATACGCCCAGCCAACTTTCTTCCCTTAACTCCGGCCGCTTCAGTTGTCCTTATCAGTGAGCACCAATTTCTAACCCCCTCGGAAGCGAGGGTCGGCAGGGATGGTCGACCGACTGAACAGCACTCGCGGAGGCACAGACACCGTGCCGAAAGACGCGCCCACGGCAGCGTCGCTGGCGAAAGCGTGGTTCGGTCGCGAGATCCTGCCGCTGGAAGCGGCACTGATGCAGTATCTCGAGCACAATTGGCGCAACGCGAGCGACATCACCGATCTTCGACAGGAGATCTATGCCCGCGTTTTTTCCGCCGCGCTGGAGAACATTCCGGAGCGGCCAAAGCAATATTTGTTCGTTACCGCCAAGAATATCCTCATCAACCGCATGCGGCGCGAGCAGGTGGTGCCTATCGAAGCAGCCGCCGACCTCGATGCGCTCGAAATTGAAGCCGAAGAACCGGGTCCCGATCGCATCGTGATCGCGCGCGATGAGCTGCGCCGCTTGCAGGCAGCTCTCGTCCGCCTTGCCCCGCGCTGCCGCGAGGCAGTCACGCTCGGCCGCATCGACGGGCTGACGCGCCCGGAAATCGCGGCTCGCATGGGCATATCCGAAATCTCGGTGTCGCAATACCTGACGCAAGGCATCCGCGAACTCGCCGACATTCTCTACGGCCAGCCGCCCAACGTGCGGAGGAAGCCATGACGGACACCGCCACAAATCATGAGCTGCAATCGCCTGCGATACGCATCGAACAACGGGCCGCCGAATGGCTCGAACAGCGCGCCTTCGGCCGATGGACCCAAAGCGATGCCACGGACCTAGATGCCTGGCTTCAGGACTCCGTCGATCATCAAGTTGCGTTCTATCGCCTCGAGTTCAGCTGGGATCGCACAGCCCGGCTTTCCGCGCTTCGCTCCGATCCGCCACGAGAGAGCAAAATGAAGCCGCGCGATTGGATGGGCCACGTCAAGTTGATTGCCGCCGCCGCCATTGCCGCGCTGTGCGCCGGCGGTGTCTATGAATATGCATTCGCGCCGCAAGGCACGACATATGCCACGGACATCGGCGGCCGCAAGGTTCTCACATTGCCGGATGGCTCGCAGATCGAGCTGAACACCAACACCTCGGTCCGTCTTGCCGCCGACCATACCGGCCGCAAAGTCTGGCTCACCAAAGGCGAGGCGTTCTTCCAGGTTCATCACGATGCAGCCCATCCCTTCGTCGTGATGGTCGGCGATCATGTGATCACCGATCTCGGCACAAAGTTTCTTGTCCGCCGCCAGCCCGACGGAATGACTGTCTCTCTTATCGAAGGCAGCGCTCGCGTCGAGACAGTTGGCCCGGATGCCAAAGCGCAAGCCACGGATCTCAAACCCGGCGATGTCGCGCGCGCCACGCATGCGTCGGTTTCGGTTTCGCACGCACAGGTCGCGAAACTGGAAACCGCGCTCGGCTGGCGCCATGGCGTGCTGATTTTCCACGAGACATCGCTTGCTGCCGCCGCCGCCGAATTCAACCGCTACAACCGGCAACAGCTGATCGTCTCGGATCCGGCGATAGCAAAGCTCACCGTCGACGGAACATTTCCGGCATCCCGTGTTGAAACCTTTGCGCGCCTTGCACGCGATGTATTGGGCCTGCGTGTGAAAAACGAAGGCGATCAAATTGTGATCGCACGTTGAACGATTTTGTAAAGCCTTTAACGGGCGCTGTGGAGCGCCAAATCGGGGGGAAGATGTCGAGAACCGGATTTCTGCAGACAGTATCGGCGGGCGCATTGTGTGTCGCTGTCACGGCAGGTTCTGCCGCTGCAAAAGATTTCAATATTCCCAGCGGCGATTTGAAGACCGTGCTAGACACCTATGCAGCGCAAGCCGGCGTCCCGCTCATCTATTCCGGCGCGATCGTGAAGGGCACGCACAGCAACGGCGCCGTCGGTGACCTGTCGGAGGGTGCCGCCCTCTCCCGTATTCTCTCCGGCACCGGGTTCTCGGTTCACAAGGAATCCGATGCCTTCGCCATCGTGCGCGATCGTTCGAGCGCGACAGAGCCCGAAATATCGCCCATGCAACTGGCGCAGGCAGCACCTTCGCAGCGCGCCGCCGTTGAAACCGTGACGGTCACCTCATCGAAACTGGGCGGTGCCGACGTGCAAAGCATCCCGATCTCAATTACCGCTCTCAGTCAGGAGCAACTCACCGCCACCCAAACAGCCGGTGGACCGGACCTGATCAAACAGGTCCCCAACATGAGCTTCACCAAAACCAATTTCAGTGGCTACAGCATCCAGTTGCGCGGGATCGGCACGCAGGCAATCTCCGTGACGACGGACCCGGCCGTGGCGGTTGCCTTCAACGACGTGCCTTTCATCAGAAATCATTTCTTCGAACAGGAATTCTACGATGTTTCTTCGGTCGAAGTGCTGCGTGGACCTCAGGGAACGCTTTATGGCCGCAACGCAACGGCTGGCGTCGTCAACCTATCGTCGGCAAAACCGACCGACCAATTCGAGGCAATGGCAGCTGGCGAAATAGGCAGCTATCACCAGCGCCGTTTTGAGGGCATGCTCAACATTCCCGTCGTGGACGACAGGTTTGATATTCGCGTTGCCGGCGAATGGACCAAGCGGCAAGGTTATTCGTTCAACTCTATCACCGACAATCGTATCGACGGTCGCGACCTGTGGTCTGGCCGGGTAACAGTCGGGCTAAAGCCATTCGATGGGTTGCAGACTTACCTGGTCTGGGAGCATTTCAGCGAAAACGACGATCGCTTGAGAAGCAGTAAGCAACTCTGCGAGAAAGACACTCCACCGGATACCATCAATGGTGTGCCTGTGCCGCCAATCGGCTCCGCTTTGGCATACGGTGGCGCGTTTGACCCGGCCGGCTACCTGAGCCAGAGCTGCCGCCCCACGTCGCTGTATGCGCCCACGGCATTTCAGGTACCCGACGGCTTCTCGCTTCCCTACATCAAGGCCGCGAAGCTCGGCGGCAATATCGATCCCACGCTCGATCCTTATGCAAGCACGACACAATCCACAAATCTGCGTGTGATCGAGTCGACCGTCGATCCGCACTACAAAGCCAGCAACGATGTCGTGGAACTCAACACCGACTACAACCTTACGCCTGCTCTGACGCTGACGTCGCAAACCGGGTTCAATCACGACTTTTTGTTTTCGACCGAGGACTACAATCGATTCAACACCGCGCCCGGTCTCTTTCTATATAGTGATCCAGAGGCTGGCAGCGGGAATCGGCGCAGCCAGATAAGTCCCGATGGTACGTTCTGCGATCCACAAATCGGATGTGCGAACCGCTTGGTTGGTGTTGATCTCTCCGAAGAGCACGCGTGGCAGTTAACTCAGGAATTTCGCCTGACATCCAATTTCGCGGGGCCACTCAATTTCAGTGTAGGCGGCAATTATCTGCATTATGAAACCGAAGAAAACTATTACGTCTTCATCAACACCTTGACTCTCTACACGTTAAATTCGTTTGGCGGCGGAGTGGAATCAGCTCCGTGGGTTCCGGGCGTTTCGGATAATCACGAGTGCCTCTTTGCATACTGGTATCTTGGATATGCGCCAATTGACCCAAGGAGCTATCCGAGCACCCCGTTGCAAAGTCAGTGCAACTATATCGATCCGAATTCTATCAACAATCTGAATAGTCAAGGCCACAACTACTTTCTCAGCCAGAATCCCTATACTTTGAATTCCTATGCCGGCTTTGGAGAGGCATATTACAATGTGACACCCGACCTCAAATTGACAGCCGGGTTGCGATGGACAGAAGATCAAAAGCACTTTGTCGATATTCCCAGCGAACTGTTGACCGATGGCTATGGATATTTCCATACGGGAGTAGTTGATCAGCAATGGGATCAATTCACCGGCCGTGCTGCTGCCAATTGGACGCCTAAGCTCGATTTAACCGATCAAACGCTCGTCTACGCTTCCTATTCACATGGATATAAGGCTGGAGGCGCAAATCCTCCGGGAGCAGCTTTGATTGGGAACGCCGCTGGAAGCATTCTTTTTCCGATTCATCCCCTTACATTCAAGCCGGAATTTATTGATGCGTTTGAGCTGGGTTCAAAAAACACCCTTTTCGACGGCGCACTGACGTTGAACGGAGATTTCTTCTACTACAACTACGAAAATTATCAGATCTCCGAAATTGTTGACCGCACGGCAATCAACCAAAATTTCGATGCGCACGTCAAAGGCATAGAAATCGAAGGTAACTACGAACCAATTCCAGGACTGCGATTCAATTTTGCTGGTGGGTGGGAAGATACGGCACTGGCAAAGGGTTCGAGTGCGATCGACCTGATGGATCGTACGGATTCGACAAATCACCCGGATTGGATGGTGATACGCCCTTATCCGACGCAGGCCTCAAACTGCATTGTACCCACTTATGTTGTCACGGCTCTGTTGCAGAACCCCGATCCCTTCGCCGCTGGACTGGGATTGGCCACCACGTGTGGGGCTAGTTATGGAGGCACAACGGTCCAGGGCGTTCTTCAATTTCGAGATCCCGTTTCAGCGCTACCGTATGTGCCAGATCCGACGCTTACGTCGGATTACTATAGCGGAGGTGCAGGACAACCTTTCATTCCCGCTGGATATCCTGGTTTCGATCCGTTGACAGCGCCGAACGGCGGCGAAGGGTTTAACAAAGATCTGAGCGGCAACAAGCTACCCAACGCGCCACCCTTTACGGTCTCTACGGGCGTCCAATATACGATTCCTTTGTCGTCTGATTGGGCAGGGACGCTACGCGCCGACTATTACTGGCAGGATTATTCGTGGGCGCGTGTCTTTAACGACAACCCGTATGATCGCCTGCGCGGTTACACAAACGTCAACCTGACTGTGATCCTGACCAGCCAGAACGGCTGGCAAGTGATGCTGTACGACAAAAATATTTTCAATACCACAGCGATAACGGGCGACTTTCTGAACAGCGATGATTCAGGTCTGACGACCAATATCTTTCTGACCGATCCGAAGTTGATCGGCATTCGCGTCACGAAGAACTGGTGAGGGGACGACATGAGCGAACTAATCAATAAGCAATCCGCCCAGAAGCTTTTCCGCTGGCAGTTACTTGCAACAGTTTCCGCATTGGTCCTCACAAACAGCGCAATGGTGAATAGTGGGGAAGCCGCTGACGATCAGAGCCACCCATCTGTTTGGATTGAACTCGGAGGCCAGCTGGAACGCCAGACGGGGCAGGGCGATTTTCCCTCACAGTCATTTATTGCCGACTACGCGAATTCGCCGGCGTTCGACCCGGTTTCGCCGCTAAAGGTCGAGCGACCTCCACTTTATAGCAACGGGCTAGAAGGAAAAATGACGTTTGAGCCGGAAGGGACAGATTGGGTTCTCTCGGCAGGTGTCAGATACGGTCGCTCCGGCACGCACAAGGACGTTCATCGTGGAAAGAATTATCAGAAGCAGGCGCATTTTACGCGATATCCCCGGTACTATTTCACCCCATCGGGTGCGCTCAAATTTCATCTGCCGAGGACCGGGATCAGAACCTTCTCGGGCTATGTTTTCGGCGGAATTGAAATCGATCACAAACAAAGCCACACCATAGTAGATTTTACTGCCGGCAAAGACGTTGGCCTCGGCATGTTCGGAAAGGGAGGCATCTCTTCCCTAAATGTTGGTGTCCGCTTTGCGCAGTTTTCTTCGAAATCGACTTCTGTGATTCACGCCAGGCCTGATCTGTTGTTCTACACGCCGTGCAACTCAGCTGCTGCAGCTTACTATGCGCCAATTTTTCCGTCCCATAATTTCCAGTTCTGTTTTCCGATGACGCCCGGATTTCATACTTTCGCAGCGACTGTTCATACCTATAGAAAGTTCCAAGGCATCGGGCCAACAATATCCTGGAACGCGTCGGTGCCTGTCGTCGGAAATCCAGACAGCGAGTTCTTGAGCGTCGATTGGGGAATAAACGCGGCTATTCTGTTCGGGCGGCAAGGTGCGAACGGTAGCCATCAAACGACAGGGATTTATAAAGGGTATCACGGCGGAACGCCATTTCAGTACACGCACGCTGCCGTGTTTGATCGTACTCGCAAGGTTGCTATCCCCAACGTAGGCGGCCTTATTGGAGCATCGCTGAATTTCCCCAATGCCAAAATCAGCCTTGGTTATCGCGGAGATTTCTTCTTCGGCGCGATGGATACGGGCGTCGACGAACGCAAGACGAAGGCAGTGGGTTTCTACGGCCCGTTCGCTACCATCAGTTTCGGCTTCGGCGGCTAACTCAGGTCCAAAATCTGTCGATAGGCGGCGGCGGGTGCGAGCCCGCCGCCTTTTTATTCCCGAAATATTGTTGCGCTCTTTCACCAGCCATTTTTTGGCAGTTTTCTCCGCCCCATTCGACTTAAGCTGTGGGACGTGTTCGTGCCCTCGAAACGTGAGCGGGCGGGGGATGACTGAAACACCGGATACTGGTTGCGAACCTGGCGGGGCTGGACGCTCAAACATGGCGTCGAATGTTTCGCGTGTAGATGCGTGGTTTGTTGCCGAGGTTCTGCCGCTTGAACCCGTCCTGATCAGATTCTTGCGCCGCATCTGGCGCAACGAAAACGACATTCGTGATCTGTGCCAGGACGTATACGTGGAAATCTATCAGGCCGCCCAGAAGGAAATCCCTGCCTCCGCCCGCGCAATGAGCTTTGCCGTCGCGCGCAATGTGGTGGTGGAGCGCGTCCGTCGCGAGCAGATCGTTTCCATTGAGGCGATGGCCGATCTCGATGTCCTGGGCATCGCTGTGGACGAGCCCGGCCCTGATCGTGCGGCCATGGCACGGCAGGATCTGCATCGTCTGCAACGGGCGCTCGGCCAGTTGCCGGAAGATTGGCGCGCCGCGGTGTTGATGCGCAAAATCGATGGCCTTTCGCCGCGCGAGATCGCAGCGCGCATGGGCGTGGGCGAACGCACAGCCTTTCGGTATCTTTCTTCCGGCCTTGCGATGCTCGCCGATCTTTTCCACGACGACAGTGGTGGAAAAGCGCCATGAGCGAGCGCGCACGTTCCGCATCTACCGTGGCCAGCGATTGGGTTATCCGCAAGGAATTGCCGGATTGGACCGCCGCCGACCAGGCCGATCTCGACCGTTGGCTGGCGGAATCGATGCACCATCGGGTGGCGTTCCTTCGCGCAGCCGATGTCTGGGATCGCGCAAGCCGTTTGCGCGCGCTCAACACGCCGGCTTATCGCCGCTTCTCCTTCCTGCGAGATCGCATGACGTTTCCGCTATTGCTGCGTTCCGCCGCGGCCGCCTGTTTGGCGATTGCCGCGGGAATAGGAGCGTTAAACTGGCTCGGCCGGCCGCAGGAAGCCGTGTATACAACGGCCGTTGGCGGCCATGAAACCGTACCGCTTGCCGACGGCTCGCAAGTCGAACTCAACACCAACACCGTGTTGCGTGTAAGTGAATCGGCCTCGCAGCGCGTAGCAAAACTCGAACGCGGCGAGGCTTATTTCAACATTCGCCATGATGCGAAACGTCCGTTCTTCGTCTATGCCGCCGGGCATCGCATCGTCGATCTGGGAACAAAATTCGAAGTCCGCGACGATGGCGGAACACTTAAAGTCACGCTGCTCGAAGGCAGCGCCCGGCTGGAAACGAGCCAGGCCTGGGCGCCCGCGCACAGCGTTGTCTTGAGGCCCGGAGATATTGCCTTTGCCTCGGTTCAATCGTTGCGCGTCGTGCGCGAACGGGAGAAGGCGCTTACCAACGCTTTGGGTTGGCGGCGCGGCGTCATCGTTTTCGAACATACCACGCTGCAAGACGCTGTGGCCGAGCTCAATCGTTACAACCACCGACAGATCGTCATTGCCGACACCGGTGTGGGCCACATGAAGATCGATGCCACGCTGCCGGTAAACGGCGTCGATGCCATCGTCCGCGTTGCCGAAGATGTGTTTGGCGTGCGCGCGTCAAGCCGGCCGGACGGAACAATCGTGATTTCGCGTTAAGCGACCAGGGGGGAAGATGAAAAGATCCGCTTATCTCAATTCGGCCGCGGCCGGTATGCTGTTTGGTATTGTCGCTTCGGCTGCCTCAGCCGCCCAATTCGACATCCCGGCGGGCACGCTTGAGGGCGCGCTGACCGTCTATATGCGCCAGACCGGCGTCCAACTTCTTGTCTCTGAAGACGCGGTCAAAGGCGCTCGTACCCGTGGCGTGAAGGGCGATCTCACCAGCGAACAAGCGCTGGATCGTATTCTCAACGGATCCGGGTTCTCCGCCCGCCGCGACGCGTCCGGTATCACCGGAATCGTGCGCGACCGTTCCTCGGCAAACGATATTTTCATCCCGAGTTTTCAACTGGCGCAGGCAACGCCGTCTCCTCGTGCCTCGGTTGAGACCGTCACGGTCACCTCCTCAAAGCTTGGTGGCGCAGATGTACAAAGCATTCCCATCGCCATCACGGCCCTTTCGCAAGAGCAATTAACCGCCACACAAACCGCCGGCGGGCCTGATCTCGTGAAGCAGGTACCGAATCTCACCTTCACAAAAACCAACTTCAGCGGCTATAGCATTCAAATTCGAGGAATTGGCACACAGGCGATCTCGGTGACGACCGACCCCGCCGTCGCTGTCGCGTTGAACGACATCCCGTTTATCCGCAATCACTTCTTCGAGCAGGAATTCTTCGACCTTAGCCAGGCCGAAGTCTTGCGCGGGCCGCAAGGCACGCTCTATGGGCGCAATGCAACGGCAGGCGTCGTGAATCTCATCACTGCCAAACCGACCGACCAGTTCGAAGCGATGGCGAGTGGAGATATCGGCAACTACAAGAACCGCCGTTTCGAGGGCATGATCAATCTGCCTCTGGTGGATGATCGCCTCGATCTGCGCGTGGCAGGTGAATGGACCAAGCGCAACGGTTATTCGATTAACGGCATCACCGGCAATCCCATCGATGGTCGCGACCTCTGGTCCAGCCGCGTCTCGATGTCGTGGAAACCGCTAGAAAGCTTGCAGACCAGTATCGTCTGGGAACATTTCTCCGAAAACGACGATCGCATGCGCACGGCGAAACAGCTTTGCAAGACCGATCCGACCAAAACGGAAGTGGCTGGCGTGCCCGTGCCGGACAACAACACGCTGGCCTATGGCGGCCAGCCTTATTTGAGTCAGGGATGCGCTCCCACGTCATTGTATTCTCCAGATGCCTTCGGCGTACCGAACGGATTGACACTTGCCTATTACGAACCTTTTGGTCAGTTGGGCGTGCCCGTGATGGCGGCGCATTTTCCGTTCGATCCTTACGCCAATACCAGTCAATCAACCGATTTGCGCGTAATCGAGTCGACGATCGATCCGGAATACAAAGCCAAGAACGATACGGTTGAGGTCAACGTCGATTACAACGTCACGCCTTTACTGACATTCAGCTCGCAGACCGGATACAATCGCGATTTTCTCTGGTCCACCGAAGATTATAACCGGTTTAACACCAGAGTCGGCGCATTCATAGCGGACGGTCCCGGTGGATCGACTTCCCCCGCCGATCCAAACAACGGCATCTGCACCAAGATTTTGGGAAGTTGCAGCGCGGTTTATCAACCTTGCACAGGCGCCACATCAAATTTCGGCGACATCAACAACAATCTCACGGCCTGCGCGGCAGTTGGAACATTCTGCGATCCGCAACTTGGCTGCAGCGATCGTCTGGTCGCTCAGGATCTGAACGACGAACATTCTTGGCAACTCAGTCAGGAATTTCGCTTTGCTTCGAACTTCAATGGACCGTTGAATTTCAGCGTGGGTGGCAATTACCTTCATTACGAAACGGAAGAAAACTACTATGTTTTCATCAATTCGCTGACCCTCGCCTCATACGCGGCGGCACATAGCGACGGCGTAACGGCGTTTGGTCCGCCGTGGGTGCCCGGCGTGTCGGATAACTCTGATTGCATATTGGGCGGCTTTCACATTCGCGATCCGAACATTCCAAATCCGATAAGAACCATCGAAGGGGCTGGAGGAGGGTGCGTCTATATCGATCCAAACCCGATCAGCAACCTTGATAGCGGCGGGCACAATTACTTCCTGAGTCAAAATCCGTACATCCTGAATTCATACGCAGGATTCGGCGAGGTCTACTACAACGTCGCGCCCGAGCTGAAATTGACGGGGGGCTTGCGCTGGACCGACGACCAGAAGCACTTCGTCGATATTCCCAGCGAGCTGCTGGTCGAAGGATACGGTTACGCGACAACCGGTATCGTCGATCAGACCTGGAAAGAGTTCACTGGGCGCTTCGCCGCAAACTGGACGCCGAAGCTCGATTTCACCGACCAGACGCTGGTCTACGCCTCCTTCGCGCATGGCTACAAGGCGGGCGGCGCCAATCCACCCGGCGCCCAACTTCTTCTGTTCAATGAGGGAGGCACCGGGATTCAAAGCCCGATCCATCCGCTGACATTCGAGCCGGAATTCATCAACGCCTACGAGCTCGGCACCAAGAATACGCTGTTCGACGGTGCACTGACGTTCAACGGCAACGTCTTCTTCTACGACTACAAGGGCTACCAGATTTCCCGCATCGTCGACCGCACGGCGATCAACGACAATTTCGATGCGACGGTAAAAGGCGCCGAGGTCGAAGCCACTTATGAACCAATGCCGGGTCTTAGATTCAAATTCGCCGGCGGCTACGAACACACGCGAATAGACGACGGCCAGAGTTCAATCGATCTCATGGACCGTGCCGACGTGGCCAATCACCCCGACTGGATGGTGGTGAAGCCGTTCGTTACCCAATCGTCGAACTGCGTTTTGCCAATATCGGTGGTTGCCGCCATCTTGACCGTGCATCCGCCTATAGCGCAGGGGGAGGGTACAAATAGCATTCCGGGCGCTTGCGACAACGCTTACAACCACGGCGTGGACCCTGTCACGCTTGAACCCTACAAGCCAAACCCCATTTTTCCGACGGACTACTTGGGTGGGGGCAGCATAGACCCTTCAAAGGATCCCGGCCCTTATCCCGGCTTCGATCCGCACCAACCTGGCATCAACAACGGCGAAGGCTGGGCCAAGAATCTTGGCGGACACGAATTGCCGAATGCGCCGCCGTTCACCGTCTCCATGTCCGGCGATTACACGATCCCGCTTACTGCCGATTGGGCCGGTACATTCCATGCCGACTACTATTGGCAGGATTACAGTTGGGCCCGCGTTTTCAACGACAATCCGTATGATCGTCTGCGGGGTTACACCAACGTCAACCTTGCACTGATCTTCACCAGTCAAGCCGGTTGGCAGGTGATGGGTTACGTCAAGAACGTGTTCGACGTGACCGATATCACCGGCACGTTCCTGAACAGCGACGACAGCGGTTTGACGACAAACGTCTTCCTGACCGATCCGCGCTTGTTCGGCGTGCGCGTCACAAAGAACTGGTGAGGGGGAACGAAAAATGAGCGAACTGATTCAAAAGAGCGAGAATCGCACCGTCCGGTGGAAGCTTATGGCGGAAGCTTCCGCCATAGCCTTAATCGGCTATGTCGTCGCCATGCCCACAGCACAAGCCGATGACGGCGATCGCCCCACTGTGTGGATCGAGCTTGGCGGCCAACTCAGCCGTTGGGAGAACAGTCAGCTAGACTATGCTCCGCCATTCGCCGCGCTGCCCCCTTCGAATCTCTTACCCCCGCAGGCGTCCGAAAGGCCTCCGCGCTACGGAGTCGATGAAAGTATCGGATTGCTGTTCCAGCCCACGGGTTCGGACTGGACCTTTTCGGCCTCGGTTCGTTACGGTCGATCGGGCAATTCGAAACGCGTTCATCAACAAAGCGATCCCGCCTCTTACACCGCCTATCTGAGAATCCATCGCAGCAGGAACGGCAGAGTTCGGAACTTCACGAACTACTATGTGAAATATCCGCTCTCGCCGCGCTTTGTGGACGTTTCGGCAAAACAGAGCCAAAGCCATACGCTTCTGGATTTTCAAGCCGGCAAGGATCTGGGTATCGGCTTGTTCGGGCGTCATGCATCGTCCACCTTCGATGTCGGCGTACGTTTTGCGCAATTCACGTCGAAGTCGCGCATCAAGCTCAAGGAAAATCCGGATTGGCAGTTCAATACGCGTATCGATACCTTTCACACGTCCTATACCTATGGCAGCAGCCACTACAGTCTTCAGAGAACGCATCAATACGTCTATCAACCGTTCCATAGCTTTTCCGGCTCCTTCATGGCGAGCCGGAGCTTTAGCGGCCTCGGTCCCTCGATAGCCTGGAACGCGTCCGAGCTAATCGTCGGAAGTCCCGAAGGCGGGTCCTTGGCTTTCGATTGGGGTGTGAATGCCTCGCTTCTGTTCGGCCGTCAGAAAACCAAAGTGCTGCATCAAACTACCGGCCGCTTCCATTCGAGTTTTGCAGCCGACACGGCTTTGCCGATCACGTATCAACACGGGCCAACAGACCGCACGCGTTCTCGCGGCGTTACCGTACCCAACATCGGTGGCTTCGCCGGGTTCTCGGTGAAATACCCCAACGCCAAAGTCAGCTTCGGCTACAAAGCCGACTTCTTCTTTGGCGCAATGGATGGCGGCATTGATGATCGTCGAACGGAAGACATCGGCTTCCATGGTCCCTATGCATCCGTGAGTATCGGGCTGGGCGGGTAAGCGGCCGGCACTTTCCGGGTCTAATTGCTAAAGGCGGCGGAGCAATCCGCCGCCTTTAGCTTTTGGCCCGTCCGTGCCGCAACTTTATTACTCCCCCGCCCGCAAAAATTTTTGCGCTGCCACCCTCAGCATTTCACGCGAAGTTTGTCTCATCGAGGTGAGTGAACCCTGAACCCTCGAAAGGTGGGGCCAGCGGGGG
>Ga0134126_10001788_pt1 | contig 27276 bp, 22 predicted proteins | sample KB31752_FD_96881 | JGI IMG/M metagenome (GOLD analysis project Ga0134126, IMG submission 96881) | Terrestrial soil microbial communities with excess Nitrogen fertilizer from Kellogg Biological Station, Michigan, USA - KB3-175-2 | ecosystem: Environmental > Terrestrial > Soil > Unclassified ... | reverse complement strand
GTGGAATATGCGGCCGAGTGGCAAGAATGGAAAAAACTATCGTGATGAGATTCACCGTCAGCAGCAGCGTGGCGGGAATAGCCAGGTTCGTATGATCCTCTATCTTTCGCAGCAGCAGGCTCAGTAACACGGAAATGATGATGGCATTCACCTGGATGAGGATATGTGCCTTGCTGTCGGCCTGCGAGCTAAGCCTTTGGTTGTTGTTCGACGTGATCCGAAAGACCGTGTCGATCCCACGCCCCGGGTCCTTATCCTTGTCCTTCTTACCCTTCTTCTCCTTCTCGCCGCCTCCGTTATCATTAGCGCCATCGACCCCATGCTCGCGTAACAACCCCTCCAGCGCATTATCGCCGTGTTCAGGATCTTTCAGCTTTAATTTGTTCAGGTTCTCGAGCTGCTTTTCATTCAACAGCAACCGGCAATAATCGGTGTAGTACCGGTGACCTTCCAACAGCCGGATCGTACTCCTCCTCCATTCTTCCTTGCTGATCTTCCGGCCCCCCGTCGCCTCGGCCTCCTTACGCATGAGCTTGTTCCGTTCATTAAAGGCCTCCGTCCCGAAATGGAACAGGTCGGCATCACATACGATCTGCTCCGTCAGCCCCACGGCCCGCTGCGGCAGCTGCGTAGCCATGATACACCGGCTAACGTCTTCGACGACGGCTCGTTCGACACCCGTTCCTTCAAGATAGGCCTGCGCCATCCTGGCCCCGCGTTCCTCATGTCCCTTGGCGCCGCCGTTGAGATAACCGATGTCATGGAACCAGGCGGCAACCGAAACGGTAAAGAAATCCACATCGCCCAGCTGATAATGCTGCGCGATCTGCGTAGCCGCCTCCACCACCTGCTCCGTATGCTTTAGATTATGATAATAAAGGTCTTCAATGACGCGGTGGTCAAAATAATTCCTGACGTAATGCTGCGCCTGTTCCAGTATCGTGCTGTATTCCATAAGTCGATGGAAAAATAACAAATAATTGGTACATCTCATGCGGCCTCCTCCGGAGGCCGCACCCGCCGGTACTTCACCAGGTTGATCAGCAACACACTGCTCAAGATCACCACCAATCCCGCCAGCTGCAGCCTCGTAAGCCGCTCGCTGTTGAAAACTGCCCCAAGCAGCACCGCCACCACAGGATTGACATAGGCATGAGTACTCACCTGCGTGGCCGGCCGCACCGACAATAACCACACAAACGCACTATAGCCCACCAGGGAACCCATCGTCATGAGATAAAGGATACCGGACCAGGAAGACCAGGGAACCGCCGCCCATTCAAAATGCCGCCATTCTCCCCAGACAAGGCTCAGCGGCAAAAAGATCAGCCCCGCCGCCATCATCTGCCAGCCAGCATTGACGGCATTGGACACCGGGGCGCTCCGGTATTTCGAATACAGCGAACCCGCCGCCCAGGAGATCGACGCACATACCAGCACGGCGAGCGCCGCCATCCCATGACCATGTGCTGCAGTATTGTTTCCGCCCGTAAGACTGTCCCAAAACAGCAGCAGGACCCCGGCAAACCCTACCACGAGGCCCACGATCGTGCTGGGGCTGTTGAAATTTACCACCCATTGCCTCCTGTCCAGCAACACGAACCACACCGGCCCCGAAGCAAGCAGGATCGCCGCCAGCCCGCTGGGAATATATTGCTCGGACCAGATCAGCCCCCCATTGCCACACACCAGCAAAAGAAAACCGCTCACCGTCGCCGGCTTGATCGCCGCAAGAGAGAACACCGGCTTCCGCGTGATCACACAGTACCCCAGCATCAGCAGCCCCGCCAGCAAATAACGAAAAGCACCCACCAGCATCGGCGGGATATGCGCAACGGAAAGCTCGATAAAGAAATAGGTCGATCCCCAAACGAGATAGATGATCGCAAAAGCCAGGATCACCATGGGGATGGACACAGGTCGTTCGGCAGCGTTTGTCATGACATTCCCCCTCCCGCGGCGGCCACCCCGGCGTGAGGCTTCGGCGCCCCTTTCACACTTTTTTTATGATGACTCAGATAATGCACCACCCTATGCTCCAGCCAGTGATGCAACGGCACCATCCCCGCAGCCAGGATGATCTTCAAGAGCAGCACCTTCCAAGGTTCCTCCGCCGTCCAGGTCTGGATCTGCTTATCCGCCAGCATTATGATGAATTCAAAAAGGAAGATAAAGGACACGAATACCAACGCCCGGATCAACCACACCGGCACCGATAGCCGGGCCAGCATCACCAGCGCGACAAACAACACCACCAGTCCCATCGTGAAACCCATGTATTGGATATTGTGCCGGTGTTCCGTCCTCAGCCGTTCCTCCTCCGCCAGCCGCTCCCGCCGCCGCTGGTCATTCTCCACCTCCAGCTTCATCAGATCCGTAGCCTGCGTCTGCGTCCGGATACTGTCCCGTTCCTCCGCGCCCCGCTGCTCACAAACCAGCGCCGCCGGAAAATTACGCACGGCCACATGGAGATTCTCCAGCGAATCCGTGGTCTTTTCTTCGTTCTTCAAACTGCCCGTCGCCGCCGCCAATGCATAGGCCTTGCTGAAATACTGGATGGCCTGCCCGGGCTTATTCACCTTTTTATAGTACTCGCCAAAATCCATGTAAAAATCGATCTGGATATCCGGTGTACTATTCGCCATCGTCTCGGGTTCCGATTTCCGGAAATAATACAAGGCGCTGTCATACCGCGCCTGATGCGTATAATTGACGGCCAGGAGCTGGTCGACATAAAAATCAAAACCCAGTTCATGAAAGATGTCCAGCAGATCCTTGTGCGCAAAAAGATACTGCACGCCCTGCTCATATCGCTGGGTCTTGAAATAGAGCATGAATATCTTCTCGTAGGAATTCACCTTGAGCAAGTCGAATCGGAATGTATCGGTGACATGGATGCTTTCCTCATACATCTTCAACGCAAGATCGGGCTGCTCCTTTAACAGGAACAAATCGCCGATCTCTAGCAGATCCTGGGCCATATCATTGTTCCACCTTGCCCGGTCTTCATCATAGACCTTTAATGCATAATCGAGCGACTTGTCATACTCCCCTATGATGCCATAGAAATATCGCAGATGGGCATAGCAATTTCGCAGCAGATCCGGCTGCCCGCTTTTCTCCGCCACGTCCAGCGCATTCAGATAGTTGCGCAACGCCAGTAACATCTGATTCATGGATACATAGATCTGGCCGGCCGTGCAGAAAGCCTTCACCTTGGCCGTATCGTTATCGATACCAGCGGCCACTGCCAGCGCCTGCGTGCTGTATTCCAACGCCTTTACGTCGTTGCCCCGGTCATCCGCAACGTCGGCGTAACCACAATAGACGGCTACCAGCAGATCTTCCAGCCCATTCTCCTTGGCTACCAGCTCGGCCAGGTGGAGATTTTTTGTGGCCTGGGTAAGATTATCCGCCAACGACGGATTACCCAAAAATCTTTCAGTATTGCGCAAATACGTGGACGCGATCAACCGCGGATCGCGGCTCAATTGAGCCAATTCGATCGACTGAGTTGCAAAATCATCTGCCTTTGAGCGCTCCATGGTCATGCGCGCAAGCTCTACGAGCTGGTCGATCTTATCGGCCGTGGCTTTTGCCGTATCCAGCCGGTGCCGGACACTGTCCATATGTGAAAGCTTTCCATCCTGGGAGTATCCCGGGACGGCCCATAACGTGAAGAGGAGAAGGTTCAATAAATGCGGATAAAATCGGCGCATAAGCAGGATTTAATAGGAGCCGCCCGCTGTCATTGCGGACAAGCCGCTCTCGCGGCTTTGGCTGCCTAAAGATACCAACTCAACGGTCGCATCCCATTATTCTCTGGTAGGAATTAAAAGCTCGCGGATATCGATATCCAGCGCCAGGGCCATGTCCCTGAGTAGCCTCAATGTAGGCTGAAATTCATTATTGCAGATCCGAGTCACGCTATTAGGAGCCACGCCGACCCTGATCGCCAACTCTTTATGCGATATGTCTTTTTCTGCTAAGACAGCCTTGATCCTGTTTATTTTTAACTTTTTTTCCATCTCTCCAGCGGTTTGAGGGGCAAGACAATTTAAGCATTTCTTGTATAACTAGCACGCAAAAGCGAAGATAATCTTCTAACAATCAACGCATTCCAAAAACATCCAACCCGTCATTGTTATGCATTAATACGCATAATGTATCATAAAATAATTTTTACGTATCTTATCCTCCGCGATAAAATTTTGGCTAAGGCTCTGGCGAATTTCGGGCTCCGGGGTCTCTTTACCTAATGCAAAAAGCCGGCCCACCCCCCAAAATGCCCCATGCCACCATCCCAAACGGGGACAACAGGCAACATCCCCCACCCCAAATGGGGACGGGGGGCAATTTTATTTTTAAAAACAAAAAAATAAATGTTTATTTGACAGGAATTCCCACAATAAGCAAAATTTAAAACCCGGGCCTTCGCCATATGGTACAAGACAATTTCGTCATCGGGGTGGACTACGGCACCGACTCCGTTCGTTCCCTCCTCGTAAATGCCGCAAACGGCAAAGAGGTCGCATCCGCCGTTTTCCTATATCCCCGCTGGAAAGACGGTCTCTATTGCAACCCCGCCGAGAACAGGTTCAGACAACATCCCCTCGACTATATCGAAGGACTCGAATATACCATCAGAGCCTGTCTCCAAAAAGCCGGCCCGGCCGCGGCCCGCGCCGTCCGGGCGATCTCCATCGATACCACCGGTTCGACACCCGTCGCCGTAGACGCCGCCGGCACCCCCCTCGGCCTGCTGCCCGAATTCGAAAAGAACCCGAACGCCCTCTTCGTATTGTGGAAAGACCACACCGCAGTAAAAGAAGCCGCGGAGATCAATTCCCATGCCGCGCGCTTCGACGTCAATTATCTCCAATTCGTCGGCGGCGTCTATTCCTCGGAATGGTTTTGGGCCAAATTACTCCATACCCTTCGCGTAGACGAGAAGGTTAGAAAGGCCTGCCACTCCTGGGTCGAACACTGCGATTGGATCCCCTTTTTGCTCACCGGGGGCAAAGATGTGAAACAAATGCGCCGCGGCGTCTGTTCCGCCGGCCACAAAGCACTCTGGGCAAAAGAATACGGCGGCCTACCCTCCGAAGAATTCTTCGCAAGTCTCGACCCGGTCCTCAAGGGCTTCCGCGCAAACCTCTTCACCGATACCTATACTTCCGATCAACCCGCCGGCCATCTGTCACAAGAATGGGCGGAACGCCTCGGCCTCTCTACCGATACCATCGTCGGCGTAGGCGCCTTCGATGCCCACATGGGCGCCGTCGGCGGCCAAATCGAAGCCTACCACCTCAGCAAGGTCATGGGCACCTCCACCTGCGATATGCTCGTCGCGCCGCTCAAAGAAGTGCAAGGAAAGCTGGTACGCGGCATCTGCGGCCAGGTCCCAGGCAGCGTCATCCCCGGCATGATGGGCATGGAAGCCGGCCAGAGCGCCTTCGGCGACGCGTATGCCTGGTTCCGCGAGCTCGTCGCCTGGCCATTGAAACAGCTCACTTCGGACACCCTCACACCGGCACAGCTGCAAACAGCTACCGATCGCATCATACCCGAACTCAGCCGCCAGGCCGCAGCCCTGCCGCAGGAGGCGCACAGCGAACTCTCGCTGGACTGGTTCAACGGACGCCGTACCCCCGATGCCAACCAGGAACTCAAAGGCGCCATCACCGGCCTCAGCCTCGGCAGCGACGCTCCCCGCATCTTTCGCTCCATCGTGGAAGCCACCTGTTTCGGCGCCAAAACCATCGTCGACCGCTTCATCAGCGAAGGCATTCCGGTAAAAGGACTCATCGGCCTCGGCGGCGTAGCCAAAAAATCCCCCTTCATTATGCAGATGATGGCAGATATTATGGACATGCCGCTGCGCATCCACTCCTCCGAACAGACCTGCGCCCTCGGCGCCGCCATGTTCGCCGCGACAGCCGCCAAGCTCTATCCCAAAGTCGAAGACGCCATGAACGCCATCGGCCAGGGCTTCGATGCCACCTATACCCCGGACCCCAGCCGCACCACTATCTACGCCGCCCGCTACCGGGAATACGCACGGCTCGGTAACTTCATAGAGCAAACAAGAAAATAAAATGAGCAAATACACCGATATTCAGGAAGCCGCCTACGAGGCCAACAAACAACTCCCCAAACTGGGACTCGTCCTTTTTACCTTCGGCAATGTCAGCGCCGCCGACCGCGACGCCGGCATCTTCGCCATCAAACCCAGCGGAGTTCCCTATAGCGATCTCTCACCCGAAAAAATGGTGATCGTCGATTTCGATGGCAAAACGGTCAAAGGAAAACTTCGGCCGTCCTCCGACACCCTCACCCATGCCGTACTATACAAACACTGGGAACACGTCGGCGGCATCGTTCATACCCATTCGACCTACGCCACTGCCTGGGCCCAGGCCGGTCGCGATATCCCGATCTATGGCACCACACACGCCGACCACAACACCGTCGACATCCCCTGCGCACCACCCATGAACGACGAAATGATCCTCGGTGACTACGAATACCAAACGGGTTTTCAGATCATGAATGCCTTCAGCGAACGCGGCCTGTCGTACCAGGAAGTCGAAATGGTGCTCGTGGGCAACCATGCCCCCTTCGCCTGGGGCAAGACAGCCGAAAAAGCCGTTTACAACAGCGCCGTCCTCGAATCGGTCGCCCAAATGGCCTATCTCACGGAACAGATCAAAACCGACGCCCTCCGCCTCAAAGATTCACTTATCAAAAAACATTACGAACGTAAACACGGTCCGAACTCCTATTACGGACAATAAACCATCCACAACACAAACACTAATGGATTTAAAAACATTCGAGGTCTGGTTCGTCACCGGCAGCCAGGACCTCTACGGCGAAGAAACATTAAAACAGGTAGCAGCACACTCCCAAACGATCGCTAAAGCGCTGGACTCGGATAAAAAGATCCCCGTCCGCGTCGTATACAAACCCACGGTAAAATCACCGGAAGAGATCTATCAGACCTGCGTGGAAGCCAACACCACCACACATTGCATCGGCATCATCGCCTGGATGCATACCTTCTCCCCGGCTAAGATGTGGATCGGCGGCCTCAAAGTGCTCCACAAACCGCTGCTTCATCTGCATACCCAGTTCAACCGCGACATCCCCTGGGGCGAGATCGACATGGATTTTATGAACCTCAACCAAAGCGCCCACGGCGACCGCGAATTCGGGTTCATGATGAGCCGGATGCGCCTTGACAGGAAGGTTGTAACCGGCCACTGGCAGGACCCCGCGACCACCCGCCGCATCGAAGCCTGGAGCCGCGCCGCCGCCGGCTGGCACGACTGGCAGGGTGCCCGTTTCGTTCGCTTCGGCGACAATATGCGCTATGTCGCAGTCACGGATGGCGATAAAGTAGAAGCCGAAATGCGTTTCGGCTACTCCGTAAATACCCATGGCATCGGCGATCTCGTAGATACCATCAGGCAGATTGCAGACAGCTCCGTCGATACGCTCGTGAAAGAATATGCAGATAAATACAAACTAGCCGCCGGCCTGAAAAAGGGTGAAGTCCTCCACGAATCGTTAAAAGACGCCGCTCGCATCGAGCTCGGCCTGAAAACCTTCCTCATCGAAGGACGCTACAAAGGCTTCACCGATACCTTCGAAGACCTGCATGGTATGGTACAGTTGCCCGGCATCGCCTCGCAACGGCTGATGGCCGATGGCTTTGGCTTTGGCGGTGAAGGCGACTGGAAGACCGCCGCCCTCGTCCGCGCCATGAAGACCATGGGCAGCGGCCTGCCCGGCGGGAACTCCTTCATGGAAGACTATACCTATCATTTTGAACCGGGTAACGAACTGGTCCTCGGCGCCCACATGCTCGAGATCTGCGAATCCATCGCCGACGGTCCCGTATCCTGCGAGATCCATCCTCTCGGCATCGGCGGTAAAGCCGACCCCGTTCGCCTGGTCTTCAACTCCGCCGCCGGACCCGCCATCAACGCATCCATCGTCGACATGGGCAACCGCTTCCGCCTCCTCGTTAACGAAGTCGAAGCCGTAAAACCCATCCATAAATTACCCAAGCTGCCCGTAGCCCGCGTGCTCTGGAAACCATATCCCGACATGCGCACCGGCTGCACGGCCTGGATCCTGGCCGGCGGCGCCCACCATACCTGCTACAGCCAAAACCTGACGGCAGAACACCTACGCGATTTCGCGGACATGGCCGGCATCGAGTTCGCCCTCATCGGCAAGAATACCGAGCTCTACCAATTCCGCAACGAACTCCGCTGGAACGAAGCCTATTATAAATAAACATACCTTGGGGGGCGCATCGTCGCCCCCCAGCTTTTAAAACCTGCTTGCACATGAACAGAAATCTCGTCCGCGCCGACTACATCGTATTCATCGTCTACTTCATCATCGTAGCCGCCTACGGCCTCTGGATCTATCGCCGGAAAAAGAAAGCCGTCACCGAAACCAAAGACTTCTTCCTCGCCGAAGGTACCCTCACCTGGTGGGCCATCGGCGCCTCGCTGATCGCCTCGAATATCTCCGCCGAACAATTCATCGGCATGAGCGGCGACGGCTTCTTCGCCGGCATCGCCATCGCCGCCTATGAATGGATCGCCGCGATAGCCCTCATCATCATCGCGATCTGGTTCATCCCGGTCTACCTGAAGAACAAGATCTATACGATGCCGCAGTTCCTCAAGACGAGATACAACGAATCCGTAGCCCTCATCATGGCCATCTTCTGGCTCCTGCTCTACATCTTCGTGAACCTCACCTCCATCCTCTATCTCGGGGCAGTAGCCATCAACGGCCTCGTGGGCGGTGAATACCTTCACCCCATCATGATCGGGCTCGCCATCTTCTCCCTCGTGATCGCCCTCGGCGGCATGAAGGTCATCGGTTACACCGATGTGATCCAGGTTGCCGTCCTCATCATCGGCGGCCTCGCCACCTCCTACCTGGCCCTCACCGTCGTAGCCAAAAACTTCGGCCTCGGGAGCGATGCCCTCGCCGGCTTCAACGCCATGATAAAAGATGCCCCCGAACACTTCCACATGATCTTCCACAAACCCACTCCGGCCTCCAGCCAGCTCCAGATCGATAAATTCCTCATCCTCCCCGGCCTGGCTATGTACGCCGCCGGCCAGTGGATCGTAAACCTCAACTATTGGGGTTGCAACCAATATATCACCCAACGTGCCCTTGGCGCCAACCTCACCACCGCCCGCACCGGCATCCTCTTCGCCGGCTTCCTCAAACTCCTGATGCCGATTATCGTGATGCTTCCGGGTATCGCCGCCTGGGTACTCTATAAACACGGTCACCTCAATCTCGAAGGAGGCAGCAAGGACTACGCCTACTCCGCCGTTCTCGGCTTCCTGCCCGCGGGGCTCAAAGGACTGTCCATTGCGGCACTCACCGCCGCCATCGTCTCCTCCCTGGCCGGTAAGATCAACAGCATCTCCACCATCTTTACACTCGACATCTATAAAAAGTATTTCAACAAAGAAGCCGATGAACAAAAGATGGTCCGCACCGGGCGCATCTCCATCGCCATTGCCCTGGTCATCGGCATCCTCTTCACCTGGAAAGACCTCCTCGGCATCAGCAGCAGCGGCGGTTTCACCTATATCCAGAAATACACCGGCTATATCAGCCCCGGTATCCTCGCCATGTTCCTCCTCGGCATGTTCTGGAAACGGACAACAGCCGCGGCAGCCGTGGCCGGCCTCGTCACCGGCCTCGCTCTTTGCACCTTCTTCAATGAATTCGCCCCCGACCTGATCGGCCACAGCACCTGGCTCTACACGGCCTATCCCACCCAAATAGCCCGGGATGGCGCCCTGGTCACCGTCTGGCAGATCCCCTTCCTGATCTGTATGGGCCTGTCCTTCCTGTTCACCATGATCGTCATGATCGGCTTCAGCCTGGCCGGCCCAAGGATTAACCCCAAAGCCTTCCAGCTCGACCGCGAAATGTTCAAGGTTAAACCCCAAACTCTGGCCTTAATCGTAGCAACCCTCATGATATTTGCTGCGCTTTATGTAAAATTCTGGTAGAATCGTTATTTTCACCGGAATTTTGTCAAATAGAAAATTAAATTTATATGAAATACTCAGGCGAGACCCGCATGCTGGTCGCCGTTGACTGCATCATTTTCGGCTTCGACGGTGCAGATATCAAGCTCCTCCTTATCCAACGCGGGCTCAAACCCGAAAAAGGCAAATGGAGTCTGATGGGCGGCTTTCTCCAGCACGACGAAAGCCTCGAACAGGCCGCTAACCGCATCCTGAAAAAACTCACGGGTATCGAAGGCGTCTACATGGAACAGCTCCGCGCCTTCGGCGAACCGGACCGCGACCCTGTAGAACGTACACTAAGTATTGCCTACTTCGCTCTTATAGACATTCATCAATACGAGAAACAGCTCAGCAACGACTATCATGCGGAATGGGTGCATGTACACAAAATGCCCGAGCTGATCTTCGACCACAAACGCATGGTCGAGATCGCAAAAAAGCAACTGCGCTACAAAGCCGCCCTCCACCCCATCCTCTTCGAATTACTGCCGGCAAAATTTACCATCCCCCAACTGCAAACCCTCTACGAAGGCATCTACGACACCACCTTCGACAACCGCAACTTCAGCCGTAAAGTGCTCTCCACCGAGCTCCTGATCAAGCAAAAAGAAAAAGACAAAGCCAACTCAAAGAAGGGCGCCTTCTATTACAAACTCGACAAAAGGAAATACAAAGCCAACTTCCAAGCCTTCCTCAACTTCATCCCCAACCCCGACAAACTATTGATCTAAAACCCACCGCCGCCCACCCAAAAAGCGGGGATACCCAGCCACCCCGGCAGCGCAAACGTTTGCGCATCCATAGAACTTCCGCGATTCTTTTACGCAAACGTTCCCGGAAAAGCAACTCTGGCCTGCGTTAATGCGTAGTGCTTACACAAATGCTTTATTTTTGTATAAAGGAGATAATAACAGCCCTAAGGATTTGTATAATTCCACGAGAATGGTAATTTTGACGGTTATCTGTTCTGAACACATCCCAAACCTTATCTACTTATTGATCCGCCAAAGGCGGATCGTCCGAAAGACAAACATTTTTTTATATTTTTAGTTTTGAATGGTCACAAAAGTCGTGACGCGAGGCCAATTTCTATTGGCCTCTCTTTTTTTGAAAAAAACCTCCACCATTCGGCAGAGGTTTATGTTTTACTCCCCATCACTATTTTTAGTGGATGCGCTGTAATGTTATAAAATACTCCCCTAAGCACCCACGGGCAAATATGCACAGCCCGTGCATAAACTCCGGCCACCCTCACCCGGCGCGATCAGCCACGCCGGCTCACCCGCGGATATCTCACCGGCTCACCCGCGGATATGATAAGCCTTAGGCTGCACAAAAGCGCGGATGCCCTGATACGATAAGGTCATCCCCAACCCCGAATGCTTCCGACCCGACCAGGGCAGCCCGGCCGAGACCCGGTCGCAGCAATTCCAATAGACCGTGCCGGTATTCAGTTGCCGCATCACCCGCTCCGCCCGCTCATAACTACGGGAATACACCGCCGCCGTCAACCCATATTCCGTATCCGCCATCAACGCCACCGCCTCCGCATCATCCTTCACCCGCTGTATGCCCACCACCGGACCAAAAGACTCCTCCGTCATCAGCTTCATCGTATGATTAACATCCACCAATACCGCGGGCTCCATAAAATAACCTTTTCGATCCAGCGCCTTTCCGCCATACACCACGCGCGCGCCCTTGTCCACCGCATCCTTGATCTGCGCCAATAAGAATTCGCGCTGACCCGGACGGCTTAACGGACCGACTTCAATCCCCTCGCCGGCAGGATCGCCGATCGCCAGTTGCTTCACTTGCTTCGCATAGGCATCAACGAAAGCATCGTATATGCCCTCCTGCACATAGATCCGCTCTACCGCACAACAGCTTTGCCCGTTGTTATAAACGACGCCTTCCAATGCCGCCGCGGCAACTTTCCCGATATCTTCGATATCATCCATAACGTATAACGGATCTTTTCCCCCTAACTCGAGTTGAAGCGGCACCAATTTCCGCGCGACCTTTTCTGCAATCGATTGTCCCGTACGATAGCTGCCCGTAAAAAAATACCCATTAACCGGTAGTTCTAATAGCCACTCTCCTGCCTTACCTTTACCTGCGACCAGTTGAAAAACATCCTGAGGCACACCAGCCGCATATAGCAGCCGTTGAATTTGCTGCCCGGTAAGCGTAGCATATTCCGATGGCTTATACAACACCCCATTCCCACCCAGCAAAGCTGGAATGAACACATTTACCCCTACGAGGTAAGGATAGTTCCACGCGGAGATATTGACTATGATCCCCAGCGGCTCATAGACGATCTTTTCTCGTGTAGCCCCCTCCGTTACTATCCATTCCTCGGCCAACCACTGCGCCGCATGATCCAGCAGCCATCGGATGCGGCTCCTGGCGCCGTTCAGTTCATTAAAGGACTGGCGCAAAGGCTTGCCGCTCTCCGCCGTCAGCGTCTCTGCCAATAAAGGCGCCTCGGATTCCAGCAGCTCATGGAATTTTTCTATACAAGCGATCCGCGCCTCTACACCCAGCGCAGCCCACACCGGCTGTCCCTTGCATAATAAATTATATTTCTCTCTCACCGAAGTTTCCGAATCTTCCGCGACCTCTTTGAGAATTTCTTCCGTAGCTGGATTAATGATCTGCATTTTAAAACGTTGAGTTGATCTGATGATGGAACAAAAATACTCTAAATAAAAATGGAAGATTAGAACAGAATTAGAATTGTGTTAATGCGTAAAAATTTTTTTTCTTTTTTTATTTGTTGATATAAAATTTTGTTTAGATTTAGTTATTCGATAGCGCTATTCGAGTGTTCACCTTAATCATTAATCATTTTAAACCTAAAAGAATGAAAACGTTAGAAACAGAACAAATGGCTGAAATCAATGGCGGCATCAACATCGCTGCTTTCGCTTGCGGATTCGGGATCGTAGCTATCGCTGCACAACCCGAGCTTGCCGTTGCCTTTGGCGAAGGTACCGCCCTTGCCTGCGCATCTCTCTTCAATTAAGCTCCAGTAGCACATTTTTATTCTCACGTGATGTAACACTCACTAAAATCTTACATTTATGAAAGTTCTTAATGAAAATGAACTGGCAACAGTTCATGGGGGATTCCCATGGGCTAGCCTCGCCGCCGGCGCACTGTGCGCAGCAGGCATCCTTACAGCGGAAACGGGTGCAGGACTCCTGCTCGCAGCCGCAGGTTGTGGCGCTTCTTTCCTTGATGACTAGTAGGTAAAGATTTGATATCAAAGAGATGTGGCAGCACCTTTCCCGTCTGCCACATCTTTTCTACCATATTTGAATGCCGTTCAACATGAAAGATCGTACCGTCTATTTCAAGTTTCTCCTTGCCCTGGGCTTCATCCTGTTTGGGGTATACAGCTATTGCATAAAAGATAGTTTCACTTTAAAAACAGGATGCTGCCTGGCCGTAGGAATGGGCTACCTGGTCTATGGCATCTTTACCTATAAACAAGAACACAAAAAGGGACCACGCTGATGAGCGTCATTTTAAAAGATGTTGGAAAACAATACAAAAACAATCACAACTTCGTTTTTCAGGGATTGACGTTGACCATAGAACCGGGCAGCGTTTATTGCCTGCTAGGCAAAAATGGCGCAGGGAAAAGTACCCTGCTCAATATCGTAACGGATATTATCCGCCCATCCACCGGCGAACTGTCCATCGATGGCCTCACCTATACACGGGATGCCATCCGGATAAAACGTGGCATGGGTGTGCAAAGCCAGTTTACCCAGCTCATAGGTGAGCTCGATGCCATGGATTTCCTGAGATGGACAGGCCTGTTGTATGGAATGGAGAAAAGCCGGATCGCAAGCCAGAGCGAGTCTCTGCTCGAATTCTTCTTCGATAACGAAGGGGATCTCTCGGCTCCGTCAAAAAGCTATTCTTCCGGAATGCAAAAAAAACTGGTGCTTTGTTCCGCGATCATGCATAAACCCCGCCTTCTGGTCCTCGACGAACCTTTTGCCAACCTCGACCCCGTCGCTTGTGATAAACTTTGCCAGTTCATCAACGCTTATCGTTCTCCCGATCGCATGGTAATCGTCTCGTCCCACGATCTCTTGTATGTTGATAAAATAGCTTCACACATCGGAATACTTCACAACGGCAGCCTGGTATTCAACGACACCTTGACCGCATTCAAAAAAGATAGCCCAAACCTCGATAAAGAGCTCATGAAATTCCTGTCACCACCCGAAAATAATTCATCCCTCATCGACCTGGTCGTTTAGTATGCAATTACTGGCGTTTTTACTATATAAAAGAATTACAGCCTATTTTTCGATAAGGTATAACTGGAAAGGCCTCGTCATGGACGGATTATTGACGGCCCTCTTCCTTTTCTATGGCCTGGCGCTGGCCATGCTTTATGACTACAGCCTTCATCACCAGACGCCGGGTCTTCCGGAACCGGCCCACCTCTTGACCGGCATGGCCTGCTCCGTGCTGATAGCCCCCATCCTGCTCCGGCTTTTCCCGGGATTCGGATTAAAGACCACCCTCGTAAGCCCTCACTACCCGCAAACCAAACTCCTTATCGCCACGCTTGACCTCGTTGCCATGGGACTGTGCAAAACGAGAAATGCGATCTATCTCCTCCTCCTCCTTGCCTTCTATACCTTTTCCCACGGGCTGCCTTCCGGATCGCCCGCGACCCTGATCCTCCTGCTCGCGATCGGCATCGTGATGGCAGAGAGCCTCGTGAATGCCCTCTCCTGGCGTATCTATTTCCACACGCTGATCCTGGCTATCCTGTTCCTAGCGCTGCTTTGGAGCATCCGCAATTATCATGATTCCGTTCCGATGGAACTGAACCTCGCCCTCATGGCCACCCTCATCGTCCTTATCGGCCTCTATTTCTTATTCTACCAAATGGAATTGGACGAAACCCGGTCGTCTTCCCTTTTTACGGCAAAGCCCGGCGCCTCACACGGGAGACCCGGCGCGTCACGGCGCAGCCGCAACCCCTATCTGCTCGTTCTCGCCGGAAACAGACCCTTTCTCATCGTGCTCGGCGTTGGCCTGTTCTTTAAATTATTGATCATGGCCGTCTTTGTCTTCAATAAAGGATACACCCTCGATGAGGCCCTATCGAGAGCGCCATTCATCCTGTGCCTGATCATGCCGGTCATCCTGTTCTCTTACGTCTATAATAATTTCTGGGGATATTTCTATCCCATCGCTATCAATAACCTGATCACCGGGAACGACACAGCCCCCCAGATCCGGACATACCTGTACTTCCTTACCCCCGCATTATTGCTCGACGCGACACTCACCGCTGGCATCCTCATTGTCCGGCACATGCTCGATATAAAAATCATCCTTTGCTATCTTGCCATGACGGCCCTCTGCATCCCGGTGGGCATCATCAGCTCCTTTAGAAAATACTTTTTTGTCCCGGGAGTATTCGACTTCCAGCAAATGAGAGGTAAGACCAGCCGGTTCTACACCTTTAGCCTGCTCATCCCCGCTTTGCTGCTCGGTTTTATTTATACCGAAGACCGGCTATTCGCCGCCGCCTTAGCACTGATCACGATCATCGCAATAACACTATTCGTTTACATTCACCGCAACAAACACTCCTTATTGAATAAATTAAAAGGGGATTTCTTCTCCTGATCCGAAACAAAACCGTTAAACCTCCTCATCATGAATACAACAGTTGCCAAACCCAATGACTTTTACGAATTCAAGTTCTGGTATGTTTTCTTTGCATACGCTGTCATTTATGTCTTGCTGACCTTTTTGGCCAACCGTTATGTGTATACCCCCGAGTTCTATTATTCCCTTTTTCATAACACCCTGGACGCAAGCCGGATCGATCATCTCGTCGATCAGAATCACAGATTTCAATGGACGAGCTATTTCGTCCAGCCGTTATTTCTGCTTTTACGCTGCGGCATCTTTGCCTCCGTCCTATTCGCAGGACTCTTGCTATCGAAAGAAAGCCTTAGCTTCGGCAAGTGCCTTAAAATAGTCATTATTGCGGATGGAATGGCACTGATCGTTACGCTCATCCGCACGGCCTGGTTCGTTCTCCGGCCGGCATCCTCCTCCCTGGATTTTCAAACTTTTTATCCGCTTTCCATCATTCAATTGCTGGATACTGAGAAAATACCCAAATATCTTATCTATCCCCTGCAGCAGATCAATCTCTTCGAGGTCTGCTACTGGATACTCCTGGCATTTGGCATAAGATCCCTGACAAATCGCAAATGGGGCTCCTCTTTTTCAATGGTTGCGGCTACGTATGGCATTTCCATGCTTATCTGGATACTGGTCGTCGTCTTTATAACCTTGCAATTCAGCTGATCCATGAAAAAATTTCTCGCGAGCATGCTCATTGCCGCCGTCGTCTTTCTCATCGGCTGGCTTGGCTATAAAATTTACCGGGTCAAGGTCAGAAAGGAAACGCTTGCAAGCGCTATAGTGACCCTGCCTTCCTTTTCCTTTTATAAGCTGGATAATACGCCATTCACAGCGGACAGCGTAGCAAAAAACAAGGATCGCTTGATCATCATGCTGTTTAGCCCCGATTGCGAACACTGTCAATACACCGCCAAAACCTATGTCCAGCACAAGCAGGAATTGGAGTCGGCCAAAATTCTCATGGTAACCGTGGCCGACAGCCTCGCCGCGACAAAATTCTATACCGACTACCAACTCAACACCCTGCCGAACATAGTGATGCTGCGCGACCCCCAAATGACTTTTCCAAAGACCTTCGGAGCAGGGATGATCCCCACTTTCCTCGTATACAAGGATGGAAAGCTGATCAATCGCTTTATCGGTGAGACGCGTGTGGAAAATCTGTTAAGTGATAGTACAATCGCCAAATAACAGGATATGGAAACAAAAAAGCTAAAACACATTCGGCGGACCTTCGTTCTCCAACACGACGCATCGGACTGCGGAGTCGCATGCCTTTTGTCATTGATCCGCTATTACGGCGGAGAGAACAGCTTGGAGAATTTGCGTAATATAAGCGGCACCAACGTGTCGGGGACATCCCTGCTCGGCCTGTCTCAGGCAGCCACGCAAATAGGATTTATTGCACAAGGTTGCAAAGCAGATATGGAAGCCTTGATCCAACACCCGTTCCCGGTCATTCTGCACGTACACCTCAATGATTTCCTGCAGCATTATATCGTGTGCTACGGCCACACAACAGCCAAAGGCAAAACAATATTTACCGTCGGAGCGCCGGAAAAGGGTGTCGTAAAAATGTCGGCGGATGAGCTCAGGGATATCTGGAGATCCGGCTTTTGTCTGACACTGGAAATAGGGGCACAATTCCAAAAAGAAGAGGCCTTTAGAAACCAGCGAAACAGCTGGTTCAAAAACCTGATCAGGGAAGACCTTCCGCTATTGCTTGTCGCCTCGGGACTGGGAATGGCGATGGCCGTACTCGGAACGACCATGATGATCTTTTCCCAGCGCCTTATCGACAATATCATTCCAACACACGACTATCCAAAACTGTACCTGGGGGTTTCCCTCGTGATCCTGCTTCTTTTAATGCGGGAAGGCGCCAGCGCGCTCCGGACACGTTTCCTCATCGACCAAAGCAGGAATTTCAACCTTCGCATTATCGATAAGTTCTACAATCACCTGCTCCGCCTGCCCGCAACCTTTTTCGAAACCCGAAAGACCGGGGAGTTTACCGCCCGCTTAAACGACACGGCCAGGGTCCAGAAAGTGATCAGCCAGCTGGCAGGTAACACGATCATCGATGGATTGGCGGTACTTGTTCTGTTTGGCTTTCTTTTTATGTACTCCTGGCAGGTTGCCCTGATTTGCCTGATCGCACTCCCGCTGTATTACTGGCTTATCTATACCTTCAACAAGCCTATCCGGAAGGAACAACACAACATCATGGCGGGCTACGCCATGGCCGAATCCAATTTCATCTCGACCTTTCAGGGCATCGATCCCATCAGGAATTATACCCTGCAAGGCCTGTTCAAAAAACGAAACGACGCCGTATATAAGCATTACCAGGATACCATTTTTTCCCTGGGGCAGATCCAGATCAGGTTGACCTTCCTGGCCAATGGCTTCGGTGTGCTTTTCCTGGGAACCGTCATATTATGGGAAGCCTATAGCGTATTCCATGGACACCAGAAGGTCGGTGCACTGATGGCGGTATTGGGCATGTGTACTTCCCTGCTCACAAGTGTCGCCAATCTTGCCCTGGTATCCATCCCCCTCAACGAAGCAAAGATTGCCTTCAACCGGATGATGGAATACACAAGAATGGACACGGAAAAAGAAGCGGGCCTGACCCTCGGGGATTTTTCTTCCATCTCCATCAGCAATATCAGCTTCCGTTTTCCGGGAAGGATTCCGCTATTGAAAAATCTCGACATGGAAGCCACTAAAGGAGAGATAATAGCCATCATGGGCGAGAATGGCTGTGGGAAAAGCACCATCGGAAAAATAATTCAAAAGAAATACATTCCTGAAAAAGGTACAATAACGGTAAACGGCAGCACGCCGTTGGAGTCGATCAGCTTGCCCTCCTGGCGAAAGATAGTGGGTGTCGCCGCCCAGGACATTCACCTGTTCAATGGCACCGTTCTGGAGAACATCGCATTTGACGACGCGCAGAACAACCCGTCAGCCGTGCTGAAGTTTCTCGCGGAATATGGATTCGTTCCCTTCATCGATAGCTTACCGCAGTCCTACATGACCATCGTGGGCGAAGCGGGTATTGCCTTGTCCGGCGGCCAAAAACAAATGATCACCTTTGCAAGAGCCCTCTACCATCGGCCTCAGCTGCTTATTCTGGACGAAACCAACTCGGCCCTCGACAGACTCACCGAGCGCTTTATGCTGAATTTATTATCCAGGCTAAAAAAAGACATGGCCATCATTTTTATTACACATCGCCTGCACACCCTAAGATCCATCTGTGACAGGATCTATGTTATCAACAATGGGACGGTCTCAGTGAGCGGCAACCACCACGACCTCTTGCAAAGCGAGAACCTGTACAGCCAATATTGGGCAGATCTCCAAAGCTGAAATTTTAAGAACGGCCCTTCGCTATCTCCGCGATAAATCGATCCCTGATATTCTTATATAAAGGGATGTCTCCCACCTTATTCACATACATCCGCTCCGGATGCCATTGCACCGCCAGTAAAAAGCTCCGCCCCTCCGGCTGATCCCATTCCACGCCTTCCATAGTCCCATCTTCGGCCCGGCAGCTGACCCGCAATCCTTCCGCCAACCGCGCAATGGCCTGGTGATGCGCACTGTTGACAAGCCCCCGATTCCGGCCCACAATCGCCGAAAGCAAACTCCCTTCCCCGACCCGCACCACATGCTCCTTGTCTGCCGCGGCCGTCCCTTCATGCACCGCATCTCCACCCGCTCCCAGGTCTTGTACAAGACTCCCACCCAACGCGACATTGATCAGCTGCAGGCCCCGGCACACCCCGAACACCGGTATCCTCCGCTTCAGCGCCTGATCCAGCACCTCCAGCTCAAAAAGATCCCGCGCCCGCTCCCATGTAGTTGGCGCATGCGCATAAGCGTTATCACCCGAATAGAATTCCGGGGCAATATCCACTCCGCCCGACAACACCAGCGCATCGAGATCGCCACCACCCTCTCCACCCGCCTCGAGCCGAACCACCTCGATGGTGCCGTCCCCATCCTGTATCCACCGCACATAGTTGTCATGCTTCTTATCCGATCCCGTATAGGTCAATCCGATTCTAAGTCGCTGTTGCTTCATAGTTGCCTCCTTCATCTTAATCGCTCCTTGTTAAAGTCGCCGCGCCCCGCTTATGTTTGGCCTTCGGCCGTGACGGCGCCGCCGTCATAGTGCCTCCAAATAAAGATTTTTAAAATCCTCCCGGCTCACCGGCTTAGGATTATTGGGATGCGCAAAATCGGCAATCGCCAGATCAGCCAGCGTCTCGACATGCTCCGCCTTCACACCCGTATCCCGCAACTTCACCGGCAACCGAAGCTCCTGGTTCAAAGCAAACAACCGCTGCACCACGGCCTCGCCGCCCTCCTCCGTAAGCTCCATCGCCCGGGCTATCCGCCGGAACTTTTCTTCAAAACCCGCAATATTGAACTGCATCCCATAAGGCAGGTTCACGGCATTGGCCAAACCATGATGCGTGTCCAGCAGCGACGATAGGGGATGCGCCAGCGAATGCACCACGCCCAGCCCCTTTTGAAAAGCAACCGCACCCATCAGCGAAGCGATCATCATCTTGCTCCGCGACTCGAGATCGGGCTTCAATACCGCCTGCGCGATCGAGCTATTGATCAGCTCCACGCCCTGCAAGGCGATGCCCTCGCACATCGGATGCCAGTTCTTCGCGAGATAGGCCTCCAGGTTATGCGTCAGCGCATCCATACCCGTTGCCGCGGTGACAAAAGGTGGCAGCTCCATCGTCAGCAACGGATCGGCAAAAACGATCTTCGCCAGCAGCTTGGGTGAGAACAAGATCCGTTTTCTATGCGTGTCATCTTCGCTGATGATCGCGCTCCGCCCCACCTCGCTGCCCGTGCCGCTTGTGGTGGGTACGGTCACAAAATACGGCACCTCCTCCGTGACATATACATCGCCGCCAATGAGATCATCATAATCGAACAGATCCCGCCGGTGATGCACCCTGAGTACAATGGCCCTCGCCACATCCATCGCAGCCCCGCCGCCGATCCCGACGATCGAATCCCGATCCATGCCGGCAAAGACATCCCCTCCCTTCAGCACATCCGATTTTACCGGGTTCTTATGGATCTCCGAAAATACCTCGACCGAAAGACCCCTGGCCCGCAATGCCGCCACGATACCGGAAAAAAAATCCAGCTGCGCCACCATCGGGTCCGTCACCAGCAACGGCTTCTTCAAACCTGCAGCCGCCAGATGGTCCGGCAGCTCCGCCACGGCCCCGGCGCCAAACCTGATCACCGTAGGAAAATTATACTGTCTTATCGTTCTAAAGTCTGTCATATGTTGTTTCTAAATGATCTCAAAATACCGTTTCCATTCCCAGTCGGTCACCGCGGCCCCGAATTGCCGCCACTCCCACTCCCGTGTCCGCACGAAATGATCTACAAATCCCTCCCCGAAAAGTTCTTTCGCCAGGGTGCTATGCGCCATATTCTGCGTAGCCTCCCAAAGATTGCGCGGGAGGACACCATGGCTCTTGTCGGCATACCCGTTCCCGCGTGTCGCCGGCGTCGTCAGCATCAACCCTTCCCGCACCCCATACAAACCGGCCGCCAGACATGCAGCCATGGCCAGGTAAGGATTCGAATCCGAACCCACTACCCGCGTCTCCAGACGCGTGGACTTGTCACTGCCCGGCAAGGCCCGCAAGGCCACCGTTCGGTTGTCGATCCCCCAGGTAAGTGTCGTCGGCGCCCAGGCTCCCTCCACCAGCCGCTTATAACTATTCACCGTCGGCGCCACCATGGGCAGGATATGCGGGAGACAAAATAGCACACCGGCGATATAGCTCTCCATGATCGCACTCATCCCGGTCGGCGTCGCCCCGTCGTAAAAAAGATTGCGACTCCCATCCGCCGTCCACAGACTCTGGTGCACATGACCACTGCATCCCGGCAGATCGGCGCTGATCTTCGCCATAAAGGTGGGTACCACCCCATGCCGGTGCGCGATCTCTTTCACCCCGGCCTTGAAAAGCACCGCCCGGTCCGCCGCCTCCAGCACATCGGCATACAAGATCGCGGCCTCATACACCCCTGGCCCCGTTTCCGTATGCAGCCCTTCCAGCGGTACGCCATATCGTTTAAGCTCATCAAAAAGCGCATGAAAATAAGGGCTGCCCTGCGAAGCCCGCAGGATGGAGTAACCGAACATCCCCTGCGTCATCGGCTTCAACGTCGTTGGCGACAAAGCCTCCCCCGCCGCCGGCGCAAGAAAATTGAACCACTCGAATTCCTGCGAGAACACCGCCGAATATCCGCGGCCGCCGCCTGCGCGATCACCCGCTTCAAAAGCCCCCGCGGACACACCCGCAAAGCCTCCCCCGCAGCCCCCGTCGAATTCAGCTCCGCCGAACCCCGGGCTCCAGCCGAAGATTCAGCCCCAGCCCTGAAATCCGCCAGGAAGAAAGGCATCCCCCCCTCCCACGGCACCCGCCGGAACGTCCCCGCATCGACCACCGCTATCGCATCGGGATACCCCGTATGCCAGCCGGTAAAGGTCCCATTGTCATAGGCCCGGTCCTCCGCATCCCAGCCAAACACCACATCACAAAAACCAAACCCCTTCTCGGCAATGGACACAAATTTGTCAAACGCCATCACCTTGCCACGCAAGACCCCGTCGACATCTACAATGGCCAGCTTGACCTTCTCGGTATGCTCTGCAGCCAGTTGCTGCAAAAGCTCAGGGAATGTTAGTTTTTTTTCCATAACGAAACGCAATATAGCTCACCAGTAAAATGAAAAAATAGATAACAGATAATTTAACATACAACGTCACCAGCGCCACGAGACACACCGTAGCGATCCCCAGCGCCACCATCGGAAACACCGGATACCACGGCACCCGGAACGGCCGCTCCAGCCCCGGCTCGCGACGCCGCAGCGCAATACAAGTCACCATCGAGATCACATACAAGGTCAATGCCCCTAACACCGAGATCGTGATGATATCATCGGTTCGCCCCGTCAGCAATGCGATAATTCCCACCACCATATTCGCCAGCAGCGCGGCAGCCGGCGTACCCCGGCCCACCAGCGTCCGCCCTAATGCCGCCGGTAGATACCGCACCCGGCCGAACTCCAACGTCGCCCGTCCCGCCGCCAGGATCAGCCCATGGAACGACGCGACAAGCCCCATCAACCCTATCGAAACGAGAAGATGATAGGTCCAGCCACCCGTCCCCGTGATCTTCGACAAAGCCAGCGGCAACGGACTGTTGGAGGCCTCCGCTCCCGGTGATGGATAAACGATGGCCTCCCATCCCGCCACACCTACCGACGCCAAGAACACCAGCACGCACAGCACGATCAGCGTGCCCAGCGCGGAGCCGAAACCCAGCAGCACATTCCGCTGCGGCCGCACCGCCTCCTCGGCCACATTGGCCACACCCTCGAGTCCCAAAAAGAACCAGATCGCAAAAGGGATCGCCGCCCATGCGCCCTGCCACCCATGCGGAAACGAATTCCGCGTCACATTCGCCCATGAGAAATGCGGCAGCGTGACACCCGAAAAGATCAACAGCTCGACAACGGCCAGGATCGTGATCACCAGCTCGAAACCCGCCGCGGCCCGAACACCATAGATGTTCAGCCCGGTAAAGAGCACATAAGCCGTTACCGCGAATGCCGTCTCCGGTATCATCGGAAAAAAAATATGGAAATAGGCGCCGATACCCGCCGCGATGGCCGGCGGCGCAAAGATGAACTCGATGAGCTGCGCCACCCCGGCCACAAACCCCCAGTCCTTGTTCAACCCCCGGTTGGCATAATCAAAGACACCCCCTGCACGGGGAATGGCACAAGCAAGCTCGGTATAAGAAAAGGTAAAGGTGATGTATAGCAGGATCGCCCCCGCCGTGGCGATGGCCAACCCGGCCGTCCCCCCGGCGGCAAGACCCAGGTTCCACCCGAAATACATCCCGGAAATAACATATCCCACACCCAGACCCCATAACATCCAGGGACCTAAGGTGCGGGATAGTGCTGTGTTTTGGCTCATGCCTAAATATAAGCAATTGCCGCCACAAAGTCCGGAGCCGTCACGACGGCGCCGGAACGCGAAAGCTCATCAATTGTCCCAAAATAGCTTGGGCGAGTACAAGGTCACATTCTGCGGCACATTCGCCTCATTGAAATTGATCTCGGTCTGTGGATACAACAGCCGTCTCGGGATCGGATTACCCGTGACACTCGTCAGCGCCGGGCTCCCCGTCCTGCGCCATAACACCCAGGCCTCGGGATTCAGGAACAAAGCAATAGATTCCTGCGACGCGATCTGTGCTATCGCCGCATCCGTTGTCCCGGGCAACACCCCATTCGTCGCAAGGTAGGTATCGATATCCGGCTGATCAACCCCGAGTTTCTTCATATCGGCGGTTATCGCCGCCTGGTAAAGGGTCTGCGCAGCGGCAACGGTTCCGCCGTTACGCAACGTGGCTTCGGCACTGGCAAATAACAGCTCATCATAAGTAATGAACTCCACCGGCGAATTGATCTTATTATAAAAACTCTCCGGGCCGCCCGTCACCGGATCCGTTCCGTCCAGATCGAAAGCATCATACCGCGGATCGCCCGAAGCCTGCATGTTCCCGGCAAGTGTACTCTGCTCAAAATTCTCATCCCCCGGACGGTCCCGATAAAATTGAAACCAGGGGTTGGCCGAAGTCTGTGTCGTGCCGAAGATATACCGCGCATTATCGGCATTACTCGTAAACGACTGCCCTATCTCCGTGAGCGCCGTAGCAGCCATCTGCGCATTGCCCTTGCTCTGGTGCAATGCCAGCCGCGCTTTTATCGCATGCCCGAACTTGATCCATTCAGCGGCATTTCCGCCATAGACCACGTCCTGAATCGTCGGCACCCGTGATCCCGCATCCGGGTTCTGCAATAAAGTAGTGCCCACATTGATCAACGATGTGATCGTATCATACAACGCCTGCTCCTTGTCATAGGCCGGATGCAGGTTGGCGGGCTCTGCATTGCCTTTGAAGGCCTGGGAATACGGCAGGTCGCCCCAAATGTCCACCATTACCTGCAATGAATAAGCCATCAGTATCCTGCCGATGCCGCCATACGCGTTGTATCCCCCTGCATCGCTCACCTGGATCAGCGTATAGTCGTTCTCTAACGCCGAGGTATACAAGTCGGGCCATACATTGTCGAAATTCCCGGGATTGAAATTGTATTGATAATATTGCTGCGACTGCGAATTGGCCCCGTACATCTGCTGCATCAGCAAAGCGGAATACCTCGAAAGATCCCCTCCCTGCGTATAGCCCAGCGCGGCCTCTACCGTCGGTAGCAACAGGTCGGGCGTCACGGTCGGCAACGCGTTGGGATTGACATTCTCGTCGGTATAAAAGCTCTTTTTACAGGAAGAGGCGATAAAGAGCCCCAGAAACATCGCCAGTAGCACCGATTTATGTTGTAGTCTCATTTTACTCGTTTTTAAGGTTAAGATTCGTTAAAGCCCGACATTCAGGCGAACACCATAGCTCTTGGTATTAGGGTTGTTGAAATAATCTAAACCCTGGCTGTTATTCGGCCCGCCGAGACTCGTCTCCGGATCCACACCGTCGTATTTCGTCCACACATGCAGGTTATTGGCGAAGACCGTCAGGGAAAGACTCGTGAAAGGCCCCTTCTTCAACATCGTCCGCGGCAGCTCATAGCCGAGACTCAGCTGCCGGATGCGGGTAAACCCGCCATTCTCGATATCCGTCTCCTGCCCGCCGCCGAAACTGTTGCCCGTATTCTGCCAGTAAGACTGGCTGTAGCTGGACTGGATGGTATTCACCGCACCAGGCCCCGGCTTCTCGACGGTGCCCTCATTATGCACCACATTACCGGCGTCATCCAGGTGACCCAACAGCCCCTTGAAGACCGTCGCCTGACCCCGGTTAGACGTTTCGAACGCCGTACCCTTGTTGGCCAGCGCCCCACGTGTGCCGTTCCAAAGCGCACCGCCATGCCGTACATCGATCTGGAAACCCAGGTCAAAGCCCTTATACGTAACAGTACTGATCACGCTGCCGACCCAGTCCGGAGCGGGATTGCCGATCACCAGGTTCGGTCCCACGCCGCCGGGCAGCGGCTGGCCATAGCTGGAAGAAGTCGTCCGGTCGTCGATCAGGAGCGGACTCTTCAGGTTGTTTAGATTGGAATGCGGCGTCGTAGAACCATAGATCACCCCATAAGGCTGACCCTGCACCGCAAAGATGCCGGCCTCGCCCGCACCGAACCCGCCCATGAAAAAGGTCTGGATGCCCGGATACAGGGTCACCACCTTGCTCACATTCCGGCTCCAGTTCACGATCAGATTCCATTTTAACCCATAGCTCGTCTGCACCGGCGTACCATCCAGGGTCAGCTCGAGCCCCTTGTTGGTGATCGTGGCGGCATTCAGCAGCTTGCCGGCAAAACCGGTACTGAAAGGAAGCGACACCGGGAATATGACATTCGTAGACTTGCTATAATAACCCGTTGCACTGAACGTCAGGCGATTCTTCAGGAAACCCAGGTCCAGCCCTCCCTCATAAGAATTGGTATTCTCCGGCTTCAGCTTGTCATTCCCGATCACCGCGATCGCGGAGCTGATCTGGTAGCCCGAAGACCCGTTGGCGGGGAACGTGATCCCGCTGGTAAACCCATCGGCAAAGACGGCGCTGGTAAAAGGCGTCGACAGCCCATACACCGGTGCATCCTTACCCACCCGGGCAAAAGAAGCCCGCACCTTTCCAAGAGACAGCCAGTCCTGTTCCTTCATCCCCGGCAGTTCGGTGAACACCCAGCCGAGCCCCACGCTAGGATACCAGAAATTATCATTGGCTGCCGGCAGCGTGGACGAGGTCTCGTCCCGGGCCGTAACGGAGAGAAACAACATCTCCTTGTAATTCAGCTCGGCATCCGCATAGACCGCCATCGTCCGCTTATGCACTTCCGTCTCGGAAGCGATCACGGATTGAGCATTCGACATATCATAGAAACCACTTACGTTGAAACCCTTACCATTCGTGAAGGTGTTATCCTGCTCCAACGTGAAATAGTTCTGCCCCAGTATCAGCGATCCCTTCAGATCGTCGGTAAACGAATGGTGCAGATTCACGATGAAATCGGAATTGAACTGCCGGTTGGTATAATTGATCAGGTAGATAGCCCCCGCCGGATTGGCATTGGAATTCAGATCATAAACGGTCTTGTCGTTTTGGGAATACACATCCCCACCCAGCCGGTAGGTCAGCGAGATCCAGGGCGCGGCAACAAAGTCTGCCTGGCCAAACCCGAACACGCGATCCACATTGGAATGCGTCGGGTTATTGTTCACCACCCAAAAAGGATTGTCGTAACCGGCGCCGCCGCGATAATCCCGCTCGGTCCCGTCCGGAAATTCGTACGCTTCCTTATGATTGGCTGCATCCGACCCAAACCCGTC
>Ga0134126_10001786_pt1 | contig 27304 bp, 22 predicted proteins | sample KB31752_FD_96881 | JGI IMG/M metagenome (GOLD analysis project Ga0134126, IMG submission 96881) | Terrestrial soil microbial communities with excess Nitrogen fertilizer from Kellogg Biological Station, Michigan, USA - KB3-175-2 | ecosystem: Environmental > Terrestrial > Soil > Unclassified ... | reverse complement strand
TTCCGCGGTCGCGCGGGTTCGTTGATCAAAGCCCTGTGGCATGACGGGATCGGGCTGTCGCTTTATGCCAAGCGGCTCGACCGTGGACGGTTTGTCTGGCCGGCGACGGTGGATGGCGCGGTAGCGCTGAGCGCGGCGCAGATGAGCTATTTGCTGGAGGCGATCGACTGGAGGAATCCGCAACACACCTGGCGACCGCAGAGCGCGGGCTAGGCTCAAAAAAAGTTCTGAGCTGCAGAAAAAAGTCACCGCAAATCGCTGATTTTATGATTCCATCAGCTTCATGAACGCTGGTGTTGAAGCCCTGCCAGACGACGTCGAAGCGCTGAAAGCAGCCTTGATTGTCGCGCGCGCGGAGGCTGCCGCGGCGCGTGCTCAACAATCCGATGACCAGGCGCTGATCGCTCATCTGAAGCTGCAGATCGAGAAGCTGAACCGCGACCGCCATGGCCCGCGCTCGGAGCGTACCGCGCGGCTTCTGGATCAGCTTGAATTGACGCTGGAGGAACTGGAGAGCGCAGCGACCGAGGACGAACTTGCCGCCGAAATCGCCGCGGCGAAGACCAGGAACAACACGACCACTGTGGCGTCGTTCACGCGCAAGCGGCCGTCCCGCCAGCCGTTCCCGGATCATCTGCCTCGCGAACGGGTGATCGTGCCCGGGCCCGTCGCCTGCAGCTGTTGCGGCGGATCGCGGCTGTCCAGGCTTGGCGAGGACATCACCGAGACACTGGAGGTCATCCCCAAGTCCTGGAAGGTGATCCAGCACGTCCGGGAGAAGTTCTCCTGCCGGGATTGCGAGAAGATCATCCAGGCGCCGGGCCCATTCCACGTGATCGCGAGGGGCTGGGCCGGACCCAGCCTGCTGGCGATGGTGCTGTTCGAGAAGTTTGGCCAGCACCAGCCGCTCAACCGGCAGGCCGAGCGTTATGCCAGGGAGGGCGTGCCGATCAGCCTGTCGACTCTGGCCGACCAGGTCGGCGGCTGCACGGCGGTGCTGATGCCGTTGTTCAAGCGCCTCGAGGCCTACGTTCTAAGTACCGAGCGATTGCATGGCGACGACACCCGGGTGCCGGTTCTGGCCAAGGGCAAGACCGACACCGGTCGGATCTGGGTCTACGTGCGAGACGACAAGCCGTTTGGCGGGCCGGCGCCGCCGGGGGCGGTGTTTTATTACTCGCGCGACCGGGCCGGCAAGCATCCCCAGGCCCACTTGGCCAACTACACCGGGATCTTCCAGGCTGACGCCTATGAAGGCTATCGCAAGCTTTACGAGGGCGGCCGCGCGCCTGGACCCATCCTGGAAGCCGCCTGTTGGGTCCACGCCCGGCGTCCGTTCTTCGTGATGGCGGATCTGGCCGAGAACGCCCGTCGCAAGGCGCAAGGCAAAAAGCCGGCGGTGATCTCGCCGCTGGCGCTGGAGGTGGTCCGCCGGATTGATCAGTTGTTCGAGATCGAGCGGGCGATCAACGGACAAAACGCTGAAAGGCGCAGGGTCGTTCGACAGGAACTCAGCGCGCCGCTGGTGGCCAATCTGGAGGCTTGTATGCGCGGGCAGCGCGCCAAGCTCTCGCGCGGAAACGACGTCGCCAAGGCCATGGACTACATGCTCAAGCGCTGGACCGCGTTCACGCGCTTCCTCGACGATGGCCGCATCTGCCTGTCAAACAATGCCGCCGAGCGCGGCGTGCGCGGCATCGCTTTGGGTCGGAAGTCGTGGTTGTTCTGCGGCTCGGACCGCGGCGGTGAGCGGGCCGCGGTGATGTACAGCCTGATCGTCACGGCCAAGATGAACGATATTGATCCGCAGGCCTGGCTCGCCGATGTCCTGGCTCGCATCGCCGAGCATCCGGTTCAAAAAATAGATGAGCTCCTGCCCTGGAATTGGCGCCGGCTCGACCTCAGAAGCCGTCAGGCGGCTTGACGGCACGCGAGCAACCCCGCCGCGGCCCTCACCGGATGCTAACGTCATTATGCAACGCCTGCCGAATCAACTACACATGGCAGGCGCATAGTCAGACGGCGGCGCGGAGCGCCGTTTCAAATCGGCTAACGGTTGTTCCAGATGTTGACGGACGTGGCATCGTCAAAACGTACGCTAGGCCGTCGTTGATCATCGACCAACCCCTGCTTTGTCCACTGGTTCCAGCTAGCGTTCCTTGTTGCGCGGCAACCCTTCTGTAGTCTCGGTTGCGCTCTCACTATCGTCGAAGATCGTCCACATTTGGGACACTTGCTGAACGCATAAGGCCAGCCTTCCAATCATTGCTTTTTGCCGAAGGGACAACCATGGCAGAGACGCATTATGAATATCGCGACACGTCGCGCCTCGACGAGAGCGGCCTCTCCCGGCATGCAATTGAGGCGCTAAATCATCCGGGCCTGAAGTATTCTTCTCCAAAGCCTTGGATCTTAGCCCTAAGCGTGAGCCTTGCGATGTGGGCGGCCTTGGGATGGGTTATCTGGATGTTGTTCAAGTAACACCCCGATTGCCCAGTCTTCAGGCGACCGCGGCCGGCTCCCATGAGCACGAAGCAAGTGTCTGCAAATTCAAGCAACGCGCATCATTTTCATTGAGAACTCGGGCCGAATATCGCAAGTGGTCTCGACCAGCCCAAAGCACCAACGGATGGCCGCGTTTCGGTTGCTTCGTCCGGGGCTCAAAAATCACGCGAAGCTCATGTCGATAAAGAACTAAAGTTGCTCTTTAAGCTCAACGTGGTCATCCACCAATACGTAGTTTTGTTGTTTTTCTCGAAGCGATGTACCAAGTACAGTTTCACACCTGCTTCGGTCAGCTTTTCCATATCTGACGCCCTTGACCACCCAATTAGCTCCGTCCAATCCCTCCGGCATTACCCTTTGAATAATAACGCCGACAAAGCCTTCACATTCTGGGGCCGATTTTCGTACTGCATCTGTTAGGCACCGTTCAAGAATCGCGCGCGTAATCGGCTTCCGGTCGGAGTTACCCGATTTTTTGCGCACGGAATCCCTCTCTAGTTCGCTCTCCAGAGTAACCTTAATCGGATAATCACGGCCCGTGCGACCTTCGACCAGCCGCAGGTTTTTTGCAACCGATCTGCCTTGGTCGTCTGCTACATCAAAGGTCACTTTCTGGCCTTTTCGCAACTCCTTCAAATTAGCTGTTTCAAGGGCTGTGCGATGAACAAAAACGTCTTTGCTGTCATTTTCCGCCCGAATAAATCCGTAACCCCTTGAGCGATAAAACGCCTTAACAATGCCGGCCGGCATGTCCGTCCCTTCTCAAAAAAGCAATTACGAGCCAGCGAGCTTCAACTGAGGGCCTGCATGGCGCACGATTATACATCCACTTTGGACTCGCCCACCATAACTTTTTCCTTGCAAATCGCCTTCAACTACGCGGTCTCAAGCAACGGCGCGCGGGTGGTCCAATGGACTCTTCTCGCAATCGACCCTCCAGGACTTTCGCGTTGCCCAAAGACTGATATGGCTTGCCAATTCCGCATAACCGCGCAGCCTGCTTCGGCCTCTGCATCTCCGCACTGCTGCAACCTGCAGCCTCCGCCGGTACACCAAAAGCAAAATCGGGGGCAGATTGACCCATGCAAGTTGAGAATTCTCGGGCGCGAGTGTTAACTCTGTCTACGCTTCCGGTTGCCCGCTAATTGCCAGGAAGCTAGGTTCCCTGGAGATTAATTCCCTCAATCTTTTGAAGGACGCCTTGAAGTGAGGTCGCACGGGCCGTGGTCACGAGCATATCTGGCGACGTGGTATGCCACGTCTCTTTGCGTCTTCTTGCTGTTACCGTCTTGGAAATTTGGCTTACCGCTTTGGCAACTGCAGCGAGCAAAATTACTCCCATTCACGGCGATAGCGGCAGCGTTTGTTGTCAGTGCTGCGGCCGCTTTTACGTTCCGAACCATGAATCGATGGCGGGGTCTGGGGCTCGCCGCTACAATCACGATGGCCACTTTCGGGGTCGTGTTCCTCGGCTTTCTTTCGACCAGAACTGACTTCTCTCGCGCTACCACTATCGCTGCATTGTTGTATGCCGCCGTACTTATTCCGGCTCCGTACCTGATCGGCTCCGTACGCTACAATCAGATTATCGCGTTTGTCGGGCTTTTTCTGCTCGGCGCCATCACGCCATTTTTGCCCGCTTCATTGCCGGTGCAGCATCACACTTCAGCCGTCATCAAGACTGAATACTACAATCTGGGCGTCGAAACATACTCAGATATTTTTCCCAAATCCACGATCGCCGGCGGGGGGTTGGCACCGATCGGCGATAGCTATCTTCGATTGAGCGGAAATGGCCATCTCTACGTTTTTGGATGGGACGCAAAAACAGATCATCTCTCGGTCACGCCGCTGCCTTATCGGGCCCCCATCAATGGAGACGAATTCGCGGCGGCCGCAGGGCGTCCGTGGGAGGTTGCCCAGCCTGAAGCAATGCAGGAGCAGAAGGCCGTTTCCACCGATGAAAGTCTGCACACCGAATGGTTTAGGACTCACGGTTTGCTGACGCAGGAGATCGGTTCGCGTATCCGGATATTCGTTTCGCACGATTACTGGAAAGCCGATCGAGATTGCTGGGTTGAAAGAGTGTCGATGCTCGATGCAGATCGCGCGACAATTCTTCAGGGCGGCAGCGGACCCGAGTGGAGCACGCTTTACGAAACATCCCCCTGTTTGCCGATCCACGGCAAAGGACGGCGCCGCGGAGTGTCATTCGTCGGCTATTTCGGCGGCGGCAGAATGGCGCTACTTGGTCCACAGACCCTGTTGTTGACGGTTGGCGATTTCGGTTTCGACGGCGTCGCATCCCTTGGCGTCCCCTCCCAAGATCCGGCCGACTCTTATGGCAAGACAATCGCGATAAACATTGCCGATGGTGACGCCTCGGTCTTTACGCTCGGCCATAGAAATCCAGAGGGCCTGTACGTTGACCGTGCTGGAACCATCTGGTCGACCGAACACGGGCCGCAAGGAGGCGACGAACTCAATCAATTGCAGTCTGGGGGAAACTACGGCTGGCCTTTCGCCACATACGGAACAGACTATGGCTCATTTTCATGGCCACTCAACGCCCCCGAGAGCTCACAGCACTACCGGGCGCCGCTTTTTGCATGGGTCCCCTCGATTGGCGTGTCCAGTCTGATTGGCGTGGAAAGCGAGCGGTTTGAGAACTGGCGCGGCGATCTATTAATAGGTTCACTGAGGGCGCAGACGTTGTTCCGGGCGCGGGTGCGCGAAGGTCGTGTTGTCTATCTGGAGCCTATCGAGCTGGGAAGCAGGATACGCGATCTTATCGAAGGTCACGACGGTCGCATCATCATCCTAACTGACGCGGATTTGATTGATTCCATAACCCCCAAAGATGACAGATCCGGCGAGGCGCTTTTCGCCGCTAAGTGCAGCGGGTGCCACGACGCCAAGAAGACCGCTGGACAAAAGATAGGCCCGAATCTAGCCGGCGTTGTCGGGCGCAGGGTTGCCGCGCATAGCGCGTACCCACATTATTCGGCCGCCCTACGTTCGCTCGGCGGTGCCTGGACCGAGGCGCGGTTGGATCAGTTTATCAAGGCCCCAAGTGAGTTCAGCGCGGGAACTGCCATGGACTATGCCGGCGACAGCGATGCTATGGAGCGTTCCGCGATCATCAGCTACCTGGCTGGTCCGCGGTAAGTATAATTGGCCAAACATTCCGCAGTCGCTTGGCATGTAATCCCGTCCCAGCATTGTGGTGATTGCGAGATAGCCGATGTATAATCAAGTAAAACATCGCTTGCCGCCGAGAGAGGTATGGACTGTTTTCGTGACGACGAACCAGGGCCGGACATGAACATTTCTCTCAAGCTCGCGCGGAAGGTTGCCGTTAGGGTGCCGATTGGTTTCTTTCCGAGAAACCATGTCCCCAAAACGCCTGTCCGCGGCCGGCCAAAACTTCTGGTCGTCGGCATTTACATGGGCCTCGAACCTAATCATTCAACACACATCGTCGAGCAATTCAGTTCAGCCAGGGCGGTCGAGGTCGAGCAGCGTTGGATTTGTATGTTGGGACGGGCACCCAGCCCACAGGTCGCCGCGGTAACCGTGCGCCGACTCGAAAACCATGTACCAAAATGGCAACTCATCAACGAATTGATCAGCGCAGAAGACCTCGATCGTTTTGACTATTTCATGATCTGCGACGACGACGTTCTGCTCGGGACCCACTTTGTGGATCATTTTATCGCGGAACAACAGTCGCTTGGATTTGCGCTCGCACAGCCCGCCCGGACCTGGCGCAGCATCACGGATCACAGCATTGTCCGTCGTCGCCTGTTTACCCGAGCTCGCCAGACCAACTTCGTCGAGATAGGACCGGTGGTTTCGTTTCGGCGGGATTTCCTTAAAGCCGTTTATCCCTTCAGTTTGGAAAGCCCCATGGGTTGGGGATACGACTTCACATGGCCGATAACAGCGCGTGAGCTTGACGTACCAATTGGCATCATTGACCGCGTCCCGGTCGACCATAGTTTGCGCCCGCCGGGCGCGCTGTACGACATTCAACAGCATCTTGATCTTATGAGGTCATATCTCGCAACTCGTGCCCATGTTAGTTGGACAGAGGCGGCCCGGACAATACGTACGTTCCGATAGCACTCATTCTAATATCAGCTGGTTTCTTTCCGACGCGCGGATGACTGTCGCGCGCCCGATTATTCGTCGGCCACCCTCATGACATTTGACAAAGCACCGGGAAGATCCCGGCGAAGTCCGATGACACGTTGTGGCCTATGTGACCGGCAGCTATTGCGATCTCGAGGTCGCGATGCGGGCTCTGCTGCCGCTGTCCATTATCAAGCAGTTATGCTCCCGGTTTACAATTTTTCTGGAACCCGCGCCGTCAAGCTCTTCGTTCATCCAATGGCCCCGCTTCATAATCGAGATCGCCTGATCGAGGTACGTTTACGGAGTGATTGGAACAGTTTGGTTAACCCTGAGGCTGGCCGAGCACAACAAAACGGCGTGCGGCAAGTTGAAGCACGCCAATTGCCTTCAGCCTTGGCACCGGCCTTGAGCGATCTTGGGTCGCGCGGAAAATGCGGAAGACCTGCCCGATGTCGGCCACGTCAATATTGGTTATCTTCCTTAACCGTATGCATAACCGTTCAACGAATTTGGCGATGCCAATATATCAATTTCAGTTACGCGGCCGCTGATGAGTGCTATCAGGGGTTCGGGAGCAAGCAGCTCTTGCGATTTCCTTGTCATACCATAGAGCACAGACATATGCCCATTTCGGAGACCACCAGGCTAGGCACCCACGTTAAGATCTACCATCCGGACCAGGTGAATTTGTACGGCTGCGCCGTCGGTGATGACAGCAGAATAGGCTCTTTCGTGGAGATACAAAAGAACTCCACCATAGGCGCGCGATGCAAGATTTCCTCGCACAGCTTCATTTGCGAGGGCGTTACAATCGAGGACGAGGTCTTTGTTGGTCATGGCGTCATGTTCACGAACGACCGATTTCCGCGTGCGACAAATCCTGATGGTTCAGTGATGGGCGATGAAGATTGGACGCTCGATTTCACGCGGGTAAAGCGGCGGGCCTCGATTGGTTCGAACGCGACCATCGTATCGGGAATTACGATTGGAGAACATGCTCTGGTCGGTGCTGGAGCCGTGGTTACCAAGGATGTACCGGATTTTGCAATTGTGACCGGAGTTCCCGCGCGAATAGTTGGAGATACGCGACAAAAAGCTATTTCGAGGAAAAGTACCTGACGCTTCGCACAAGCGATCACCCCTTGAGAAATCGGTTACCTATTGCCGCCGTCTTCCCCGGAGAGCCGCTCGATTCCGCGAACAAAAGGAAACGCAAGACGGCCGGTTGGACGTATGAAAGGTTTCAAAGCAAATGATAAAGATCGGCGTAATCGGCTATGGCTACTGGGGCCCTAATCTTGTTCGAAACTTTGCGGAAGTGGCTGGCGTGCAGCTGAGCTTCGTCGCCGAGTCCGGCCCCGAAAAGCTGGAATTGGTCAGGCGCCGATTTCCGGCGGTAAAGGTCACGGCCGATTTTCATGACCTTTTGCGCGATCCCGAAATCGATGCAATCGCCGTTGCGACGCCTGTAAGCACACATTTTGAATTCGGTATGGCTGTTCTGAAGGCTGGCAAACATCTGTGGCTTGAAAAGCCCATGACCGAAACATCATTACAGGCGCGTCAGCTTGCGGACGAAGCAGATAAACGCAAGCTTGTTCTTTTTGTAGATCATACGTTCATTTATACAGGCGCCGTTCGCAAGCTGAAGGCAATTGTGGCTAGCGGTGAACTGGGAAAAATTCTTTATTACGATAGCAGCCGGGTAAATCTCGGGCTGTTCCAGCACGATGTTAATGTCATCTCGGATTTAGGTGTCCATGATTTCTCAATCCTTGATCATCTATTGAGGGAACATCCAATTGCGGTATCTGCTGGTGGCATTAATCACTTTCCGGGAACGCCTGAGAATCTTGCCTATATTACCATGTTCTATGGCAGTGGAACGATCGCGCACGTCAACGTTAGTTGGCTTGCACCAGTCAAGATCCGACAAATTCTGCTCGGCGGCAGTAACAAGATGATTACCTACGACGATCTTCAGCCGAGCGAAAAGGTCAAGGTTTACGACAAAGGTGTCAGTTTCACGGACGATCCGAAGAAGATTTACGAAATGCGCGTCGGATACCGGACCGGCGATATGTGGGCGCCCAAGCTTGATGAAACTGAAGCTCTTCGTGTAGCGGTCGAGCATTTTGCCGATTGCATAGAGCAATCCAAGGCACCTGAAACCGACGGTCAGATGGGGGTGCGGGTTGTGGAGTTGGTGGAAGCTGCGACAAGTTCCATGCGCGGGCGCGGCGAAACCGTACACATCCAGCGTAAAGGAAGCTTCGCATGATTGCCTTCGTTGATCTTAAGGCGCAGTACGCGACGATAAAGGACGAGGTTGCTCTCGCAATTCAAGGCATACTCGACAGCTGTCAATTTACACTAGGCAGCGAGGTATTTGATTTCGAGAAAGAGTTCGCGGCCTATTGTGGTGCTGAGGACGCGGTTGGTGTCAATTCAGGCACCAGCGCACTTCACCTGGCCCTGCTCGCTGCGGGCGTTGGCCCGGGTGACGAGGTGATTACGGTTCCATTCACGTTTGTCGCAACGGCGGCAGCGATCCATTATGCCGGAGCTACGCCGGTTTACGTCGACATCGATCCCAACACATTCAATCTGGATTCGACAAAGCTCGAGGCCGCGATAACGACCAAAACGCGAGCCGTGATACCGGTCCATCTTTACGGCCAGCCGGCAGATATGGATCCGATCGTCTCGATTGCAAAAAAACATGGGCTGGTCGTCATTGAAGACGCAGCGCAGGCCCACGGTGCCGAATACAAGGGGCGCCGGGTAGGCAGTCTCGGGGATATCGCGTGTTTCAGTTTCTACCCTGGAAAAAACCTCGGCGCGTATGGCGAGGCCGGAATGATAACTACGGGCAATCCCGAGTATGCGCGAAAGATCCGAATATTACGGGATTGGGGGGCGGAGCAGAAATATCATCACGTCGTCAAAGGATACAACTTTCGCATGGAGGGGATCCAGGGGGCGGTGCTGCGTGTTAAGTTGCGTCATTTGGAGAAATGGACGGAGGCGCGCCGGTCGGTTGCGCAACGCTACGACCGCGCCTTCACCAGCACCGGAATTAAGACACCGCAACCTTCCGATCTTAACCGGCACGTCTACCATGTTTATGCGATACGTTGCCCGGATCGGACAAAGTGGCAGCAGGAATTGTCCACGCGAGGCGTCCAAACAGGCATTCACTATCCCGTTCCGGTGCACCTCCAGCCGGCGTACGCCGACGCAAGATGGCGTCGCGGGGACTTCCCTCATTCGGAAAAAGCCGCTGGAGAAGTCCTTTCGCTACCAATGTATCCGGAACTTGACCAAGTTCAGCAAGATGACGTCATCGCAGCGGTCCTAGACGTGGCTGGTAGACAATCCAGCTACCCATAAGCATAATTTCCAAGACAGGCATAAGGAAACAGCGGATCATGAAAATCCGTGGCTCAAAAATTCTCGTGACAGGTGGATGTGGTCTGATCGGCTCAACAACCATAGATCTTTTGCTACGGGATCACGAACCCGAAAAGATCGTGATATTTGACAATCTTGTTCGAGGCTCGACCCACAACGTAGAGGCCGCCCTGCGAGATCCGCGCGTTGAGCTCGTGCAAGGGGACATCCGGGACATCGAGCAGCTTAACAAGGTCACGCAGGGCGCGGACGCCGTAATCCATATGGCAACGCTACGCATTACCGCCTGCGCAGCAGAACCGCGCGAAGCACTCGAAGTGATGTGTGTTGGCAGCTATAACGTTCTCGAAGCCGCGCAAGCTGCCGGCGTAAAGAAAGTTGTGACGGCGTCGTCCGCTTCGATTTATGGCCTGGCCGATATGTTCCCAACGACCGAAGATCATCACCCTTACAATAATCGAACATGGTATGGCGCCAGCAAGGTGATGCTTGAGGGCCTGTTGCGCTCTTTCAATGACATGTACGGACTGCCCTACGTGGCCTTGCGCTATTTCAACGTGTACGGGCCGCGCATGGATCTGCATGGCAAATACACCGAAGTCCTGATCCGCTGGATGGACCGAATAGCTTCCGGCGACCCCCCTTTGATCCTTGGCGATGGCTCCACGACGATGGACTTTGTCTACATTGACGATATCGCCCGCGCCAACGTTCTCGCGCTCCAGTCCGACATAAGCGACGAGGTATTCAATGTCGCGAGCGGCACCGAAACCAGCCTCAACGAGCTTGCGACGGCGTTGCTTCGCGTAATGGGGTCAAACCTGGTTCCCGAATATGGCCCGGAGCGAAAGGTCAATCCAGTCTCGCGTCGGCTTGCTGATGTCACGAGAGCCGAGGAACGGCTGGGATTCAAGTCAACCGTCGGCCTCGACGAGGGCTTGCAGCGCCTGGTTTCCTGGTGGCGGGAGAACAGGAATAACATCTCATGATTCCCATCATCAAACCCGTGATGGATAGCCGCGAAGCAGACGCAGCAGCGCGCGTTATTCTGAGCGGCTGGATCACGCAAGGTCCCGAAGTCGCGGCGTTCGAAAAGGAATTCGCTGAATTTGTTGGCGCTGATCATGCGTGCGCCGTTTCAAATTGTACTACGGCTCTTCATCTTGCTTTGCTGGCCATCGGCGTTAAAGCCGGCGATGAAGTGATCACGGTTAGTCACTCCTACATTGCTACAGCAAACGCGATTAGATACTGCGGCGGAGTTCCGGTGTTTGTCGACATTGATGCCGGAACCTACAACATCGACACGTCGAAAATTGAAGCCGCTATTACGCCGCGCACCCGCGCAATTTTATGCGTTCATCAAATGGGCATGCCATGCGACGTCGGTTCTGTAATAGCAATAGCGCGAGAGCATGGCCTCGCTGTCGTTGAGGACGCGGCTTGCGCAATAGGCAGCGAGATTCGATTTGAGGGATCCTGGCAAAGAATTGGCAAGCCGATCGGCGACATCTCGTGCTTTTCGTTTCATCCCCGCAAAGTCATGAGCACCGGTGACGGAGGCATGCTGACTACGAGTAATCCGGCTTGGGATGCTCGCTTCCGGCGACTCCGACAGCACGGAATGAGCGTCCCGGATACTGTTCGACACGCCTCGCCGCAGGTAATTTTTGAGAGCCATCCCGAGCTCGGGTACAATTATCGCCTGACTGATATTCAGGCGGCCGTCGGACGAGCGCAGCTGAAGAGAATGCCTGAAATTGTAGCAGCCCGGCGGCGCTTGGCGTCGCGATACAGCCTCCTGCTCCAAAACAACTCAGGAGTGGCAGCACCGCATGAACCGGACTGGGCTCGCAGTAACTTCCAGAGCTATTGTGTTCGGCTACCAGAAGGCGTGAATCAGCGCTCCCTTATGCAAACGATGCTCGACGGCGGCGTCTCCACCCGGCGCGGCATTATGTGTGCGCACCGGGAGGCTGGCTACACAACGGCCACTTCACAGCTATCATTGGTTAACTCGGAATCAGCTCAGGATCGCTGTGTCATTTTGCCCCTCTACCCTCAAATGACCGAGGAAGAGCAAGACATCGTTGTGCGGGAACTGGTGTCCGCGATTTCCATGAATAGCCTGTCGGAAGCATAAGTATCAAAGGGAAAGCAACGATGTCGAGCGATGCGGCGCCTCTTCAATCAAGCATGAGCGAAGCCGCCATCTCCACAAAGTCAGCACGGATACTCGAAAATTTTTCTTGTTTCGACGCGGAAGTTCGCTTGGCCGAAGGCGCTTATGACAAGGGCGAATTAGAACTGGCCGCGTTTTACGCTTCCACCGCAGCTACCATCGCGACACATCGGCACTGCGGGATATTTTGCAGCCCGCGGTTAGAGGCCCTTCTGAACGCGATAGGACGTCGGGTTATCGCGAGCGAGAGCCCGAAACCTCCGAGAGGACATTGCCGGCTCAAGAAAGTCCTACACGTTGGCAGCGAGCTTTCTCCCGTAGGCGGACTTACGCGAATGATCAGCCGGTGGATTGATGCCGATGCCGATCGAACCAATTCTTTGGTTCTCACTCAACACAGGGGAACTATTCCTCAACATTTGCAGGCGGCCATCACGCGTAGTGGTGGGCGTATAATCAAACTCAATCAATCGTTCGGTACTCGGTTCGATTGGGCCCGCAAGCTGCGAAGAATTGCAGCCTCATACGATGTCATCATCCTGCATATCCACTGCGAAGACGTCGTACCCATTTTGGCGTTTGCCAACCACGGTGGGCTGCCGCCAATATTGTTTCTCAATCACGCAGATCATCTGTTTTGGCTCGGCACCAGTACCGCTGACATGGTACTCAACCTTCGCGACGCTGCCGCCGACATCTCGATAGTCCGACGTGGTATCCCACCACCCCGCAACTTTCTCTTGCCCACCATTGTCGATTCGACGGTCCGACAGCATTCGCGTAACGCCGCCAAATTGGCCCTTGGACTGCCGCAAGATGGGATCGTGCTGTTATCGGTCGCCAGGAAACCAAAGTATCGCTCGCTAGATGGTGTGAGCTTTGCCGACCGACACGTCGAACTCCTGAAAAAACACCCTCAGGTACACCTGATAGTGGTTGGTCCTGGCGAACCAGATGATTGGCAGGTTGCCAAAAGCCGCGCGGGAGGCCGCATCGCCGGTTTGCCGGAAATTGCAGATCCGCGGCTATACTTTGAGGCCGCAGATATCTACGTCGATTCCTATCCGTTCGTTTCCTCTACTTCGATGATGGAGGCTGCCGGATATGGCTTACCGGTCGTAACGATTTTCACACTACCGGATGAAGCCAGGATTTTTGGCATCAACCACGTCGGTCTCGATGGCACATCACTCGTGGCGCGGACACCAGACGAGTATGACGCGCTGCTTGACCGATTGGTCGTTGATGCGGTTTTCCGAGAACAGAAAGGTGATGCTGTTCGTCAAGCGATCGAGCGCTACCATGCTCCGCGCGGTTGGCACTCGCATCTGGAGGACGCTTTCAAGCAAGCGATGGATGTTGGCGAACGCTCGGATAATCTGATGGCTGCCAATGCATCTCTTGAGCAACCAAAGCTCGGGCCACCCGACGATCTACACCAGGATATCGTTGGGTCGGACTACATGGTTGACGAGATCAAGATGGTCTATATGGGCGCGCTCCCTTTTCGACAACGGTTAGCGCTTTGGCTTAAAATGCGTCGGCGCGGCGAAATCACTGGGCTCGCTATGAGTTTTCGAACTTTGCTGCCTGAATGGCTGAAGCGTAACCTCAATCCGTAATATTACTCACTCGATGAGGTGGTGGTCTTTACATTTCGCCTAACCCTTCCAGGATACCTCAACGCGACGCTATCTTTTTATTCAATTGGCATGCCGCGCCCTGACCTAAGTCGGAAAGAAGTCAGCTTGATTCACTGCGTGATTCCCCAATCAGTACGGCTCTGATTCAACATGCTGAGTGTGATCTCTCATCCGGCGACGGTAGAGTCTCGGGCAGATTTGAGGTGCTCCCGAAAACCGGGCCACCAGGCAACGTCCGGGGTTAGGCCATGCCGACGTGGGCGCCGACGCGCCGTTCAAACAGCGAAATCGGCGCCTCATTGCCGATCGCGCTACAGGGCCGGACCTCGTTGTAGTCTCTACGCCAATCCTCCATCTTCGACCGTGCGCCGTCAAGGCTCAGGACCGGTGTATATTGAGGCATTCGCTTTCTGAACTTGCCCTTGAAGCTTTGAAGCTTTCGACGAACGCGTTCTGTTTTGGCTTTCCGCGGGCGGTGTGGTGCCACTCGATACCGTGTTGGTGTGACCACCGCAGCGTATGCTGGTGAGTTAGGTACCGTTGTTGGAAGCGAACATCGCGGGGCAGCCGCGGCGGGCAATCACGGCATCGATTCGCGGGCCTGGCCCACCGATGTACCGGCCCGCGCCGCTCATTCAGCTCGACGGGCTCCTGCTCTGGAACTGGACGTCGACAAGCGCGATCGCCGCTCAAGCGGCTTGACCATGCACGTCAATAAGCTCCATCAACTTAACCACCATCGACCGTGTCGGCGGATCCCGGCGAAGACCGAAGGCCGCCGGCGAAACAGATCGAACATAGCGCCATCCGGGCCCATGTCGAAAGCACGGCTTCCGGCCCTTCAGCGACTTCGCAGCCGACAACCAGGTAAAGCCCCGAGCCGCATAAGCTCTCACCGCGCTTCGCATGTCGACGGAGACGTGGTCGGCCGCGCTTTTGAAACACGCGAATACATTCCGGTCAGATCATTCGGCTCACTGTGTCGACACTTTATCGACTTTTGCACCCCTGACTGCCAACGCAAAAGCGTCCCTTAGCGCGCTGTCGGAAAACAACATGCGCACTGCACGGGTGGGGAAAACCCCAAACGCCCGCCAAATTGCCCTAAACGCAGCCAAGCGCTCACCTTTCTTGGCGTGGTTGAGCGCAGTTTCGGCAAAATAATACAAAAATTGCTCCATTACTCCAAAATACGATCTGAGAAACGCAATAGGCGACTCCCAGAGCCGCCACTCCGATGTTGCATGTCTGAAAAATATGCGTCGCGCAAATGGCAAGCGCTTCAGCTGAAGCTCATCATACGTTCCGGCTGCCCGTTGACGAAAGAGGACACAAGGCTTTTCCACGAATCCGACGCGGCCTTGGCGAGCAATCCTCAGCTGCCAATCCCAATCCTGTCCGCCGATAAGCTCCTCGCTGAAGAATCCAATCGTCTCGCGCACGCGCGACCGCACCATAGTCGCGCCAATTTGAGGAAAATATCCGCTGAGCATAAGCCTGACAAGTTGCCTATCCTCCGGCAGTCGGGGCGGCCACGGGCCATAGATCAAGTGCCGCTTTGGATCTGTGTTGATGATCTGGGCTACCACCATTTCCAGCTCGGGACGTGCTTCGAACAATTTCAGATGCTCATGGATATGATTGCACGTCCAAAGGTCATCATCATCCAAGAAGGCGATATAATCTGCGGTAGCCGCGCGCATCGCAATATTTCTGGCCGCCGCCGACCCACTCTTGGAGGTATGCAAATAAATAGCTCCGAATGCCGCCGCGACCTGCTCAGTTTCTGCCGCAGAACCGTTATCTCCCACGATAATTTCAAGGCGAACGCCGTCTCGCTGAAGAGAGCGTATGCTCTGCAAAGCTTCGCTTAGGAGTTCGGGGCGATCACGCGTCGGAACCACGACGGAAACAAGCACAGATTGCTTCGCCATTACTAAAGCTACTCCTCTCAATTATGTAAGGCACCTTTAAGTATCTCATTTAAGAGACGATGTCCGAGCGGTCGTACCGGACAATCTCTCAGCCCACCGCTCGGTGCGCGCTTTCTGGGTAATGCCATCTGATCTTGAATTGACCGACCGATATTGCAAAGTTCTCGCCCGAAAGGTCAAGTCGAGCTCTAAGCTCATTCGCAATACGGTTAGCTCCTGATCATCATCATCTGCTCGCCAATGGCACCAAGTCTGGGCGATACCGATCGGCTTTCCGGTTTCCATCCTTTGCGAAAGCTGGGCGACCTCGGGACCAGGTCAGCACACGCGCGTGCGGCGCCGATCAGGCCCATTTTCCGCGAAGCCGGTCGCCGCAAACAGTATCCAGCGGCATCGCATAATCGCTCGCACGATATTAGGAACGGGAGATTAAGCTTAATTGATCGGGTTTCCTAACAGGACTTTCAGCTGCGAAAGGATCCCCTTCCTAACATGAACGCGAGTAACTTTCGAAGACGCGATGGACTCGGCCAGCGCACACGGCGCATGACAGATCCAATGGTTAATGAGGGCGCCGCCACATTTTCCCAACCGTTGCGGATGGATTGCGACAACGTATTAGCCTCGACACGCTGATAACAGGCCAGAAAGCCGCCGACAACGTGCCGTTTGACAAACCCTGCTCGCTTAAGTCGACGATCAAGGTCGAACTCGTTGTTATGAAGATGCCAAGAACTTGCTTCGTGATGCGCTCTGGTGTCGAAATTGGCGAACAACCAACCGTTGGACTTGAGCGTCGCGTGGAGCTGCTTTGCCGTCAGATCAAAATCGGGCACATGGACCAAAACGTCGAAAGCTGTGATGACATCGAATGTCGCCGTGGGTAGCTCCATACAATTCAAATCGATGATGCTTACCGCGTCCCCATGTCGTTGAAGCCGCCAAGCGGCGTAGGTGAGCAAAGGACGTGACACATCGGCAATAGTGACATCGAACGAACTGCGCTTGAAAAATTGCGCATTCAATCCAATGCCCGAACCAAAATCGAGAAGCGCTCCTGAGATACCGCGCGCCTCCAGAAACCGAAGAACTGCGATTGCCTGAGGAAAAGCGTGGCCGGTGGTCTGCAAGTAGGCATACCAGGCCAAGTCGTACTTCCAAGAAGCGACAGAATCGTAAAACTCTTGCAAGCCCGATGTCGTTGAGCGATCGGCAGATGACCACTCCTGAACGCTAAGTTCTTCCCAATGAATACACTTTTGATAAGCGGTTTTTTGATCTTCCGAATGGTAAGTTGCAAGTTCGCTCAGAACCGACGACCTGCAATCTGTATCAAGCTCGATGCACTCGCGAAGCCGCTGCATTCTGGGGTCGGCGAAAGCATCCCTTTGGTCAGCGTGCCAAGTGTTCGGATCGGGCTCGCGTTCAAACGCTGGATCGATGTGCAGACCTTGAAATTCCTTTCGCGGTCGTATCAGCAGCGCCGCCAATCTCTCGATGTATTCTATTGGACGTGTCATGCCAACACCGCTACAAAATGTTTGCTTCTACAGGCCTGCAGCGCGCCCATATTTAGCACGCTCGAACGGATCGCCGCGCAAATAAACGCTTAACGGTGTGCTGCAAACAGAGTTGCGATGCGATCGAGCAGAGCCATCAAAATCTGTTCCCACGCGTTGTTGGAGCGGCGCGCCATGAACCGTTGATCTTCTTACCGTTCGTAGATTGGAAATCAAGGGCTATAGGTCACCGTTTCTTACCTTTTTGCTCACGAGGACTGCGGAGTTCTTTATCAGGCGCTACCTTGCGCGCACCAGCGGCGTCGTTGCCAACGATGCTCGACTTGACGACCCAGCAGCCTGTGCTCCGTTTGATTTGCTCAATGCGTAAGCCAATGATAGTTTTGCCGTTGTGGGTGAAATTGTGACTTCTCTTATCTGGCCGTGTCTCTCGGCTTGCTGATCGCGGGACCACGTCCTGCGAATTTATTTCTTACCGGCTACCCAGCGTTCAAAGTGCGGCCTCGTTTTCGCCCTCACTTCTGCTGCGAGACCTCGCGATAAGATTCCGACGCGGTCGCGCAACTGACGATAAATCTTCGACTTGGTGATCAAGACGAATGCAAGCAACAAGTAGGTCAGCCCCGCGGTAGTCGCGCCGGAGATCAGCCGCAGTGAAATACCTTGTTCATGCGTTGAAACCCACAGCCCAGCGATCGCCGCAGTGACGCCGCAGCCGGCCAAAGGCAGAATGACCGCCATGGTGTCCAACAAGCTGACCGGCGTTCCTCGGCTCGCAAAGGCGAAACAAGGGACAAGCAAAAGACTCATTGTGATGGCGTAGGAGATCGCTATCCCAACAGGTCCGTAGGGGATTGCTAACACGAAACCAAGGCCGACAATTGGGACGAAGAAGAGGCTCCAGAGAAACATACGACGAGTCTGGCCCAACGACATGTAGATCCAACCCGAGGCATGCATCGGTACGCCGGCGAAAAGGGAGACAGCTAGCCATTGGAAGATCGTGGCCGCCTTCTCCCAACCGGCACCGTAGATCGTGATGACCAGTGGATCAGCGACTGCGATCAAGCCCGCGGCAACTCCTGCTCCCAGGAACACGACCAATCCGAGCGCGTCCAAGAACGCCTGACGCCAGCGCTCAGGCTGATCTTGCAACCGACTCAGCGAGGGCTCGATCGCGGAGCTGAGAGGGCCACTGAAAATATTCAGGGGCAGCAGCATCATTTGATAGCCGCGAGAGTAGTAGCCGAGCTCAGTGGCGCCAAACCGCAGACCGACGATAACGTTGTCCAACTGGCGGTGAAAGAAATTGACTATTCCGAAGCCAGTGAGGTACGCGCCGAAGTGCAAACCGCTGCGCACATCGCGCCAGTTCGTGACGCGACTCGGTCGCCACGGGCAAAGTCCCCAGATCAGCGATAGCGTGACGATTTGCGCGACGAGCGCCGTGATCACGAGAGCCCAATAGCTGAGGTCCGTCTTCCAGGCGATCAGAACCCCTGCCAAGCCACCTGCCGCATGCCCGACCAGTCCGGTCCATTGCAAGGTCATCCAGCGCATTGAGCGTAGAAGCAATGCCGTATGCTGCGCGCCGAGCGCCGCAAGAGGAAACGAAACCGATAACACGATGACCGGATTTGCGACCCTCGGATCATTGAAGAACCAGACGGCCAACGGCGCCAGGATCCAGACCAAAGGCATCAGGACCAGGCTGATGCCAAGACCGACGAAGAAAAGGCCACTGACCAGGTTTTGGTCGACGTGCGAGCGTTGAATTGTCGCGGAGGTCAGCCCGAGCTCAGAGAACAGCGCGACGAAGCTGGTTACCGCTGTTGCCATCGCGACGATGCCGAACGCATCAGGTGCAAGCAGCCGCGCGAGGATTGCAGTGAATACAAATTGCATCACCATGCGGATCGGCTGCGCGCCAACCGCGATGATACTTCCGCGAGCCGCATGGCGACCGAGATCCTGATTCAGGTGATCCGTATTCAAGACCCGCCGGCGTCGTTCTTCTCTATCCATCAAACTGCCACCGCGTGGACACCCTGGCGAACCTTGCGCTCCTGAGGGCCTACCAAACTGCCTCTCAACAAACGACCAGAGAGCGACATCTGCGGCGGGCGCAAAAATTTCGGCAAACGCTCGCCGCATCGCGCGCAGCTTATCCGGGAGATCGCCGTTTTAGGCACCCTCCCGCTCATACCAGGGAAAGTTCTGCGCATAAGCGCCGGACGATGCCGCGCGGTGACCACAGTCAAGATCGTCACTCCTTCCCTGGCCATCACTAATACCACTCTTCCCATTCATCGAAAGCACCTTGAAGGAGAGCATCGAAAATTCGCTCGTCGTCCATCGATGTCACGAAAGTCCGGGCAATTGTTCCCGGCGGCCGCGTGTTCTCAGCTTGCGCATAGATCAGCTCATATCCTGCCTGAAGCGCCGCACGATGAGCAAATGACGTCCAATTGTTCGATTGACCGAAAGGAATTGCAAAACCATCAATCGCAAGGCCTAGTCGCGATTTCAGTCTTATCCGCGACGTGATTAGTTCGTCGACGATGCGCTCATCGTCGATTTTTCGAAAATCGGGGTGCGATATAGAATGGCTCCCGATTTCCATTCCTGTTTCTGAGAGATCGACGATTTCCTCCCAAGTCAACATGCGTGATCGGTGCCAATCTGAAGGATCGTCCACCAGTCCGGTCGCCACGAACAGAGTGGACGGTATTTGAAATTCCCGAAGCACGGGGGCAGCGATCGTGAAGATACTCTTCCACCCGTCGTCGAACGTGATTGCAAGGTCCCGGGCCCCGCCGCGGCCGCTTGCGATTTGCGCTGCAGGCACGAACCGATGGCCACGTCGGATCGCAAGCTCGATGTGGCTGCGAAAACGCCGGGGCGAGCAATCGTTCACGCCAAGCTCGGCCTGTCCTACCGAATGGTAGCATAACAGGCGTCCACCCGGCTTCGCATTGCGGGCGCCAAACGACGCGAGCGCCTGCCTTTCAAGATACATTCTCACCTTGGCTAGGCGTGCACGCAACCTCAGCTTCTCTCGCATCCCCATAGCTGGTCCTACCCACCGGCTGGTGTTCGGCGCAGCGAACCCAGGATATATTTTACAGCTTGGCGCGCGGGAGGCAGTAAAGCTTTCCGTGACCTGTCGATGGAACCGCTTTGCTTAAGGCATCGCGATTGACGATTGATAAGCAGTCTACGCTTTACTAAAGATCGCTCGCCCTGCAGCTCTAGAACGCAAAACTTGCTAAAGTTGTGCCACCGTTCATTCGCCATGCATCACTCTCTCAGTCCAGGATCGCGCTGTAAAGCAAGAAGCAGGTCTGGCGGCCCGACCGAGATCAGGTCCGCGACGCCGGTGCGACGGGTCGGCAATTGAGAAGAAAGAGGAAACATGGTTTAATCTGTCAGGTTCGTCCGCGCCGGGTTGCCGGATTGTAGCCAAAGCGTTTTGTGTCTCCCGGGAGTGAGACAGGGTATGTCGAAGCATGTCTTATTTTTGTGCACCGGGAACTACTACCGAAGCCGGTTGGCCGAAGAGCTTTTTAACCATCGCGCTCGCCATCTGAAGCTGGACTGGCGAGCATCGTCCTGCGCTTTAGCAATCGAACGAGCGGACGAAAACGCCGGACCTATCTCGGACCATACGTTAGCAGCGCTCTCCAAACTCAATGTTCCCATTGGAACACCGCCTCGCTTTCCCATCGGATGCACCGAACAGGCGCTGGAAAGCGCGAACTTGGTGATAGCGATGAAGGAATCCGAGCATCGCCCGCTTGTGGAGGCGAGATTCCCTGCCTGGGGCGATCGAGTAGTATATTGGCACATCCATGATTTAGATGTCGTTGCTGATTCTGTACCGACAGCCGCGCTCATCGAGGCCTTGATTGATCGGCTCATTGAAGAAATCCGATGAACGCGAACTGACGCAATCAAAATCGGTTGACGCCACGCCCTGCGCTATTCTGGCTGGCAGTTTGGCGACGCCGTGTGACGGGCCATGGTAATTCTATAAACGGATTTCGGTAGCGAACGCCGAGCCACGGAAGATGACTTGCCATTAACCTTACGATTCGCAAGCGCGGGTCGGCGCTTTTTCTTCCGCCCTGTCGACGGAGCCGTTTGACATCAACGGAAGCGGCAGGATAACTTATAGCACGTTCACGACCATTTCGCGCCGGCGAAAGGCTTGACGACGCGGCGCGGAGAACCGCCGCGCAATGGCGAAAGGCCCACTCTCGGGCGATCAATCAAACGTGCTGATGGCACCATGAATTGCGGCATCGCTGCAGCGCCGATCTTGGCACTGACTGGAAATCCTTGCTGCCGGCGTCACCGGGGAGCGGTTTCAAGGTACGATCGGCGCGCGCTATCCGACAGGGTGAGTGGGGATCGCTCTCACAGCAATCTTTCGATTGGCTGGTCCACATGAGCACTCTCCCGCTGAGCCCTGCCGCGCATCAGGCAGATTGGGAATATCGTATCACCTTGATACTGTGGACCTGTTGCGCGTTATCAATCGTATTTATCATCGTCGTCCCGACAATACCCGCCGTCATCTTCCTCGGCGCCGTCCTGCTTTATTGCGCGCTGTTTCCCGCTCGCCCCTACCAGGCAATGACCTGGAGCTTCGTTCCTTGGGTTATCGTGCTGCTTGGAGCGCTCTCCGCCATCTGGTCGGTACAGCCCGTGCAGTCAGTACGCGCGGCCGCGCAAATAGCACTTTCCGTGCTCGCGGCGCTCATGTTTGCGCAGAACTTACGGGCCAGATCATTCATTGCCACAATCATGTTCGCGTTTATTGCCTCAAACATCGTCTATCTCTTCGTACCTTCCGTTTTCGGTTCCAAGAACATGGTGGCTCAATCACTCGCCATTGTCATATTGTCTGGCTTTTGGGTGGTTTTCGATCGGCAGCAGCCGGCAATCGTTCGATTGATCGCCCTCGTGGCCTTGGTTGCAGCGCCGCCTATGCTCCTCTCCGCCCACTCGGAAGGTGCTTTGCTGGCGGGAAGCCTGGCACTCGCTTGTTCACTCGTTCCCTACCTGATGAGGCGGCTGCATCCGAACACGAGAATTTTTCTGGTATGCTTTGGCGCGTTCGCCGGCACCGTGGCGGTGGTGTTTTTGCTCCTGCTGTTTGATAATCTCTTCGACCTTTTGCTTCAGTCGATCGGCAAGGACGTCAGCCTTACTGGCCGTACGCTTCTATGGGATCATGCACTGGGTGTCATTGCTGACCACCCATTCGGGGTCGGTCTGCAGGCATACTGGAACGACAGCAATATCGATGCGGTGCGTTTTTGGGAAACTTTCTACATCAACAATCACTACGGCTTCCATTTTCATGACCTCTGGCTTGAGACAGGGGTTGAGCTGGGCGTGATCGGAATCGTGATCGCCGCCGCGACGACGCTCATCGTTTTCTTCAGCGTCTGGCGATGGGCCTTGCAGAATCCAAGGCCGGAGAGCTGTTTCTTCGCCGGTTTTGTGACCTTCATCCTCGCCCGAACATTGGGCGAGGTGGAACTCTACGCACAATTCAGCATGACCTCGATGTTGTTTTTGGCAGCCTATTACTACGCAGAGAGCACAACACGACGCTCATCTTTGCCAAAAGCGTAATCACTCAGGGCATACCTAAAACGTCAAAGGCTTTCAGCGCTCCAGATATTCCGATCGTTGCCACACCTTGATATACGCCACCTGCATTGTGGCCGGGAAACGCGTCGAAGAATCGGGCGCCCCTCCCCAACCGGCCGCCTTTCCTACTGCAACGTTCGCAACAATATAACAGGGTTTCTGAAGATCGGGGGGCGTCGGTTGAGAAAAGACCAGCTTGCGATCGAAATACCAATTGATCCTTTCCGGACCCCAGTCAACCGCGTATTCGTGGAAGGCGGCGCTCAGGTCGAGATGGGTGTTGGTACCCAGCCCGTGAGCCGTTTCTTTGCGCGGAATGTTCGTGTGCACGCTCGTATACAGCGTGCTCGGTTCCAGCCCGATCACTTCCATGACATCGATTTCCGGGGGCCAGCTCTTGTCAGCTGGCAACAGCCAGAAGGCCGGCCAGATACCCCGGCCAAGCGGCAGCTTTGCAGAGATTGCGAAAACGCCGTACTTCTGCGCAAAGGGAAAGCTATTGATGGTCGCACCGATATACTGCTTCGGATCCTCGTTGCCGACGGTGGCAGCAAGCTCGGGGGGCATTTCCTGCACCGTGAAATTCAAGGTCCCCGACCAATTCAGCGGAACGAGCCTTTTTTCCATCCGGCGCATCATATCGCCATTTGGGCTCGCATCTGCAGTACCATTCGAAGTCCACGCTGGAAAATCCCTAACCGGCGGCGGCCATCGCAATGGCTGTCCTGCCATAGGATGATTCCAGATATAGCCTGCGGCCCAGGAAAAGGAGGCATCATTGAACGGCAATGCCGGGGCGTCGACCTGTACACCCCCTTCCCTCCACACCGGCGGTTCGCTAAAGCGCTGGTCGAGCATTTCCGAGGTGTTCGCAAACGACAATTCACTGCCAAGCGAGGATGGCATCTCCGATCCACGCACTTGCTGGGCGCAGGAAGCAGTGACTTGAACAAAGCAAAAGGCCGCCGCCAGCGTGCCGCAAACTCTCATATTACGCTACTCTACGAACATCGCGGAGCCGAATGCTCCCTCGAGAATAAGCCATCATACCTAACAGACCAGGATATTTAACAGACCAAGATGTTCTTCGGAACAATGAAACGAAGCGACCATGAACGCACCCATCATGCGAGTCCGACCGATGCGCAACGATGCCGAGACACTGTAGCTATCAGGTCCACTTCCGGCAACGAGTTCGATGCAGATTCTCCCACGCTCGCGGTCAAGATTAACGTTGCCGGCGTCATGTTCGCATGGGCTCGCAAGTGCAGATCATCTCACGCCGTGACATCGGATCCGATTTTAACGAATGACCCATTTAATCCGCCAACGCGCCGGCATTTCGGTGGTGGTTCCCAAAGGGCAATATCCGCACCAACGATTGCCTTACAACCATAGATAATCGACTATTTCGGACACGACGCTGTTGAGCGTGCTCCATTTAGCCGATAAACAATGGATTTATGGACCACGCACTCAACGTACTGGCGCCAACGCGTTATCCGTGGCTTTTCAACTCGCCCAAGCGTTCCGCGCATGAGATTTCGATCCGAGATTTCGTGCCGTTGAACTACGTTCACTCCTCGATCGAGGGGGTAACGATCTTCAATCCGTTCCCGCTTCGGAAGTTCGATCTCGTACATGCTTTCAATCGCATACCGATCGGTCTGGTTCCGTTTGTCATCGGCTTCGAATCCCATCTTCCGCGCGTCTTCGGCCGCGAAGACTGGAAAATCTTCGCAATCCTATCAAAGATGCTCGCCGCCAAGAGATGCCGGAAGATCGTCGCGATCTCGCAGATCGCGCGTCGCCAGTTCCTGCAGCAGCATGCCGGCAGGCCCTGGTTTGACGATGTCGCCTCCAAACTGACTGTTCGCTACCCGAACATCCTCATCCCCCCTCAATCTGACGGCCTCGCGCCCTCACAACCTGAAGCAATCAACCTGGTCTTCGTGGGCAATCATTTTGTCCGGAAAGGTGGTCTGGTTGCCTTGCGAGTAGCTCAACGCGCCGACCAGATGGGCTTTCCGATCAAAGTCGATATCGTGTCCGGGCTCCAGGCGGGCGCCAGTTCCTGGATAGGACCGACCCGTCCCGGCTTCCTGGACGAGTATCGAAGCCTTCTCGATACCCTTCCCAACGTGATCTCGCACGGCTCGCTGCCAAATTCCAAAGTCCTGGACCTGATTGGACGTTCGCATTTTCTGCTTCTGCCCACCTTTAGCGACACGTTCGGCTACAGCGCGATAGAGGCCATGGCGCGCTGCACGCCTGTCATCGCGACGGACATAGGAGCGCTGCCGGAGTTTGTCGAAGATCAGGTCAACGGCATATTGCTGCCCCTGGACAAGAACGAAATCGGAGAATGGAAACACGAGGGCCGCACGGACCGACACCTTCCCAGCTACGAACGCATGTTTCGCGATGAGGTCGAACAGCTGGCCGAAGGCGCCTTGCAGAGGGTCCAGGCATGTGTCCAAGACAGGTCGGCCTACCGTCAAATGCGAGCAAAGGCACGCGCTACTGCGCAGACGCTGTTCGCGGCGGACGAAGCTCAACGGTTTTGGGATGATCTCTACCGCGAGGCCGTTGATGGCCGCCGCCTCGCGTTTTCGTAGCGCAATCGCCGCACTTGACGGTTTACACATCCCGAGCGCTACCCGTTGCGATCACTCCTGAAGAATAGGCGTCCGGCATGATCGACACCTGTTCGTCATCAATCCCGACAGCTCGATGGACAAGAGCCAAGGCTATGCCACGGCTCAGGGAACGTGTTACGGTCGGTCATCATTTTGCATGGGCCCTCATCCATGCCGGTCGCACGGTTGGAGGATCTGCTGTCCACCACGTTAACAGGTCGGATCCGTGGCTTCGATGGATTGCGCGCGATCGCTTTTCTGCTCGTTTTCGTGAGTCACAAAGCCCCTACGCCGCTCACGGATCGCTACGGCACGGATGGCGTATGGATCTTCTTCGTGCTCAGCGGATTCCTGATTACACGAATTTTGGCTCACTCGCGTGAGAAGATCGAAAAGGGAAGCAGCTCGCCCTGGACCGAATTGTCCCTGTTCTACATCCGGCGGACGTCCAGGATTTTCCCGGTCTACTACGCTTTTCTCGCTGCACTGACGATCCTGGCAACCCTCGGTCTGATCGACATCGGCGAGCCTGCTCGTCAGGTTTCGAACTGGTTGTATGTCTGCAACTTCTATATCGATCGATGGGGCTGGCGGACCGACCTTGGGCACCTCTGGAGCCTAGCCGTCGAAGAGCAGTTCTATCTTTTGTTTGCTCCTCTCGTTGTCGTGCTGGCGAGGCAGAGGTTACCAAAGATATGCATGGCGCTCATAACGCTGAGCGTCGCTACCCACGCAATACTGCTCTGGCGGGGATCGTGGCACGTGAGCTTCGAAATCAACTCCCTGATCAATTTTGGCCTTATGGCTATCGGAGGACTTGCTGGACTTGCCGCAGAACGACCCTTGCCGGCGCCGCTCCGGGGAGATCTTCCCCTCCTCGCCTCGCTCGCAGCCATACTGGCTGCTCCCGCGCTGTTTCCCGACATCGATTCCTGGGCGCATTTCGGTCGCCTTCCTGCGGCTCTGACCGCCCTCGCGCTGGTCCAGATCTATCAGGACCAGCATGGGCGAATTGCATGGTTGCTCGACCTGGCTCCCTTGCGAGGCCTCGGTATCATCAGCTACGGCGCCTATTTGTTTCATCCAGTGATCAAGAGCGGCACTTTATTGCATCTCGTCGGCTATAGGGGCGGGCTTCGACATTCCGCGGTAATGCTCCTTGATCTCTTGGTGACCGTCGCTTTGGCCTCGGCGTCCTACCGATTGTTTGAGCGTCCCATTCGGAACGCCGTCCTGGCGATCTCCGCCAACCGCGCCCATGGGGTCAGCCGCCCTTCGATGCCCAGCTAGCCGCGAGCCACCTGTTAATAGACCGGCTCGGCCGCCTACGAGCTTCGCGCCCAAGCGCGCTTGCTTAAACAGCACGCCGTTTGGCAGCGTCGTCTCGACAATCGGAGGCCCTTCCGATCGGTGGCGCGCCCTATGTCATGGCGTCGTTTTCCGGCACGCCGCGCAGCAGAACGATTGATCAGGGGGAACAACTGAGGATGCCCAATACCATCAAAATATTGCCCGGCGAAGGGAGTGCGATGGCGCGGTTCGGTAAAACTCCAGCTTGATCGCACTGCCCTCAAGCGCCACGGGACGCGAGGCTTGAAACGTCCGCGGTCCGAACTCGATCTCATGAAAATCCAAGCACCTTCCTGCTTCTAAGAACGACCTGCTC
>Ga0134126_10001785_pt1 | contig 27320 bp, 27 predicted proteins | sample KB31752_FD_96881 | JGI IMG/M metagenome (GOLD analysis project Ga0134126, IMG submission 96881) | Terrestrial soil microbial communities with excess Nitrogen fertilizer from Kellogg Biological Station, Michigan, USA - KB3-175-2 | ecosystem: Environmental > Terrestrial > Soil > Unclassified ... | reverse complement strand
GGGCGATCTCCTTGCTCCCCTGCGCGATGACGCAGAACGAAGGCACGTACACGCTGTGGGTTGACTCGTTGATCCTGGATACACGGTGCAGATGCAGCCCTGGGATGGGCTCCGCCGAGCCATCTGTGCGCACGACCTGTGCAATACGAATGGCGAGCTCGGCGCGACTCGCCCGTTCCCGTTGCTCCGCGTGCGCCTGCACGGATTCGATCATGACCGTCATGGCCGACTCCTCCCAGCTACCTCAGGTCTGCAGGATTCTACAAGAATCGTGCAGGATCGTCCATCCACGCGACGCGGGAGAAACCTAGACTGTACCTAGAGCATGTACATTCGCGCATCGGGAGAAGAAGGACATGAAACACATGACTGAAAAGAAGGTGTGGCTTATCACCGGTGCCGGCCGCGGCATGGGGGTGGATATCGCACAGGCGGCCCTCGCCGCCGGGAACGCCGTCATCGCCACCGGTCGCAACTCCGACGCCGTGGCGAAGGCTGTCGGCGAGGCAGACGATCTGCTGGTCGTCCAGTTGGACGTTACCAGGCTCGAGGACGTCACGGCAGCCGTGGCCGCTGCCGTGAGCCGCTTTGGCCGCATCGACGTACTCGTCAACAACGCCGCCAACTTCTATGCTGGATTCTTCGAGGAGATCACCCCCAACGACTTCCGGGCACAGGTCGAGACCAACCTCTTCGGCCCGGTGAACGTCACGCGCGCCGTGCTGCCGGTCATGCGCCAGCAGCGCTCGGGACTCGTCGTGCAGCTCTCCTCAACCGCCGGCATCCGCGGCCGCGAGTTCATCTCGGCCTATGCCGCGTCGAAGTTCGGCGTCGAGGGCTGGATCGAGTCGCTGACCCCCGAGGTCGCGCCCTTCGGCATCCGCACGATGCTCGTCGAGCCGGGCTTCTTCCGCACCGAGCTGCTCACGCCGGAGTCAACAAGCTATGCTGAGCCCACGATCGACGACTATGCCGAGAAAACCAAGCAGACCGTCATTGCGTGGAGCGGCATGAACGGCTTACAGGGAGGGGATCCCGCTAAGCTCGCCAAGGCGCTAATCCAGCTCGCGAGCCAGGACGAGCCACCGCTGCGCTGGGCCGCCGGCGCCGACGCCGTCGAGGCCGTGGAGCAGAAGGCCCAGCGTTTGCTCGCCCAGGCCGACGCCTACCGGGAGCTGTCCTCGTCGCTCGCGCACGACGACACGAAGGTCTGACCCAACCCGATCCCAGCGGGAATCATCAGCCGGTTGGTGTGCTGTAGGCGATCGCCGCCAGGGTCACTCCCGCCAGGCCCACAAACGGGGAATGCACGCCCCCAACGAAAGAACGAGACCATGAATCTAGTCGATGATTTCACGGGCCAGGTTGCCCTTGTCACGGGCGCGAGCTCCGGCATCGGGCTGGCGACCGCACAGGCTTCCTCTTATGCTGCCTGGCCGACCCTGTGCTGCGCTCGACCGTGCATGCAGCCATGAACAAGAACGAGTCGTTCAACCACTATCTCCAGTGGGTGGCCTTCGGCGGCGAGGGCCTGATCGCCGAGAATGACCGGCTCGCCCAACGGAAGATTGTGAAGTATAACCACCTCCTATCGAATTGCCTGCTCTTCTACACCGTGGCATCGATGAGTCACCTACTGGGTGACTTGCGTGCGGAAGGCTATCCGATCGACGCCGAGGTGGTGGCCGCGTTGAGTACCTACACGACCGCGCACTTGACGCGCTTTGGTCACTACACGCTGGATCTGAACCGCGTGTCGATGCCACCCGACTATGATGCACCGATCCTGAGCACACCGCCTGAGCAAGAGGCCCCAGGCACGGCGCCAGGCTAAAGCCGTAGCGGACGCGCATAAGCATGCTGGTATGCCATAGGGGGCTGTTTTACGATCGAATCGTTGACAGATCCCCTTATGGCGTCCGATCAGGCCAGGATGCCCTCAATCTCCTTGAGCGTGTCCGCGTCCAGATCCCAGCCAACCGCTCCGGCGTTCTCCTCCACTTGTTCTGGACGAGTCGCGCCCGCGATCACGCTGCAGACTTGCGGTTGGGCCAGCAGCCAGGCGATCGCCAGTTGGCCAACTGACTTGCCGTGAGATTGGGCGATCCCTTCCAGCTTGGCTACCTTGGCCAGACGCTCATTGGTCAGTTGTTCGCGCAGCCGCTCGTTGCCGTAAAACCGCGTCCCCTCGGGAACGGGCTCCCCGGCGCGGTATTTTCCCGTGAGCAACCCGCTGGCCAGGGGAAAGTAGGGGATCACTCCCACCCCGAAAGCCGTGCAGGCGGGCAGCAGCTCCGCCTCGATGGACCGCTCGAACAGGTTGTAGTGTGGCTGGACTGACACGAACGGAGAAAAGCCGCGCCGATCGCTGATCCATAGGCTCCACGTGAGCTGCCAGCCGGTGAAGTTGGAGCAGCCGACATAGCGCACTTTGCCGTCGCGCACCAGATCATCGAACGCGCGGAGCGTTTCCTCGATCGGCGCCTCGGCGTCCCACGAGTGGGCTTGGTAGAGGTCAATGTAGTCAGTTTGTAAACGACGCAGGCTGGCCTCGCAGCCCTCCACAATATGCTTGCGGCTCAGGCCCTTGTCGTGCGGCCCCTCGCCCATCGAGGCGCGGACCTTGGTCAGGATCTCCGCCTGATGGCGCCGTCCCTGGAGCGCCCGCCCGATGATCTCCTCCGAGCGGCCCTGGCTATACACATCCGCCGTGTCGATGGTGGTGACCCCAAGGTCTAGAGCGCGGTGGATGACCTCCACCGAGCGGGCCTCCTCCGTGCGGCCGCCAAAGTTGTTGGCGCCCAGTCCCACCGCCGATACTTTTAGCCCAGAGTTGCCGGCGCGACGATAGTGCATGCTGTCTTTCCCATCTTGGCAAGCGGTCATTCCTTACGATCAGTGTAGCCGACTCTCTTCGCGCGCATCGGGCGAGACGTTGTAGCCTGGCACTTGCCCATTGCGGGAGGCCCTGTAAAGGCCGGCCAGTTGCTACCATGGCCGGTATCGGCAAGCAAGGAAATGAGGGAGCGAAATGAAGTTCGAGATTTGCGTGGACTCGTGCGAAGGGGTGCGGGCGGCACGCGACGCGGGGGCTGACCGAGTTGAGTTGTGCGCGAACCTTCTGGAGGGCGGCACCACGCCGAGCCTGGGAGCGATCCGGCGGGCGCGAACCGTGACCGGCATCGGACTCCATGTGATCATTCGCCCGCGTGGCGGAGACTTCCTCTACAGTGATGATGAATTCGAGGAGATGAAGATCGACATCCTGGCGGCCAGGGAGGAGGGGGCGAACGGCGTGGTGTTCGGGCTGCTCCAATCCGATGGCCGCGTTGATGCCGAGCGCTCCCGCCTGCTGATCGAGGCGGCCCGACCCATGGCGGTCACCTTCCACCGCGCGTTCGACATGGCGGCCGACCCGTTCGAGGCGTTGGACACCTTGATCGATCTTGGGGTGGAGCGCGTCCTGACCTCGGGCCAGGAGGAATCGGTCCTGGAGGGGCTCCCCCTGATCACCAGCCTGAATCAGCGGGCGGGCGCTCGGATTATCGTCATGCCGGGCGGCGGGATTACCTCGCGGAATGTCGAACGGATCGTACGCGAAAGCGGGGTCCGCGAGATCCACTTCGCCGCTCTGGAGGTCAGGGAAGGGGGGATGCGCTTTCGGCGCGACGGCGTGTTCATGGGCGGGGCGCTCCGGGCGCCGGAATACGCGCGTTCGGCCACCTCCTCGAACCTGATCCGTGACATCATGACCGCCACGCGGCCGGGATGAGGATTCCGGTGTCCCCTCGCCCTTCCCACCTGATACATTTCAGAGAGAGGCAACCTGCCTAGCGCTGGAGGAGAAGTGCGCCGTGTTTGCCCGCGTCCGTGCCCCGATCGATTACGCCATGTACCCGACCAGCGACGGCAAGCCGATGGCTGAGACCGAGGTCCATCGGGTGCAGATGAATGACCTCATCTTTAACTGCGCCAACCTGCTGGCCGCTGAGCCGGAGGTGTATGTGGGTGGGAACATGCTCATGTACTATCACGAAGGCTACGGGCGAGACCACGTCTCCGCCGATGTGTTCGTCACCTTCGGGGTGGAGCGGGGAATCCGCGAGTGCTGGATGACCTGGGAGGAAGGCGGGCGCTTCGCGGACCTGGTATTCGAGATCTCCTCGCCCAGCACGATCAAGGAGGATCTGGGTAAGAAGATGCGCCTGTATGCCCAGTTAGGGGTGCGCGAATACTACCTCTACGATCCGCAACGGAACAACCAGCCACCGCTGGCGGGCTATCAGTTGGTGGACGGGACGTACCAGCCGATGACCAGACTGGTGGGCGTGGAAGGATATTTCAGCGAGGTGTTGGGCACGGAACTGCGGGTGATCCAGGGGTGGCTCCGGGTCATCGACCCCGCAACCGGGAAACCACTGCTGGTGCCGTCCGAGCTGGAGGCGGTACGGGCGCGGGCCGAGGCGGCACGCGAACAGGCCGAGGCCGCCCGCGAACAAGCCGAGGCGGCCCGCAAGGCGGCCGAGGAACGTGCCGAATACGAGGCGGTGGCGCATCATACGGCGGAGCTGCGGGCCGCGAACGAGGCGGCGGCTCGGCAGGCGGCGGAGGCCGCGCGCCAAGCCACCGAGGCGGCCTTACGCCAGGCAATGGAGGAGATTGCCCGCCTCCGGGCCGCCGCTGACCAGGGCTGAGGCGCTCCCATGTGCGTGCTTACCGCGGGGACACGATCCCCAGTGGCATGAGATCCGCGGGAACCTCATGCCGCAGAATCGCCTGGCAGAGCAGATCACCAAGGAGCGGCGCGAACTTGAAAAGGTTGTTGCCGTAAAAGACGGTGATTGCCTCCGCGCGGGTCGCGGCGAAACCATCGCCATCGGGGAAGCCGAGGCTATTGTAGACACACTGCAATTCCGCCGTCGGCTCGGGGTGAAGGCCAGGGAGGGCGGCTTTCACATAACGTTGGGCGATTTCCCTGGAGCGTCGGCCGACCTCCTCGGTACTGGTACTGGCCGGGAAATCCGTGCCGGCGCTGTGCACGCCGACCGCGTACTGGCCGGTGGTCCCCACCGGCTGGCCATAGGAGGAGAGGTCGGCCCCATAGGCGCCGCTTTCGTCGATCCAGCAGGCAGGCGCATGCGGGGGCTGGGGGTTGCGAGGGGCATAGGTGAAGCGCGCGTGGCGGACCAGATTCGTGGGTAACTGGACGCCGACCTGGGCGCCCAGGGCCGCCGTGGCGCTCCCGGCGGTGAGCAGCACCTCATCGCATTCCCAGGTGTCGATCGTGGTCAGGACGCGCATACCGGCCGGCGTGGCCGTCAGCTCAAGCACCTCGGCGTGGATAAGTGCGGGCGCAAGTTCGGTGTGGAGGCAATCGATCGTCCGGCTCGCCCGGATTGCGCCGGCCGTCGGGTCGAGTAAAGCCTGGCCATCGGGGGGCCGGCAGTAGGGCAGCAGGTCGAGCACCTCGTTGGTGGTCAGAGGGCGGTGCGACGCCCCGCCCTCGCTCATGGCCCATCCCCAGCGCTCCACCAGGGGCGCGCCCGAGACAATCATTCCCTCCGCGCCGACCAATTGCCGCCCATAGCGGCGCTCCCATCGGTCCCACCCCGCCCGTGCTTGCATCGCCAGACGGACCAGGACCGGATCTCCATGCGCGGTCCGGAAGATACGCGTCTGGCCGGCCGACTCGCCCTGTCCTGGGACGGCTTTCTCAAAACACCGCACCTCGACTCCGGCTTGCCGCAACGCACTGGCCGCGGCGAGACCAACCACGCCGGCCCCAACGACGGCGACCCGTATGCTCATCTTCGATGCTCCTCACCTAATCATCCTACGAATCGAGGTCGTCGCTCGCCGCTCGTCGCCCCTCGCTTGGGCCGCCCATCGTAAAAGCAGCATCTGGACGCTCGGTACAGCCACCGCGGCGCGGAAGCGAGGGGATCGGAGGCCCATAGCTTGCGTGACGACGAAAGTCCTGCTACAATCGGCTCACCTTGAATGGTGGGCGATAGCCATCTACTGTGATAACGCTATCACATCGGCCGGGCCGCCGCAAGGGCTGGGACGTTCGACCGCGGTTCGGCGGTTTGAGTGCGTGAAACAGGAGGTAAGAATGGAGTCGGGAAGATCGCATCGTACGCGCGGTGCCGGCCTCTGGCGGTCGCTTGTCGTTATCCCCGCCCTGGTCGTCGCGGGCCTCGGCTTGCGGATCCCGCCGAGTACGCTAGCCCGATCAGCCTTGGCCACCATCGCGCCGAAGGGAAAAGTCGTCGCGTCGGTCCCGCCATCGGCCCTGGTGCAAAACGGCAGACTGACCATCTGCTCTGATATACCCTACGCGCCGAAAGAGTTCTACACCACGGATGGCACGCTCGAAGGATCGGATGTGGATATCGGCAATGAGATCGCTGCCCGACTTAGCCTACGTCCAGTCTGGGTGAACTCGGTCTTCGATACCATTATCGAGGCCCTGCAGTCCGGTAAATGCGACATTATCCTTTCCTCGATGGGCATCAGCGCGAAGCGCTCGCAGCAGATCGCCCAGATCCCCTATGACACCGGCGGCCAAACCTTCCTCGTCAACAAAGGCAACCCGGAGCACATCGGGGACGTGACCAAAAATCCCCTGCTACTGTGCGGCCTCAAGGTGTCGGTCGAGCTGGGAACGGTGGAGCAGGATGAACTGAAGGTCTACGATGCTCCGTGCGCCAAGGCGGGGAAACCGGCGATCGTGATCGTGAGCGCGGTCAAGGCGGATACCGCCGTGGAGCAGTTGCTGACCCACAAGGCACAGGTTCTCTTCAATGATGAGGCGCCGAATGCCTACCTGATCCTGCAACAGCCAAATGAGTTCCAGCTTCTCGGCAAGTCAGTCTTCAAAGGAACCGAGGGGATCGGGGTGGTCAAGACCAACGTCGCCCTCCAGAAAGCCGTTCGGCTTGCCTACAAGAGTATGGAGCGGGACGGGACCGTACAGCGCATTCTCACCAAGTGGCATATGTCCGGGGACACCTTGCCGCCTGGGTCGTGAGCGGTGGTTTGTCAAACCTCCCGCCAACGTCCGTTCACCGATGAGGTAAGAATGTGATCTCACCCATGCTTGCCGTCATCTTTCATTGGGACACCTTCTTTCACTATGTCTGGCCGCCCACGGCCTTGCAGAATCCGCTGATCCGTTCGGGCCTCTGGGTGACCATCTACATGGCCGTGTTGGCACAACTGATCGGGGTAATCTTGGGAGCGGTCTGCGCCCTCATGCTCCTCTCCAAACACCGAGCGCTCCGCTGGATTGCCGTGGTCTATGTCACCTACTTTCGTGGTACGCCGGTGCTGGTGCAACTCTCACTGATCTACTTCGGGTCGGCGGCCATTGGTATCTACCAGTTCCCCGACCTGACCGTCGGGGGCCTGATGCTCCCCGGCATCGTGCAAGCCGGGATTTTGGGCCTTGGGATCAATGAGGGCGCCTACATGGCGGAGATCATCCGCGCCGGCATCATCAGCACCGAGGCCGGCCAGATGGAGGCGGCAAAGGCCCTGGGGATGCCGTTCCGCACCGCGATGATCTGGATCATCGCCCCCCAGGCGGCCAAGGTGATCATTCCGCCGCTCGGAAACGAGTTCAATAACATGCTGAAGAGTACTACTCTGGTCACGGTTATCGGCGGGATTGAGTTGTTCAATGCCTTCGAGCAGGTCAACTCCGTCCTCTTCGAGCCTTTTGAACTCTTTCTGGCCGTATCGTTCTACTACCTAGCTCTCACGATCGCCTGGGGTTTCGTGCAGAGCCGGATCGAGGCGGGGCTGGGTGAGCGGAAGGGCATCGAGCGGCGCCCAAGCACACTGCGCCGCCTCCTTGGCGGCACCAGAGTTTCACGGGTGAGTAGTCGATGATTGAAGCAGTAGCTCCAGAACCACGAATCTTCCTTGAGGTAAGCCACCTGCAGAAGTGGTTCGGCGCGCATCATGTGCTCCGCGACGTGAGCTTGGCCGTTCAGCGCCGGCAGGTCATCTGCATTGTCGGGCCGAGCGGCTCGGGCAAGAGTACGCTTCTCCGCTGCATCAATCATCTGGAGCCGATTCAAGAGGGAGCCATCCGCCTCGGAGGGCAGTTGATAGGATACACCGAGCGACGGGGCCGCGTGATCCCGAAGCGGGACCGCGAGGTAGCGGCTGATCGCCGCAAGATCGGGATGGTCTTTCAGCGCTTCAATCTGTTTCCTCATCTCACCGCCCTGGGGAATGTGACGGTGGCCCCGATCCGCGTGGCACGCCAACCAAAGCTGGTGGCGGAGGAGACCGCGCGAACCCTCCTGGACCGCGTGGGTCTTGGTGATTCGCACTGGAAATATCCCTATCAGCTCTCCGGCGGTCAGCAACAGCGGGTGGCGATCGCCCGGGCCCTGGCCATGGAGCCAACCGTGATGCTGTTTGATGAGGCCACCAGCGCCCTGGACCCCGAGATGATCGGTGAGGTACTGGATGTCATGAAGAAGCTCGCGCTCGACGGCATGACCATGCTGGTGGTGACCCACGAGATGGGTTTCGCGCGCGAGGTGGCCGATCACATGGTGATGATGGACGCGGGCCAGATTGTGGAGGAGGCTCCGGCGGCGGCGTTCTTCGACCATCCGGAATCGGAGCGCACGCGGGCCTTTCTTTCCAAGATTCTCCGCTAGCAAGACATATTCAAGGAAGGTGGATCAGTGGCTCTAGACGCCGATGTTATCGTGGTGGGGCTCGGCACGATGGGGAGCCAGGCGCTCTGGCACCTGGCCTCCCGTGGCGTGCGGGTGATCGGGATCGAACAGTTTGAGCCGGGCCACGATCGGGGCTCGGGCCACGGTGGCTCGCGTATCTTTCGCACCGCCTACATGGAGGGGCAGGAATACGTGCCTCTCCTACGCTCCGCGTACGATCTCTGGCGGCGGCTGGAGCGGGAGAGCGGTGAGGAACTCCTTACCTTGACCGGCGCCCTGATGATCGGTACCCCCGACACCAAGCTAATCGCGGGCTCGCTGGCCAGTGTCCACGCGCACAACCTGGTCCATGAACTCCTGAGCGTGGACGAGCTTCGGGCGCGCTACCCACAACATGTGGTGCGTGACGACGAGGTTGGTCTGCTGGACAAGGTCGCCGGCCTCCTGCGCCCGGAAGCGGCAATCGTCGCGGCCACTCGGCTGGCGGAAAAGCTGGGGGCGACGGTGATACGTAACGCGCCGGTCGAGCATATCACGCCTGGCGAGACAATCGTGGTGCGCGCCGGCGGTCACACCTACCGCGCCCGGCAGGTAGTCGTATCCGTGGGCGCCTGGCTGGGCCAGGTGCAGCCTCACCTGGGCCTGGCCTTTCCGCTCACGGTCTATCGGGTGGTCATGACCTGGTTCCGACCTCAGGTGCCGGCGCTCTTCGCTCCCGACCGCTGCCCCCTCTTCATGCGCGAACGAGGCACCCTGGAGTGGGATGGCTTCCCTTGTATGGACGGCGAGACCATCAAGGTCAACGCGACCATCAAGCAGCGGCTGGAGGATCCTTCGCGGCTGGATCGCGAGATCCATCCCGACGACCTGGAGCAGCCGGCGCGGGTCGTGCGAGAATCATTCACCGGCCTCGACCCCACGCCCGTCCGGGCGCAGGCGTGCATGTTGACCTTTACCCCGGATGAGAACTTCATTCTCGGTTTCTCGCCGAGGGACCGCAACATCGTCCTGCTGGGTGGTTTCTCGGGCCATGGCTTCAAATTCGCGCCCATCGTGGGCGAGATCGCGGCGGACTTGGTAATCAAGGGCGAAACATCCCATCCGATCGACCTCTTTCAGCCGGCCCGCTTCCCCGCGCGCACGGCGGGATTCGTGGCCAATCCAGTGTAGCCGAGGAGGCCGTCAATGCATTGTATCGTCGTGGGCGCGGGGATCATCGGCGTGACCGTCGCCCTGCGCCTGGTCCAGCGCGGGACCTCGGTGACCTTGCTGGACCGGGCTGTCCCGGGCGCGGGTACAACTGGCACGACCTTCGCCTGGGTCAATGCCAGTTCGAAAGAGCCACACGACTATTTCGCGCTCAATGCCGCCGGCATGGCGGCGCACGCGCGGTTAGCGGCGGAATTCGGCGATGCGTCCTGGCTGGTTCCCACGGGCAGCCTGGAGTGGGAAACCAGTGTCGTGGGACAAGAACGGCTGGCGGCGCGGGGCAGGCAGCTGTCCGACTGGGGCTATCCGGTCCAGTTCCTCACCTACCGCCAGGTGGAGCGCCTTGAGCCGGATCTTCGCTGGGGGCCCGAGGTGGGGGATGTACTCTTTTACCCGGATGAGAGCTTCGTGTTCCCCAGCCTCTATCTCGCGAACTTGTTACGGGCCGCGCGCGCACGCGGCACCGCCTTACGCCTCGGCGAGGAGGTAATGGAAGTTGTTGTTGAAGGGGGCCGCGTCTCGGGGGTGCGCCTGCGGTCCGGGGAACGGCTTGCAGCCGACCTGGTCATCTGTTGTGCTGGGCGCTGGACTCCGGATATCCTCCACTCCGCCGGGGTCGATCTCCCCTTGATTTCGCCGTTGCCGGCCGGATCCGAGGCAGTCGGACTGCTAGTGCGCACGGCGCCGGTGGCGGCGGACGTACGGCGGGTTCTTCATCCCCCGGATCTCGCCATGCGCCCCGACGGCGGCGGACGCCTCCTGTTGCAAAGTGACCTCCGCGACCGCGAGATGGCGTTCGATCTGCCGATGTCGCCCCCGCCGCCGGCCGCCCACCGGTTATTGGCGATGGCCTCGCCCCTGGTGCCCGCCCTGCGGCACCCGGCTATCGAGACGGCTACGATCGGCATCCGCCCCATCCCAGCCGATGGATTCTCGGCGGTCGGCTGGATGGCCGGGATCGAGGGCCTCTACGTCATGGTGACCCATAGCGGCGTCACCCTGGCGCCGATTCTGGCCGAGTTGGCCGTGCGCGAGGTGCATGGGTTAAGTGAGGCGCTGCTGGCGCCGTTCCGGCCAGATCGATTCACCGCCTAAGCCCGTCGAAGCAGGCAATTCATAGAGCCGCCTCTCGCTTTCGACATAGTCTAGTGCGTTGGCTGGTTGCCTAATCTACCGTGTAATAGAGCGTAAACGTGAGCGTCGGCACCTTGGCAGCGGCTGGAAGATAGTGCGGCCGGGGCATGATCACGGCGACCATGCCGTGTTCATATTTCGTAGTTAATCCGGAGTCCAGGGCACGACTCCTCCCATTAAGTTCTCGCTCGTATGGGTAGCCGGCGCCGCCCACCGGCTCCGTCGCATCATAAATCCACAGCCCTACCAGCGGGTCGGTACCCGCTACTGGCGTTTCGATTGCCACGGCGTTGAGGGTGGCGGGCCCCACATGGACCACGACAGGCTTGTCTCCCACCTGGATGGTCACGTCCGCGTTGGTTGCGGTCTTCATTCGTACTTTCCTTCCTGTACCGGAAGTCGCCGACGCTTGGAGAAGTGGCGGCCCATACGATCCGTGAATAATCGCGTCTCTAAAGTCCTCGCGGCTCGCTTCGCTGATGACGTGACGGTCAAGGGTCAGAGGTTCTCCTTACCCATACTTGTCCCGCAGGTTGATATGCTGGAGTTGGCCTTCCCAATATCCCGCATGTCTAAAGTGATCCGCCTCGGTCAAGGACTTCGTAGCGCCGAAGTACTGCAATGTTCTGTCCCTTTTGTGGAGATGTCCTTATTGTCAAGCGCGATGCTCGGTGGGGAGAGTCCCTATGCTGTGTCCGTGGGAAGATGGAGCTTTCGGATCATATGCGGCAAACCCTGGAGCAACGCTATAGCGGCGTTTCCGTTGAAGACAAGCCCCACTCTGAAACCAGCACATCCGGTCGCCAACTCGGCCATTGGTTCTGCCCTGGCTGTGGAATGCCGCTCAACGAGCAGATGCAGTGTCCAAAATGTGGCAAGAGCCTTCGCGATCAGCTTTTCGGACTGGTTGAACTCCATCCACATGCAGCCGTGCAACCTGACGGCCAACCACCAGAGTAAGCTCCTCCCGATTCGGTCACGGATTCTCCAGGGCGAGCGCATTTACGAGCCCTTTCAAGTGAGAAGCCATAGCCGCTTCTCCCTGCTAGGCAGGCGGTGGCGACGCGCAGGACTGGCGGACAATCAGCTCGGTTTCCAGCCAGATCCGCCGCGGGAGGCTGTCGTCGCCGCTGATCCTGGCGATCAGTCGTTCAGCCGCGCGCTTGCCGAGTTCATAGACGGGCTGATTGACCACCGTGACAGTCGGTCGCACCATGGACATCCACTCCACATCATCGAAGCCAATCAGCGATATCTCGTCTGGGATCGCCAGGCCCGCCGCCTGTATGGCGGCGAAGGCGCCGGCGGTCAGGATGCTGTCGGTAGCGAAGAGCGCGGTCGGGCGCTCGGGTTCGGGGAGGGCCAGTAGCGCCGCGGTCGCGGCCTGAGCGGATGCCGCGGTGTCATCGGCCACCCGGAACCAGTGATCGGGCGTGGCTACTCCGGCCTCGGACAGGGCGAGGCGATAGCCCGCGATGCGCGCGGCGGTTGTGGCAAGAGTGGTAGAGGAGGTGATCATGCCGATCCGCCGGTGCCCAAGCGCGGTCAGGCGCCCAACCGCGTCCTGAGCGGCGGCCAGATTGTCCACCATAATGGTGTCCGCCTCGATGCCCTCGATGGACCGGTCAATCAAGACGAGCGGACGGTGTTGAGCGATGAGCGGCGTGAGATGCGACCCATCCGTACTGGATGCCGGCACGACGATCAGCCCGTCGACCCGCTTCTCGACCAGCACCCGCACCGCTTCCTGCTCGAGGGCCAGATCCTCATCGCTGTTGGCGAGCAGCAAGGTGTAGCCTTGCCGGCGCGCCACATCAGCAATGGCTCGGGCGACACGGGCAAAGAAGAGGTTCTCGATATCGGCCAGCACCAAGCCAAGGGTATTGGTGGTGCCGATTACCATGCTGCGCGCCAGCCCATTGGGGTGATACCCCAGAGCGTCCGCCGCCGTCAGCACTCGTTCACGAGTGCGCGCGCTAACCCGGCCGTACGGTCCAAGGGCACGGGCCGCCGTGGCTTGGCCGACCCCGGCCCGCCGTGCCACATCCTTGATCGTAATCGAGGTGGTGTGTTTCACGCGGTTCACGATTCTTGTTATTGTCCAGCTCCAGGAACCCCGCTGGTCGGAGGAAGGCCGGCGTTCTGGCCCGGAGTTGGATGGTTCCGTGGACTTGCTAACCCTATCCTGATCCACAACCTATATGCAAGCCAGCTAACACCCAGTACTACGAGGATACCCAGTTGGTAAGCGGGATACATGCCGCTTGCCAACGCGCGTCTTGCGGGCCGCCCCTCATCCTGGAATCACTCCCAGGTAGGCCCGTAGCACCGCCGGATCCGCCAGCAGCTCTCGCCCGGTGCCGGCCAGGGTGATCCGTCCTTGCTCCAGCACATAGCCCCGGTCGGCCACCCCGAGGGCCTGGCGGGCGTTCTGCTCCACCAGGAGGACGGTCGCCCCGTCATCGCGGATGCGGCGGATCAGGCGCATCACCTCACGGATCAGCTGAGGGGCCAGGCCAAGCGAGGGCTCGTCCAGCAGCAGGAGGCGGGGCCGGGCCAGCAGGCCGCGCGCGATGGCCAGCATCTGCTGCTCGCCGCCGCTCAATTGGCCCGCGTTGAGCGCCCGCCGGGCTCCCAGAATGGGGAAGCGTTCATACATCTCCTCAATGTCGCGGCGGAGTGCCTGCTTGTTGCTCCGCGCGTACCCTCCCAACTCGAGGTTTTCCCTTACGCTCATGGTGGCCAGGATGGCCCGCCCCTCGGGTACCTGCACCAGCCCCAGGCGGACGATCTCGTGCGGACGGGCATGGGTGATATCGATTCCTCGGAAGGTGATCGTGCCGCCCGCCGGTCGCCGTACCCCGCTCAAGGCCCGGAGCGTGCTGCTCTTCCCCGCTCCATTGGCTCCGATCAGGGCCACGATCTGGCCCTCGTCCACCGTGAAGCTGGCCTGGCGCACCGCCTCGATCGGTCCGTAACGGACCGTGAGGCGCTCACAGGTCAGCATCGCCGTCCTCGGTCCCCAAATATGCCTCGATCACCGCCGGATCGCGGGCGATCTCGGCGGGCGCTCCCTCGGCGATCACGCGCCCGAAGTTGAGCACGGTCACCCGGTCACAGACCGCCATGATGAGGGGCAGGTCGTGTTCGATCAGGAGAATGGCCCGATCGGGACGGACCAGTTCCCGGATGACCGTCCCCAGGCGATCGGTCTCCTCTCGGTTCATCCCGGCCGCCGGTTCATCCAGCAGGAGGAGCCGCGGCTCGGTCGCCAGGGCGCGGGCCAGTTCCACCCGCCGTTGGTCACCGTAGGAAAGCGTCCCGGCCGGCCGGCGCGAACCGGCGTCCATCCCCAGTTGGCCGAGCAACTGCCCCGCCACGTCCCGCTCCACTTGTTCGGCCCGCGCGGCGGCGGGGAAATAGAGGAGACGACCAAGCGAACGCCGCACCGTGCCGCGCCGGCGCGCTACCAGCACGTTGTCGATGGCGGGGAGGGCGGAGAACAGGCGGATGTTCTGGAACGTGCGGGCCACCCCCCGGCGGGCGATCCGGTGCGGACGGCTCCCGTCCAGCCGTTGGCCGTCCAGCAAGATCCGTCCGCTCGTGGGGCGGTAAAAGCCGGTCAAGAGGTTGATCAACGTGGTCTTCCCGGCCCCGTTTGGCCCGATCAGCCCATGCACGGCCCCGGCGCGCACGGTCATGCTCACCCCATCCACCGCATGGATGCCGCCGAAGAACCGGCTGACGTCGCGCAGCTCCGCCAATATCGGCCCCTGGATCATCCGCGGGTCTCCGGCGATCGGCGAAGGCGGCGTGCTCCGGCGCCGATCAGCCGGCGGAGGCGGCTGGGTAGTTCCACCAGACCACCGGGCAGGAAGAGAATCACCGCCAGCAGGATCAGGCCGTTGACCACGGTTCGGTAGTCGTTCAGGGCGCGCAGCCATTCGGGTAGGGCGGTAATCAGAATGGCGCCGAGCGGACTGCCGAGCGTGGTGAGGCTCCCACCCACCACCACGTAGGTCAGAGCGGACAGAGCGGTGTCGAAGCCAAAGGTCGAGGGATCGATGTAGTAGTGGAGACGGGCGTACAGCACGCCCATCAGGCCGGCCAGGATCCCGCTCAGGGCGAACGCGCCCAGCTTGAAGGCGACGGTATCGATCCCCAGGCTCCGCGCCGCCTCCTCGTCCAGGCGGATGGCGGCCAGGCTCCGTCCGAGGGCCGACCCTTCGAGGCGCCAGAGGAGGAAACAGAGAATCGCCAGAATGAGGTAGATTTGCCAGGTAGTGGTCGCGGCGGAAATGGAGATGCCGTTTCCCCCTCCGCCGGGGGTCCAGGTGTTGAAAAAGATCTGCGTGATGGCGACGAAACCCACGGTGCAGATCGCCAGATAGACGCCGCGGAGGCGGAGCAAGGGCAATCCCAGGACAAAGGCCACCACGCCCGCCAACAGGGCGCCCACCGCCATTTGGGCCGGAAAGGGGACGCCGGTGTTGTTGCTGAGCAGGGCGGCCGTATAGGCGCCGATCGCCATGTAGGCGGGACTGGCCAGGGATAGCAGACCGCAAGCAAGCATGACGAAGACGCTCAGGGCCAGGATCGCGTTGAGCCCGCTATCGTTGATCAGGTTGTTATTGGCGGCATACCAGGTGTTTAGCGCGCCGCTCAGCCCGCCCATTGGCGTTATACTACCCGTGAGCCGCGCCGGCCCAGGATGCCCGATGGACGGACAATCAGGATCAAGAAGAGTAGGCCGAAGGCGATGGCGTCGGTGTAGCTGGAGCCGATTTCGGTAATGCCGATGGTCTCACTGGACGCCAGGGCCAGTGCCCCAAGCATCACGCCGGGAATGCTGTCCATGCCGCCGACCACGATCACCGCCAATCCCCGCAACTGCACCGAGCCGCCCATGTTGAAGCTGATCGAATCTTGCAACTCCAGGCCGTAAAAGATCCCGGCCAGGGCGCCCAGGGCCGAGGCGAGAAAGAAGGTGATCGCCACCACGCGGGCTACGTTGATCCCCAGCAGTTGCGCGGCCAATCGGTTGGCGGCCACGGCCCGGATGGCCTTGCCCAGGGTGCTGTAGCGGAGCATGGCGGTGAGGCCGACCATCAAGCACACCGTGAGGCCGATCACGAACAGATCCACCGGTTGCACGACGGCGCCGCCGATGGTGATCGGGGTCTGGGGGAAGACGCTGGTAGGGAAGCTATAGGCATCCGGCCCGAAGAGGCCAAGAGAGATGTTCTCGAACACAATGCCGGCGGCGATCGTGCTGATCAGGGGAGTGAGAAAGCCGCTGCCTCGCGCTTGCAAAGGAGCGACGGCCACCAGATCCAGCACCACCCCCACGGCACCGCCCACCACCATGCCGAGGGGAATGGCCAGGACCAGTGGCCAGTGCCAGCCGAGGACCGCTTGCACGGCCGTGAACGCGCCAAGCATGAAAATTGCCCCGTGAGCCAGATTGAGAATATCCAGCACCCCGAACACCAGGGCATAGCCCATGGCGAACAACGCATAGATCGACGCATTGATCAGGGTGTTGAAGACCTGTTGCAGCATGGTGTCCTGGCCGGAGGCCCGAGGGGACGCGGTATGTCCCCTCGGGCTTCGGGTACTTAGGTGTACTGAACGAATTGCCCATGTTGGATGATCTGAACGGTGCCAAGCTCACCGGCGTCGCGGGTAGGGGTGAAGGAGAAGGTTCCGCTCGCGCCCGTGACCACTGGCACGTTCTTCAGCTTGGTCAGGGCGGCGCGGAGGGCCGAGCGGTCGCTGGTGGTATTGGCCGCCTTGATCCCGGCCGCCATGATATTCACCCCATCGTATGCCTGGGCCGCGAACTGGTCGGGCGCCTTTCCGTACCGGGCCTTATAGGCACTGATGAAGTGCTGGTTGAGCGCCGATTTCCCGGTGGGGAACCAGGCAGTCCCCTCAATCGCCCCCTCGGCGTTCGCCCCAGCCCCGGAAATGACCGCCGGCGAATTGAAGCCGTTGCCGCCGATGAAATGCACCGAGGTGGGAATGCCGAGTTGCCGGCCCTGATTGAGGATCAGTACCGCCTCGGGCGCGAGGGCGCCGACCAGGATGGCGTCCGGCTTCGCGCCTTTGATTTTGGTGAGCTGCACCTTGAAGTTCTTGTCGCCGGTGGCGAAGGTCTCGGTATCGACCACGGTCAGATGGAACTGCTTGGCCACGGCGGCGAATACAGTGTTATCGCCGATCGTGAAGGCATTATCGTTACCGTAGAGAATGGCCACCTTCTTGAAATGCAAGTGCGACAGGGCGGTCTTGATCGTCAGAGGGATTACGTCGCCCTCGCCCAGCGACATGCGGAAGATATAGTTGCCCATCTTGCTGATCCCGGCCGCCGTATTGGAGGTGGCGATCACCGGCACCCCGGCCTGCTGGGCGATCGGATCTACCACGAAAGCCTCGCTGCTCAGAGTGGGGCCGATGATGCCGATCACATGATTGCTATTGATCATTTGCTGATACAGGTTGACCACCTGCGACTTACTGGTAGCGGAATCGCCGACGATCAGGTTGAGATGGTTGCCGCGGATGCCGCCGGCCTTGTTCAACTGATCCGCCGCCAACTGAGCCCCATCGCGGATCGAGACCCCATACACGCTGGAGGCGCCGGTGATGTCGGCCACCAGGCCCACGCTCACCGTGCCGCCGCCCGCGTGCGACACGAGCGCCGGTTGGCCTACCGCGGTCAGGCATGCCGTAACCCCGAGCGCCAGCGCGGCGCCCCGAACATGGCGGAAGTTCATCCTTTCACCTTTCCTTTCACCTCTCGAAGACAACTGGCCGGAATACTCCGGTAGACACCTGACCCTCGCTGGGCCGAGGGAATCGTACCACACTGGCGCCAGGTTACGGATGGCTCGCCAAATGTTTATCCAATCGATCTAGCCAGATAGGTTGGTACGGTGTACGCTTGTACTACCACACTGGGATCCGCCTATTTAGGGACATACTGGTGATGCAAGGGGATGCACCGATGAGCGCGCCCGTGACCGGCCACGATGCTTTCTGTCCAGAATGCGGCAGCGCCCGCCTGCCCGGCGCGAGCTTCTGCATGCAGTGCCGCCATAAGTACGTGGGGCTTACCGCGTCGCCGAGTGTCCGCAAGGGTTCGTTCCTCAAGCGGGTACGCCCGGTGAACATACGGGGCGCGAACAGCGATCTGTTCTATGTGATCCTCGCCTCTCTCCTAGCGGTCGTGCTTTCGCACCTGCCGATCCTTGACGTTCTGATCTATCCTTTCAAGCTGTTCGCTACGTTCGTCCATGAGTGGTCGCATGCCTTCGTGGCGGTTCTTACCGGCGGGCAAGTGACTGAGTTGCAGATCAATGCTGATTTTTCCGGTGAGACGTATACCCGAGGCGGCTGGCTCCTATCCATTGCCAGCGCGGGATACACGGGCGCCGCGATTTGGGGGGCGTTGTTGCTCCTCACGCCTACCCGTTTCTCCAATCGGATTTTAGTGGCGATTGGCGCCATTTCACTTCTCATGCCCATCGTGGGCGCGATCTCCTTTGGCACCCAGTTCACCTCCAATACCTGGGTGTGGGCGGCCGTCTTCGGTGGTGTCTCGCTGCTGGTTGGCTTGCGAGCCTCGCCCCGGATCGCGCGTTTGTTCCACCAGTTCGTGGCCGTGGAGTTGTGCTTTACCACGCTGGACTCGATCCGCTACCTTATTTGGCTCTCGGGCAATTGCACGGCCAGCTCGCCCGCCTGCCAATCGGACGCCACGAACGCGGCCAGCTACACCCACATTGGCTCGCTGTTCTGGTCCATCCTCTGGGGCGTGATCGCGGTAGTGGCGATTGGTCTCGCTGCTTGGCGGGTGATTCGTCGTTCGGTGGCGTAGGGATGGCGGAAGCGGACGAGCGATCCGCCCCCCCTGGCCCCGGTCTGCGCGACCCGGCGTATCAGAGCCTATGTGGATTTTATGCCACCTTTCCCGACGGCCAGGCGTGGACTCCCCGGCTCGGCGATTGGGTGGTGTTGCCGCCGAGCACGGAGCCGCTGCTCGTGCTTCGCTACGATGCCGAGGAGAAGAAAGTCTATTTAACGGAGGGGCCGGATCCGGTGGAACGCACCAACTGTGTGTGGTTGCCGACCCTCGATCAACTCCGCGCCCGTATCATGGAGCATTTTGGCACCACGGGCTTTTTTTCCTCCAATTTCAAGGATTCAACCTATTGGTACACTGGGCAGATGCTGGGGATGACCGTCACGGGAATGCAGCCATTGGCCGAAGGGACGAGTCCGGAGGAGGCAGCCCTGAAAGCCTTGCTCATGCGGCATCAGTGGTAGACGCCGTGTCCCGTAGCCGCAAGCCTTCGGCCTGACCAGGCTGCCCCCATGGCCCGACGTACCGCTATCAAGCGTTTCCCCTTCTATTCCGACGCGGCGCGCGGCGCCCTCAATACCCTCCCCGCGCGACCGGCCGAAGTCGCCGTGGCGCGCATCACCGGCAGCGTGGACAAAGCCAATCAACTGACTCCTACCTTCCTGCCCAAGCGGGAGAAAGAGCGTTCGCCGCGTTTCCGTTCCGTACGCAAGGCGATGAAGGAGGGGATCGAGCTTCCGCCGATTCAGGTCTATGCCCTGGGCCGCGACTATTATGTGATCGATGGTCATCACCGCGTGGCGGCGGCGATCGCGAGCGGGGTCCATTTCCTCGACGCCGAGGTTCTTGAATGTATCGTGCCCGAGCGAAGTTATGCCGATCAGTTGGCGAACGCGCGTATGCGGTTCGAACGGCGGACGGGTCTGACCCGCCTGGCCTGCTCGCGGGTGGAGTACTATGGCCGCTTCTTGACCGAGATCCTTGCCTATCGGGACACTCTGCGCCGAGAGGATCCTGATGTCACCACCCGCGAGGCCGCGCAGCGCTGGTATCGCGAATGCTTCGTCCCGGTTGCCGAGCCGCTCGACCTTGGGGCCACGGCGGAGGCTTTTCCGGGCCGGACAGTCTCCGATCTCTATCTGGCGGTGGAGGACCACCGGGCCTACCTTGAGGACGCTGTCAACGCTCCGGTGACCATGCAAGAGGCGGTCGCCGACCTGCAAAAGCAGCATCCGCGCCCCCTGACCACCCGTGTCCTTCGTCCGCTCCACCGGCATGCGCGCCGGGCTGTCTGGAGGGTGACGGGCGGGCCGGCGCTGTGAAGATCCTGGTCGTATCCGACCATGAGGAGAAGCAGCTCTATGACTTTTTCGAGCCCGATCGCTGGGTGGGACAGGTGGACCTGGCGATTTCCTGTGGTGACCTGCGGCCGGATTATCTGTCCTATTTGGTGACCGTGCTCCGGGTGCCGCTCCTTTATGTGGCGGGAAATCACGACGGGCGCTATCGCACCCGACCTCCTGACGGTTGTGACAATATCGATGGGAAACTGGTGCGGATCGCCGGCCTCCGCATCGCCGGCCTGGCCGGCTGCTATCGGTATACGAGCGAGGATGACGACCTCCAGTTCAGCGAGGGTGGGATCCGCCGCCGGATCCGCCGTATGGGGATCGCGGTGTGGCGGGCGGGGGGCCTGGACGTGATGGTGTCCCACGCCGCCCCCTTACGCTGCCCCCTCACCCCGCGCTTCTGCCCCAAACCGGCCGGGCTTGGCTTACCCTGCATTCATCCCGAACTACCGGACCATCCCGAGATCTGCCCGGAAGCCACCGACCCGTGCCATCGGGGGGTGGCGGCCTACAACCAGGCGATCAGCCATTGGAAGCCCCGGTTCTGGCTTCATGGCCACAACCACATTGAGTATGGTCGGGTGCCGCGGTTGTGGTGGATCGGTGAGACGCAGGTGATCAACGGTGATGGCCATGTCGTGCTGGACCTGGCCCAACCCGTGACCCGGGAACGGGGTTCCATGGTGGTGGGGATGTGACCCACGACCCGCGGTCCGCCTACTCGGGGTAATTGGCCATCCCCATTGAAAGTGTCGAGGACTATGGCTCCAGGCGATAGCCGACTCCGCGGACAGTCCTGATGTGCTGGGGGTTGGCTGGATCATCCTCGATCTTCTCCCGGAGCCACCGGACATGCACATCCACCGTCCGGCTATCACCAGCGAACCCATAGCCCCAGACTTTATCCAGCAGAACCTCGCGGGAGATCACCTTCCCCGCGTTGGCGCGCAGATACTCGAGCAGGTCATATTCCTTGAGGGTAAGGCCGATTTCGTTGCCGTCCCGAAAAACCCGCCGGCTATCGCGTTCCACACTGATCCGCCCAAATTGCACCCGGTCGAGGGCGGGCTGGGAGCCGGCATGGGGCATCTCGGCGCGGCGAAGTTGCGCTTTCACGCGGGCCAGTAGTTCGCGGAGGCGGAACGGCTTGGCCAGGTAATCGTCGGCCCCCATCTCCAGACCCAGGACGGTATCGGTCTCCCCACTCTTGGCGGTCAGCATAATGATGGGGACCGAGGAATCCCGGCGCAACGCCCGGCACACTTCCAGGCCATCGAGGCGCGGGAGCATAATGTCAAGGATCACCAGATCGGGGTTGGCCTGCCGGGCCTGCTCCAGCGCTTGTATCCCATCGACGGCGGTAACCACTTGGTAGCCTTCCTTGCCGAGGTTATAGCGAATCGCTTCCAGGAGTGTTGGGTCGTCCTCCACCAGCAAAATAGTACGCGCGTCCGTGTCCGGCCGGTTGATCATGGTCGCTGTTGCCTTTCCGGTGGGTTCACGCGAGTAGTGTACCAACTCGTGTGGCCGGCGGCACGGGGAGATCTCGATCAATGTGCCCAGGTGATTTGACCAAGATTCCTTAGGGCTGGCTAGGAACGCAATAGAACTGGTTCGTCTCCGATATGTACCCGCTCCACCCGCGACGGCAAGCGCCTCTGCCTCACCCCGGTCCCCCGCATCCTCGGCGCCACTGGTCGGACGCGACCGGGAGTTGGTCCTACTCGACCGCCATGTTGCCGGCCAGAGTCCGCCGGTCCTGCTCCTGGCCGGTCAGCCCGGGATCGGTAAGTCTCGTCTGCTGCGGGAAGCAGCCGTGATCGCCGGCGCCCAAGGGTGGCGGGTGCTGGCCGGCGGCTGCGCACGCAGTGGCGACCACCAGCCCTTCGCCCCGCTGCTCCAGGCCCTGCAGCGGCATCTAGCCGGCCGATCACCGGCTGAGCGCCGGCCCAACCTCCGGGGCTGCGCCTGGCTGGTACGTTTACTCCCCGAGCTTCCCGAGGACGAGATCGAGCCGCTCCCCCGCTGGACTCTGCCGCCCGAGCAGGTACGACGCCTGATGTTTGACGCCGTGGGCCGTTTCCTGGCCATGTGGCGGGATCGGCCGGGACGCTGTTGCTCCTCGACGACTTGCAGTGGGCGGGAGCGGACGCCCTGGCCTTGCTCATCGCCCTCCAGCAGCCAGCGCCTGAGAGGGGTTGAGCCGAGATACGTGCAAAAGTAGGAATTAGCGTCATGCTCCTTGAACGCTGACCGGCTGAGCAGAACTGTTCAGAGACGCTGATGGGCAAATTGCAGGGCCGCCAGCCCGCTTCTGGCACTACGTGAGCGCGCCGATTGAAATACCCTATTCTATGTTTGAATTTGCTTGATCTACCAATGTAAATTCTTCGTCTTTACCAGGAGGCCGAAAGAATTTCCAGTAGCGATTAAATGAGTCTTCGTCAATAGTATAAGAATCAACAGGAGGATTTTCGCTTCGTTTGAGCGTTCTCGCTTTCATAACCTCAAAAGGCACTTCGAGATAATATAGTTTTGGAATAGCACCCACATTTTTAACTTTTTCGCTTATCGCGTCTCGATGCTCTTTTACCCAAAATCCTTCATCAATAATGACACTTGTCCCTGCTTTTAGGCATTTAAGTGCCATGTCTGTTGCAAGCGATGCCATTTTATTGTCATATTCTTCAAATTTGTCTTTAGGAGGAGTATTGCCAAATACGCTCACCATCCATTCATCTTTCGTGAATCTAATAGCTCTAGTCTCTCTTTCAAGTCTTCTAGCAAATGTTGTTTTTCCTGAGCCTATAAATCCAATAATGATATGTGCTAGAGGTTTATTGTTACGCATCGCCTTCCTTTCGACGTGGCGCTGACGCGCCCTTTTGCCGTCCCTGGTTCCCGCTGCCGGCGCTGGGAGGGTAGGTACCGATACCCGATGACACAGTCTTGTTGGTCGTTGAGGAACCGGACAAGGAACGCTCCTGGCTCCCCGGGACTAGGGATGGGTTGCCGTGAGACGGCGCTGTAGCAGCCGGTCCCCGATACGGCTTCCAGAGTCCGAGACAAATCGGTGTAGGTATGGTACCGAATAAAGTCGTGCGGCAGGGCAAGCCCGAGTGTGGCAAGTTGGCGATCCAGGTCCGCCATCAAGGTCGCTTTCGCGGGGTCGAGTATGCCAGGTACCTGGACCCAGTCGAACGCTCCAGTGAAGCGTGAATCATCGAGGATCGGGACACTGCCATATGGACTGTTGGCACCTATGGCTTTATGGCGAGACTCGTGCAGTTGGCTGTCCGCCGATGGGTCGCTGCCGCCGGGCGGACGAACGAGCAGCGCACCGGAGGCGTCCAGGATGCTCGACGAGTTGGGTTGGGAGGCGGTATCTCCTCCAGTGCGATGCTCCGACCCAGGGTACCGGTACCCTGGGTCGGAGCATCGCGCGTGACAGCGGGGGTGGCATCGACTACTGGCGGCGGTGCCGCGCCTAGTCGGCGGGCCTTGGAGGCGCCGGTCAGGACGCGGTCAGACAGGGCCCGCTGTCCACGGCGAGGAACGTCGGCGGCGCCACGCTCACCAGTTGGGCATTGATCGCGCCTTCCCAGTGGAACGCGGCGAAGGCACCCGTGCCGCCGGCCGTCTCGAAGTGGCCGGTGGCGATCCCCGTCGCGAGATTGGCCTGCCCCGTATAGCGGACAACCACGCTCCCGCCCGGCCCCACCGCCGTGTACGAGCCCTGCAGCTCGGATTGCTGGGTGACGCTGTTGACCATGATGTCCTGGGCACCGCTCAGGGTGTAGCCGGCGAGCGGGCCGGACGTGTAGGCGCCGCCCACGCCGCTGCCCCGGAAGTCCGTCACCGGCCCGCTGGCGGTGACCGTCCCCAGGCTGGTCGTGAAGATGGTCAGGGTGCCGCCACAGGCGCTGGGTGGGCCGGACGCCTCGGCGCCACGCAGCGCGGCCGCGGACAGCAGTGTCGTCAGGCAGCCGGCGAGGCAAATGCGCATGAGCCGTTTCATGGGTGGGATCCTTTCGTTTCATTCTTGTGGTCGTGGACGAACGAAGGTTGGGCGGGCCGAGCGGCCCGCGTGCTTGTGCTCCTGTCTGTCTGCTGCGTTGCCCTCCTCGTCGCTGCCGCCGATGCCGGCCCGATGCCCGGTCTGGCTAGGATACGTGGCAGGCCGGTGGCCGGATCACCAGAGCGCCGGAGCAGAAGGCGGCACAGGGAGAGCAAGCTGCATGCGTATGCGGGTGTGGTAGGGCGGGAGCGGCGGCCAGAGCGGCAGGTGCGGCGCCGGGTGCGCGGGCGGCGCGGAACGCGGTAACGGCCGATGTCTTGCAAGATTGATGCCGCCATTGTAGAGATACCCCATCCTCACGCATTGGGGTAATGTAGCAGTGCCCGCCGGGGCAACCAGATGCCGCCCTCGTGGTAAGGTGCCACGAGTAGGGGTGCTACTTGATTAGGCGAAACTGGGGATCCTCCAAGGCCGCGCGGAACGCTTCAATGTCGGCCGCGTTGGAGTACCACGGCCGGTCTTCGCCGGCGATGTAATGGAACTCGAAGATACGGCCCGGCCCCCGGTAGACAAATGGCTGTATGCCGGGATCGACCCAGAGAAAACCCGGAGCCGTGCCACCTTTCCACCATGGCTTCGGCTGGTCCGACAGGCGAAGCCAGGCTACATCCATCGGCGGGTAGAAAAGCCCCATGCAGGTTGATGATGCCCTCATAGTGCACGGCCAAGCGCAAGGTCATGTGCCCCAGGATGCGATTGGCATGCAGCCATTCGCCGAGTTCGTCCATCTGTCTATCGCTCAGCGGCTGCCGAAGCGCCACCGAAACCGCTGGGCCTGCCATCTCGCCACTCCCCGTCGCGCGGTGCTCCTGGGCAAGTGTACCAGGCAAAGGTAGGTGAAGGACCGCGTGGAGCGTGTGTGCTATGCGGGCATTGCGACCTGCATACGGACCAGGTGCTATGTGTGCCTACATAGCACCAGCCAGCCTGTTCACATCCTGCTTGGTCACGCTGATCCCGGCCACTATCTCCGCTTCACCCTACCGCGGTGTTGGGGGTCGGCGAAGCGAGTAGGCGCCGAGTCAGCTTGAGGGTCGGGTTACTCCAGCAGCACCGTGGCCCTGGCGACCCCGGCCCGCTCGTGCCGCGCGATCAGCCCCACCTCGCTGCCGGCCGGCGCGCGCACCAGCCATTCTACCTTGAGTCGGTGCGTGGTGCCATCGGCGCCAAAGATGCTGATGGCGGCGGAGGGAGTATACGCCCGGCCCTCAAGCTGCCCACGTTCTTCCCGCTGCTTCCCCGACTCCAGCGTGGCGCCGGCCGGCAAGGTAATCTCGCAGACCACCCCGCGGACCACCTTTTGCTCCAGCGCCCTTTTACTCACGTAGCTGGGCAGCCAGCCCACGTTCTGCGCCACCAGACGCACCAGATAGCGATCCGGCCCTACCCGAGTGGCCTGGGCCTGGAAGATCTCCAGTAGCGGCGACAGGAGGGCTTGCCAGACCAGCCATTCCGGGAAGGCGGCGATCTCTTTCTCGACCAGGGAGAGAGGAGGGTTCCGGAACGCCGCCATCATGTTCCAGCCCCCCAACTCCACTTTTCCCAGCTGCGGGTGGTCAAAGGGATACCAATCCACGTAGGCAGCGCCGCCCAGAACCTCGTCGTTCCACTTCAAGAGGGCCAGATCATCCGCCAGCGGATGCTCCAGCCACCAGTCAAACACCTTACCCACCGTGATTCCAGCCTGACGTTGCGGACTCCAGAGTTCGACCGCCCAGAGAAAAATCCCAAGCTGCTCGAAGAGGTAGGCATCGGAGCCGCCGCTGAGCACTTCCTTGGGGTGATAGCGGAAGTCCTGGTGAATAGAGATAGCCGGGTAGCCGGTGATCTCCGTCCCTTTCTCACCCATAACTTTGTAGACGCGCAGATCCTCGGGGGCAAAACCTTCGTCCATCTGATCGCTGAACGGACGCAGCAAGACTCCGGAATAGGTGTGGAAATCCACGGCGCCGGTCAGATTGGGATGAGCAGCGATAAAGGCCATCACATTCCGCACCTCGGGTTCCGAGCCGGCGAACGGCCCCGCCCCCCGCTGTTGCGCCTCCGGGCGCCAGCGTCCAGGGTAATTGCGATTGAGGTCCAGTCCCTCGGTTGGCGGCGCGACGGGAATCAAGGCCCCGTCGTAGCCTTCGATCCGACCCTCGGGCAACAGCCGGTAGTAGCGGCCTCCCACCTCGGTCGGCTCGCGGCGCACCAGTAGACGCGGATCCTCGGCGGCGGTCTTCCACGGGCCGGTGGGATCCTCCAGCCGCATGGAGAGCATCCGCCCATCCCCGTCGATATCTTCCTCAACCAACCCTTCCACGGGCTGCTCGTCATATGGATGGGGCCGGGTGCTGGACCGGATGTATTTCGGTTGATCGGCCAGTGCCCATTCGGCGCCATCGGGATTGATTCGCGGGCAAATGTAGAAGGCGCGCGTCTGGAGGCAACGGGTAATAGTCTGGTCGGTGCCGAATTGGCTCGTCAGGGTGTGCAGCAGATAGAGGCAGGCGCTGGAGGTGGAAACCTCAGTGGCATGAATGTTGCCGTCAACCCAGAGGGCAGGCTTTTCGTTGTCGGGCCCAGTGGCGAACGAGGTGACCGTCACCAGCCAGACGTCTCTCCCCTCGTGACTTTTGCCGATGCTTTCAAGGCGTACCAGATGGGGAAACTCCTCCGCGTATTCATGGAGAACGCGGGTGAGATCCGCGTAACGGTAGAAGGTATCGAACCGAACAGCAGGCACCGCGCGCTCCTTTGCACATGCGAGCGGCATACCGAGCGCCGCCTCCCACGCGGCAGTATACCGCCGCCGCTACCTCGCCGCCGGTGTTCCCCGAGAGGGCTTCGCTGATCTCCCGTTTTTGGTAGCATAGCGAAACAGGGAGAGTGTACCAACCATGAGCAGCCGGATGCCCGATCTCGTGCGCAAGCGCGCCAGAGAAGACGTGATGATGATTTTGTTGTGCGCGGTTACCAGTTCGTGGCTCCTCGCGAGT
>Ga0134126_10001784_pt1 | contig 27345 bp, 19 predicted proteins | sample KB31752_FD_96881 | JGI IMG/M metagenome (GOLD analysis project Ga0134126, IMG submission 96881) | Terrestrial soil microbial communities with excess Nitrogen fertilizer from Kellogg Biological Station, Michigan, USA - KB3-175-2 | ecosystem: Environmental > Terrestrial > Soil > Unclassified ... | reverse complement strand
GCGGCTACGCCGCAGAACTGCAGAAACTGCCGCCGGCTGTAGCCCTTCTCCTGCATGGATTGCCAAACGGTTTTGCCCATGACCACCTCACTTGCTGTTCCGTCTGGCGAGATGGTCATGTGATCCAACGCACATCCCGCCATTGACAAAAGCGACGGTACGCGATTTAAAACACGCTCGACTGTGCGCGGCATCACAGTTCATTGGTCACGGGACCACGACCAACTTAGTCGGTGTTATGATCTGCGTCACTTACCCGTGATCGCGGTTTCGCACCCCGGATTATCAAACGGATACCTGCCTGAACCAACCCTGCCCTAACTGTCTCTCCCGCCAATGAGTCCAAGGACTGTTATCGCGGGCAGCCGGCCATTCGCGCACCATGCTAGTCTGGCCGTTGTCCACTCTGGGAGGCTTCTTCATGCGCCGCATTCTTCTTCTCTGCCTTGCCCTGATTGCTTCCCCGGCGTTTCTGCTGGGTCAGGCCGGCGAACCAGCCGATTCCGGCGCCACGCTGCACATCGACAGCCGCGCAGTGCTGGTCGATGTGATCGTTACGGATGCGCATGGAAATCCCGTCACGGGCCTCAAGCAGGGTGCCTTTTCCGTGACGGAGCAGGGGAAGCCGCAGACGATCGGCTTCTTCGAGGAACACCGCGCCAGCGATCAGCCGCAGCCGTTGGCGATGCCCAAGCTGGCGCCTGATGTCTTCACGAACTTCTCGCCCTATCCAAGGCCGCCGGCCGTGACGGTGCTGCTGCTGGATTCGCTGAACACGCGCATGGAAAACCAGAGTTTTGTCCATGCACAAGCGCTTAAGTTCCTTAAGACTGCGAAGCCGGGTTCGCGCATGGCGATCTTCACCATGGGCCTGGGGCTGCACTTCGTCCAGGGGTTCACCGACGATCCCACCGTGCTGACCGCAGCCCTCAGCAACAAAAAGAACAACTGGGTGGAGACCTCGGTGATGCTGAAGGGCCAGGACGAGAACAACGCGCAGCAGAATGTGATCTCGATGATGTCGGCCCAGGCCCCCGGGGCTGGAGGCGGTTCCGTTGCATCTCCGGGATCGATCGCCGCGCTGCAGCAGTTCATGCAGGAGAATGACGGCAGGCGTACTGTCGATCGCGTTCTGCTCACATTCGAGAACTTTCAGCGGCTGGCTACGTTTCTCAACAGCTTTCCGGGGCGGAAAAATGTGATCTGGTTCTCAGAATCGTTTCCGCTGATTATTTCCGACACTTTCGATGAACAGGTCGACCTTCAGGCAGCTCGCACCTTCGACATTCTGGCGGCGGCGCGCGTGGCTCTTTACCCGGTGGATGCGGGCGGAGCGGCGCCGCTCGAGCTTTACAGTGCAGGGGCGCAGGTCCCCGCCACCGTCCATGACCCTGCCGCCATGCTCAATGCGCAGAACGCGTCGCGCAACAGCAACGATTATGAACGTAATGCGAACCAGATCACGATGAAGAGGATGGCCGAGCAGACCGGCGGGAAGCCGTTCACGAACGGGAACGGGCTGGCGAAGATCATCCGGCAGGTAGCGGAGTCGAGCGCCGACTTCTACACCCTTTCTTACACACCGACGAACGGCAAGATGGATGGAACCTATCGCAAGATCGACGTGAAGGTGGCGGGCGGCCCGTATAAGCTGTCGTACCGTCGCGGATACATCGCGCTCGATGAAGGGCTACCCGGCTCCGGTGAGCTGCTGCGCGAGCGGGCCCTGGATCGGCTGGAGCAGAGCGGGCCGGTGGATCCGCTGCTGCCGTTTATGGACCTGGGAATGCCGCAGAGCCAGCAAATTCTGATCAAGGCGAAGATTCAGCCGGTTGCGTTAGGGGCGGCGGAGCCGGGCGATCCCAAGTCGCCGGCCACGCGCTATTCGGTGGATTTCGCGCTGGACGCGAAGGACCTGCGGCTGCCTGCCGGCACGGACGGGCTGCACGCGGGCACGCTGAATCTTTCGCTGATTGTGTATGACCGCTACGGGAATGTCATCAGCCGGAAAGATCAGATTGTGCAATTGCATTTGCGGCCGGATGCGTGGAAAGTTTCCCAGGAGTCTGGAGTGCAACTGCATGCGGAGATTGCCGTGCCGAAGGGCAATTACTGGCTGCGCACGGGGGTGTTTGATCAGCAGTCGCGGCGGGTGGGGACGATGGAGGTGCCGCTGGCGGCGGTCCCGGCCGTCGCCGCAGCAGAGCCGGTGGCCGCGTCGGGTGGGAAGTGACTATCAAACAGAAGCCCCGGGGGCGATGATGCCCCCGGGGCAGGCGAGAGAGTCAGCCCCCGAATCTATCGCAACGCGAGATAGACGGTGCTCGGCGGTGCGACATTGGCCTCCCGTGTTTCGGCCAGCCTCTCCTTCCGCGACGGCGCGAACTGAACGTTCATGCCGGAAGAGCTGAGGATCTGGTGCAGGAAGTAGCGATCGCCGTACTTCTTGAATTCCAGCCGGTTTGCGCCAGGCTGCTTGTCGCTGAGCTGAGTCAGGCTGAGCAGCGACTCGTTCGTTTGCGCATTGCGGATCGAAATAATGTTCGGGCTTTCAGCTTGCGACGTCATCCGGTAGGTTCCGGCAGGCATCCAGGTATTGCCGACGTAGAACCCGAACGGCACAGTGGCCTTGGCTGCGTGGTCCTGCGCTGACGCACTCACTACCGCGAGGCTTGCGAGAAGACCCACGAGAATAGCAATGTTCCGTTTCATGGCGGTTCTCCTTTTCTAAGGGCGTGTCTCTCACGCGCCTGTAAATGGGTTGTCGTCTGAGGAAGACCGTGATGGGCCCGGGGAAGCTTACCTCTTCACATCCTGCGCCCTTCTCTTATGCATGCAGCGCGCCAAACTCCCTGCCCGCCGCTGTCCGGCGCTTCACAAACTGCTTTTGCCTTTGTTTGAAATGGGATAGGCTGAGTGCACCCGCGAGTGCCGCTTTCCTCGCCGGGCCCCCGGCATTTCGTGCGGTATCCGAAGAGATACGATTGGGTAATCTCCCGGTTCCCGCTTCCCCGAAACCGACCTATTCGGCGTACGAGCCGTGACCCTGGCCTGTCCTGCATGGTGGAGGTTACACATGGCTCCCCGAATCACGACTCCTTCCGGATCCTCCGATGCCGGCCGCGATAGTCGATTCGAAGCCGCCGTCGGCAACATCGCGCGCGACCTCGCGGCTCTGCTCAGAATCAGCGACGCCATTCATTCGACCCGCGAAATTGCTCCTATGCAGCGCGAGATTCTGCGCCTGATCCTGGAAGTTATTCCTGCGGAAGACGCCGCGGTGGTGCTGGTGGACCCATTGGACGACCAGGGCACAACCATCTGCTGCTGGAACCGCAAAAGGGGAGAGAACTGCTCCATGGAGGTGGATGAATCCCTCGTGCGCAAAGCGTTCTGGGAGCGTTCCGCCATTTCCAGCGCTACTCGCGATGAGCGCGAGCAACCGCGCCATGTGCTCTGTGTCCCTCTCACCGGCGTCGAGAGAACTCGGGGCGTGCTTTATCTCGTGTCCTCGCCGTCCGCATCAGGTTTCGTCGAGGAGGATGTTCATTTCCTGGTTTCGGTGTCGCGCATCGCCGCCGTGGCCCTGGAAACCATTCTCCGGCTGGATGCGCTGAGCTCGGAAAATCGCAAGCTGAAGCAGCAAATCTTCTCAGCCACCATGGTGGGTGAAAGCCGCGCAATCCACAAAGTGGAGACATTCATCTCGCGGGTGTCAGGAGAAGACGTCACGGTGCTGGTGCGCGGGGAGAGCGGCACGGGCAAAGAGCTGGTTGCCCGCGCGATCCATCAAAACAGCCAGCGTGTCGACCGGCCATTCATCGCCATCAATTGCGCGGCTATCCCCGACACCTTGCTTGAGAGCGAGTTGTTCGGGCATGAAAAGGGGGCTTTCACCGGGGCAATCGCAATGAAGAAGGGCAAGCTCGAGGCTGCGGAAGACGGAACCCTGTTCCTTGACGAGATTGGCGAACTCACCCCGCCGCTGCAGGCGAAGTTACTCCGCGCGCTGCAGCAGCGGGAGTTCGAGCGGCTGGGCGGGACCCGCACCCTGCAGTTCTCGGCCCGCGTGATCGCTGCCACCAATAAGGACCTGGAGAAAGCGATCAAGACAGGCGAGTTCAGGCAGGATCTGTATTACCGGCTGAACGTCGTCTCAGTAACGGTGCCTCCGCTGCGGGACCGGCGCGATGATATTCCGCCGCTCGCATTGTATTTTTCTTCGAAATATGCGGACAGGCGCAAGCGGACCTTCAAGGGAATTTCCAGCCAGGCGCGTGCCATTCTGATGAATTACAACTGGCCCGGCAATGTGCGGGAGCTGGAAAATGCGATCGAACACGCCATCGTGCTCGGGGTCTCCGACGAGATTCTTCCGGAAGATCTTCCGGCAGCGCTGCTCGAGGAGCAGGCCGCGCGCGTGGAGGGCGCCCGCTACCATGCCGTTGTGAATCAAGCGAAAAAGGAGGTGATCCTGGAGGCGCTTCGCAACGCGTCGGGAAACTTTCCTGAGGCGGCAAAATCGCTCGGCATCCATCCCAAGTACTTGTTCCGGCTGGTGCGCAACATGAAGCTCAGGACAGACTGGATGGGATGATAAAAGTCTTCGTTCGCGGGCAGCACCTCATGTGGAGGCTGGAGCGGCTCAGCTTTCCTTCTTGTAGAGCATGTCGCGCATGGTCTTGCGGCGCTCTGCATTCATTTCAGGGTTGTCGGTGCGGTAATCGCCCGCGGATGGCTTTCCAGTGTCCTCTTCGGGCTCACTGCAGGCCGGGCAACGATTGGCGAAGCCGGGCTTGCCGGGCCGCAGCTCAAATTCTTCTCCACAATTGACGCAGGTCTTAAGCGGGAATGGCATGGTCTTCTCTTCGTGTCTTTTGATGTCCGATGTGTCTTCAGGTTGCGTGGAATCGTGAGATCACGTTTTCGGCGTTTCCAGTGCTCCCGTCAGGCTGCTTACCGCTTCCATGTGGTGACTGCGGCACCACGATTCGAGTCCTTTGGCCAGCCTTTCGGTTGCCCGTGGGTCGGCATAACTTGCCGTGCCCACCTGGACCGCGGTTGCGCCGGCGAGGAGGAACTCGACCGCATCCTCGGCGGTAACGATGCCGCCCATGCCGAGGATCGGGATTTTGACCGCACGCGCCGCCTCGTAGACCATGCGCAGGGCGATCGGCTTGATGGCCGGTCCTGACAGGCCGCCGGTAATGTTCGTCAGGCGTGGCTTGCGAGTTTCCGTGTCGATGGACATGGCGACAAAGGTGTTGACCAGGCTAAGGGCGTCGGCCCCGCCGGCTTCTGAAATCTTCGCCATCTGTCCGATCGAGGTGACGTTGGGCGAGAGCTTGACGATGAGCGGGCGCGCACACACGGATTTGACGCGGCCGACGAGGTATTCGAGCGACCCGGGATCGGAGCCGAAGGCCATGCCGCCCGCGTGCACGTTGGGGCAGGAAACGTTGAGCTCGTACGCCGCGATGCCCTCGGCCTGGTTGAGGCGTTCAATGACGGCGACATAATCGGCGACGGTGTAGCCGAAAACGTTGACGATGACCTTGGCGGCGGGATAGCGCTTCAGGTGGGAGAGCTTGTTGGCGATGAAATCCTCGACGCCAACGTTCTGCAGGCCGATGGCGTTGAGCATGCCCGCCGCGGTCTGGATCAGTCGGGGAGCCCGGTTGCCCTGCATGGGTTCGAGCGAGATGCCCTTGGTGACGAAGGCGCCGATGCGCTCGAGAGCAACGATCTCTTCGAATTCGATTCCGTAGCCGAACGTGCCGCTGGCGGCGATCACGGGGTTGGCCAGGGTGAGGCCGGCCAACTTCACTGTCATGTCGGGCTTCACGTACTTAGTTTAGTGCGTTGGAACGCGATGGGGAATTCTCCGCGCCGGTGCCCGCCGAGTGAGAGCGAAGTCAGTCTCAACGCAATGGGCCGCAGAAGAAGGCTGAGAGCAGGAAAAAGGCGGGCGTGTGTTAGAAATCCCTTCGCCGGGTGACTACCTTAGTGTGAGAGGAATTGACGCAAGTGCAATGGAAGGCCTGACCCAGGATGAGATCTACCTGCAGGCGGCGCAGGAGTACGGCCCGGCACTCGGTCGACTTGCGGCGGCGTACGAGGCCGATCCCGACCGCCGGCGCGATCTGAGCCAGGACATCCACTTCCAGTTGTGGCGGAGTCTACGGAATTATGACGGCCGCTGTTCGCTACGCACGTGGGCTTACCGCGTGGCTCACAATGTCGCCGCCTCTCATGTTCTCAGGGAACAGAAAAGATTTTCTTCTCTGGTCAGCCTTGAGGATCTCGAGGTCCTCCCAGTCGTCGATTCGGGGTCCGTCGCAGCGGAGCACCGGATCAATCTGAATCGGATCATGGATCTGATCCAGGGGCTGAAACCGCTCGATCGCCAGATTATCGTGTCGTATCTCGAAGACCTTGATGCCGCGTCCATTGGAGAAATTACCGGCTTATCAGCCGCGAACGTGGCAATACGAATTCATCGAGCCAAAAAGTTGCTGGCTGAGCAGTTCAGCCAGGGAGGCAATCATGCTGGATAAATCTCCGGCCAACCTGCAAACCGTCTGGCAAAGCCAGAAGAATGAGGAAACCAGAATGACCTTGGAATTGCTTCGCCAACGAGTGCGCGAACTTAACGCCAAACGCCGCCGCGACCTTCTCACCGCCGTGGCCGTCGCGGCGATTGTTCTCGGCGTCTCGGTTTTCGGCATCGGGCGTACGCACTCCCTCGGCCTGCAAATTATCTTTGCGCTGTCGAGTATCTGGGCGCTTGCGGGCCTGTACTTTGTCAAGCGTGGCTTGCGCAGCGCCGAGCTGCTGGCCGACTCAACGCTGCACACCGGCCTTGAGTATTACAGATTACAGATCCAGCAGAATCTGGCTATTTTCAACCGCGTCCTGCCATGGACCTATGGGCCGGTGATCGTGGCCATGTGCGCTCTTGTTGTCGTGCTGGCAGGGATGGCACACCATGAGAGCCAGCCGGTGAGCAGGATTGCTCCATTCTGCATCCTCTTCCTGCTCTGGATGGCGGCGGTTCCAATAATGCGCTCACGCAAGCACCGCGAATTGCGCAAGGAACTCGAAGTCTTGAATACACTTGAGAGCGCGAAGTAAGGCCAGCGACACCACGCGGAGGGTGATGCCGAAAAAAAAAGATGGGCAGCCGATCGACGGCTTCCCATCTTTGCGTCTGGTATTTGCGTTAGGCGCTCACAGTTTCCTGGCTGCCGACTTTGACCGGCGTGAGCCAGCCAAACTTGTCCGGCTTGAGGCCGTTGGCGATGCCGAAGAACTCGTCGGCCAGTTTCTTCGTGATCTCGCCGGGCTTGCCGTCGCCGACAACAATGCGGTCGATGGAGCGAATGGGGGAGACTTCCGCGGCGGTGCCGGTGAAGAAGACTTCGTCGGCGATGTAGAGCATTTCGCGCGGAATGGACTGCTCGATCACCGTCAGGCCAAGGTGGCGCGCAATCGTGAGCACGCTGTCACGCGTGATCCCCGAGAGCGCGGAGTTGGCCAGCGGCGGTGTATAGATGACGCCGTTGCGCACCACGAAAACGTTCTCGCCTGAGCCTTCGCTCACGTAGCCGTTCACATCGAGCGCGATGCCTTCGGCGTAGCCGTTGGTGTCTGCTTCCATGCGGATGAGCTGCGAGTTCATGTAATTGGCGCCGGCCTTGGCCAACGCGGGCATGGTGTTGGGCGCAAGGCGATTCCAACTGGAGATGCAGACGTCGGCCGCTTCGCCACCGCTGACGTACTTACCCCACGGATAGTTTGCGATGTAGACCTCGGTAGGCGAGCCCTTGGGGTTCACGCCGACTTCGCCGTATCCGCGGATGGCAATGGGGCGGATGTAGCACGGCGCGATGCCATTGGCTTCAACGGTATCCACCACAGCGGCACACAGCTCATCAATGTTGTACGGCAGGGTCATGCGGTAGATCTTGGCGGAATCGATCAGTCGCTGCATGTGCTCGGGCAGGCGGAACACGGCCGCGCCGTGCGGTTGCGTGTAGCAGCGGATTCCTTCAAACACACTGGACCCGTAGTGCACCACGTGGCTCATGACGTGGATTGTGGCCTGTTCCCAGGGAATCAGGCTGCCATTGCGCCAAATCTTGGCTGTGGGCTGGATAGGCATGGGACGGTTGTACACTCCTTGCCGCGCGCGAAAACTCGCACGTACAGTCTCCAGCGTAACGCGACGAGGGCGCCCATGTCACCCGCTCCGTGGTATCTGAAAAGTGCGTCAGATTTCAGACACGATCCGCTCGCAGGGCCGAAGCAGGCCGTTGATGGGTCAACGACATACGCACGGCGCTGCGCGCGGCGGAGTTCAACCGTTCGCGGAGAGATATATTGGCAGGCTTTGCCCGCACCCACGCGCCGAGGAGATGCGCGAGGATCGAGCCTCTGGCAGAACCTAAGTGCGCACCGAGCCCATTTCGCAGCCCGGGTGTCCGCAGGTGCACAGAATTTCAACCTTCTGCGCGACACCTTCGCAGTGAGCGCTGCAGTACTTTGCATTGGCGGGAGGTACGCAGCTGCAAGCCGCGTTCGCGCATTTCTTGGGAGTAGATGCAGCCATGAGGTTCTCCTCCTTGGGGATATCGGAGCCGAACTTATAAGTTTACTGGCCGTTCATCGATCGCCAAAAGAATAGCCCAACAGGAATGGCGTTGTCACGCGGCGGCGCATGCAATACCATCCCATCGAGCGAGGTTCTCAATGGCATTCATCATCCAGCCGTGGCACCTGGTGGTCCTCGCGGTCGTTGGCTTTTGCCTGTTCGCCGCAATGAGCCGCATGAAATCTCGCTAGACCCAAACCGACCCGGTGCCGCGCAGCCTCTTGCCCGGCGTTCAGCGGCGGAATCGCGAGATGAGATAGAAGAGCGCGGTTAAGACAATGCTGATGAGGATGGACGTGCCGAGCGGGAAATAAACGCGCATGTTCTTTCCGCGCCAGGCAAAGTCACCAGGCAGCCGGCCGAGCGGCATGCCCACGCGGGCGGCGAACAGAAGGATGGCGCCGACGACGGCCAGGATGAGCCCCAGCATCAGGATCGCTTTGCCCAACTCGGCCATTGCCTGCGCGCGCCTCCCATTGACGTGGCTAGAATACAGGCACGCGCTCATGGTTGCGGGGCACCCCGCGGGGCCGCGCGCGGCGAACGGGAGCGCCTGAGTTCCTCCCCGGCTTCGGAGGCCACATTGCGCATTGTGACGCTCATCGCTGGGGTGTTGTGCCTGTTCACTGTGCTGGTGGATGCGTTCCAGACCATCATCCTGCCGAGGCGCGCGTCCGGTCCGGTACGGCTTACACGCTGGTTCTATCTCGCCACGTGGTGGCCATGGCGGTTCGTGGTGCAGAGAGTGCGCAATGCGCGGCGGCGGGAGTCATGGTTCAGCATTTATGGGCCGCTGTCGCTGATCTTGCTGCTGGCCTTTTGGGCGGCGACGATGCTGCTCGGATTCGGACTGATCTTTCGCGCCATGGGCAGCCCCCTCTACGACCATGAGCAGCATACCGGCTTCTGGTCCGATCTCTACGTGAGCGGCACGGCCATCTTCACCATGGGCCCGACCGACGCCGGGCCCCTCGATGCGGAGGCGCGCTGGGTGATGGTGCTGGAGTCGGGAACGGGGTTTGGCTTTCTGGCTGTCATCATGGGGTACTTTCCCGTGCTGTACGGCGCGTTTGCGCGGCGTGAGGTGAGCATTTCGCTGCTCGATGCGCGCGCTGGGTCGCCCCCGACAGCCGTCGAGCTGATGCGACGCCATTCCCATGAGGACGCGGCCCAAGCCTTGTCAACGCTGTTGACCGAATGGGAGCGCTGGTCCGCGGAGCTGCTGGAGAGCCACATTTCGTTTCCGCTGTTGTGTTATTTCCGGTCGCAGCATACGAACCAGAGCTGGATTGGAGCACTGACATCGATTCTTGATACGTGCGCGCTGCTGATTGCCGGAGTTCGAGGACACGAAGCGCGGCAGGCACAGCTCACGTTCGCCATGGCGCGTCATGCGATGGTGGACCTGTCGCAGGTGATCTCACTGAGTCCCATGAAGGACGGGCCGGACCGCCTGCCGAAGGCGCGATACGAGCAGGTATATGGCTCTCTGTGTCAGGCAGGGGTGAGCATGTGCCGCGACGAGAATGCCGAGACGCGCCTGCGCGAAATGCGGCTTTTGTATGAGCCGTACGCGGAGGCATTGAGCGCGTATTTTTGCATGCCGCTTCCGCCGTGGGTGACCGACCAGCCGCGGAAGGACAACTGGCTGACGGTGGCGCGGGTGCGCACCGGGGCAGAAGAAGCCAATCCCGAGTTGGCTGCCGCCGAGCCACGGCCGCCGGCGGCTTCGCTGCTGGACGAACATCACGATTTTTAAGCCGCGGCGCTTGGTCGAGCACGGTCGCCGAGATTGCTAAGCTGATGTGTGACTTCACGCACGCATGGGCGGCTGCCTGGACTGACTCGCTCGACCGGCCTCGTCCATCATCCCTTTGACGTTGCGTTTGGGGTGCGGACCAGCGGACTGGTGGCGGGCCGCGATCTCAAGTCGGGTCACACGCACGACCGGCATGCCACGGCCTATTACGGTGTGGCACCGTCGGTGTTTCAGCGGTTGGTGACTCGGTGGCGGCGAAAGCGACCAGCCGCGCCCATCGAACACACAACGTTCATCGATGTCGGCGCAGGCATGGGACGCGCGGTGCTGCTGGCGGGAGAGATGCCGTTCCGGCGCGTGATTGGCGTGGAACTGCAGCCGGCGCTGGTGCGGATTGCGCGGCGCAACCTGACGGCGTGGCGCAAGGCGGGGCGGGCGATTGCGCCCATGCGGATGGTGCAGGCGGACGCGGTGGAATTCGAATGGCCGGCGGGGCCCGCGGTGGTGTTTCTGTTCAATCCGTTTGGCGCAACAGTGATGCGGCGGATGCTGAAGACGCTGTCGCTGGCGTTCGGCGAACGGCGGGGACAGCTCGACATTTTGTACGTGAACGATGAACAGGCGGCTGTGCTTGAGGGGCAGAAGGGATTCGCACGGCTGTTCTCAGGCAAGGTGGTGCGGTCGCGAGAGGATGCCGAGGCAGACAAGCGCATCCTGGATCATCAGCCGGACGGCGAGTATGCCTCGGCGCCGTATGAGGACTGCTCCATCTGGCGCTGGATGGGACGCGCGAGGTGATGCGCTTTAGGGTTGACGAACCCGAGCCCGAGGGCGAAAGCTGTCTGCTGGCAGCCGGGGACGCATGCTCACACGGTGCGAGAGGCCGGCTGCGGAGTTCGATTGCATGGAACCGCACCTGATCCTGGGAATTGGCGAATTGCTGTGGGATGTGCTGCCATCCGGAGCTGTGCTGGGTGGGGCGCCGGCGAATTTCGCCGTGATGGCAGGGCGGCTGGGGAGTCACGCCGCAATCCTGAGCCGCATCGGTCGCGACGACCTCGGCCGGCAGGCGGTGGCTGTGCTCGATCCGCTCGAGGCCGATACGGAATATCTGCAAGTCGATTCTGTGCATGAGACCGGACGCGTGACGGTGGAGTTGGAGGCGGGGCAGCCCTCATACGTGATTCACGAGCCTGCGGCTTGGGACTTCATGGAGTTGAACGACGAGTGGGTTCGGCTGGCGGAGCGGGCGGATGCGATCTGCTTCGGCTCGCTGGCGCAGCGCGGGCTGGAGTCGCGGCAGACGATCCAGACGCTTGTGGCGCAGGCGTGTTCGGCGTGTGTGCGCGTGTTCGATGTGAATCTGCGCGCGCCGTTCTATTCAAGCGAGGTGCTGCAGGAGTCGCTGGAGCTGGCGACGGTAATGAAGCTCAACGATGCGGAGATGCCGGTGGTGCTGAACCTGCTGGGTCTGCCGGCGCGCGAGCTGGACGATCCGATGGCGTTGCGCATGGGGGCGGAACGCGTGCTGGCGGAATTTCCGATGTTGCGCATGGCGGCGATAACGCGCGGGGGAAGCGGCAGTCTGCTGGTGACGCGCGACGCGTGGCATGAGCATCCGGGAATTGCGACGGCGGTGAAGGATACGATTGGCGCGGGGGATGCATTTACCGCGGCGCTGACGCATTACCTGCTGCACGGCGCAAAACTGGACCGAAAAGGCCTGGCCACGCTGAACGAAGCAGGGAATCGCTGGGGCGCATGGGTGGCGTCGCAGCAGGGCGCGATGCCGACCTTGCCCGAAGAAGAGCTTGGCCGGCTGGCAAATGCGATTGAAGCAGTACGGCTGGGCTGAACTGGAAGCTCCACCATTCTGTATTCATCTCGTTGCCGCATTCGGCGTTGATCGGGAGCGCGAATGGGTCCTTGCGAGCGCGCACCGAGATTTTTAGTTGCGCAGTTTCTTTCAGACGAACTAGAATCCGGTCCGGCTGCACATAGCCACTTTCCCTCCTGCGACTGGGGTCTTCAACAATCGAATAAAAAATTGGGCTGGCAGTGCCGCTCCGGGGTCTGTTGTGGCTTGTCTGGCCACAACTGAGCGCATTCGCACAGTCACAATCTTTCCCTGCAACTCAACAGACCGGCTCGCCGGTTCAGGAGCTCTCCTATGCTTCGATATGCCCGACTGCTTGTATACCTGGCCCTCGTCATTCCCGCGTTCGCCGAATCGGACAATGGCAAGTTTCCGGTCATCCTCAACGTCACCGAGAATGTGGCAGGCACCCAAATCACCATTAACGGAACCGGCTTCGGACCACACACCCCGACCGTGTACCTGGCCAGCAGCCAGCTTACGGTCGCCGCATCCAGTGACACGTCGATTACCGCGAACCTTCCCACCGGCCTGGCTCCCGGAGCTTACCTGCTTGAGGTTGGAAACTCCGACAAGCACCATGAGGCCTACTTCGCCGCCGATCTTGGCCAGGTGGGTCCAACCGGTCCGCAAGGGCCGCAAGGGGCGATCGGTCCAATGGGGCCGATGGGCCTAACGGGACCGGCTGGCCCGCAAGGGGCGACGGGAGCTATCGGCCCGCAAGGGCTTCAGGGAGCGACAGGGCCGGCAGGCGCAATCGGTCCGATGGGGGCAACCGGAGCAACAGGCCCGCAGGGGCCAATCGGCCCGATGGGTCCCACCGGGGCAACCGGAGCGCCCGGCGCAACTGGACCTGCCGGACCTACCGGTTCTCAGGGTGCGCAGGGTCCAGCGGGTGTCAATGGAGGACAGGTGTGGTCCGGCAACGTCACCATTCCGGCCTCAAATCCCGGCTCGCTGGTCGGCTCCCCGGTAGGACAGAGCATGGCTGCCTTCTCCACTCTGGCGAACGACGAAATCATCTCCATGCCGCTGCCCCAGAACTGCACGGTGTCGAATTTCAACGTGACAGTGCTCAATGCCAAGGGCACCAGCAGCGCCCAGGTGATGCTGATCTTCACCAATCCCGGTTCGATTCAGGGGAGCGGATTTGGCGGCCTGTCGCGCTGTACGGTGACGGCTGCAAGCGGGGTGCCGGTTTCCTGTTCCGACCTGGGAAGCTATTCCATCGCGCAACCGGCGTACCTTTCCATTTTTATCAGCAACTTCACCAACGCGGCGGATTTCCAGAACGCGAACGTGATGACCAGCTTCGTCTGCAAGTAGGGCTTTACGGCGGTCTGACGGATCAGGCGTTAGGCCGCCCGTTTCAGCTCACACACGCTGCGGCGGCCAATGCCGCGCGTATACAGTAAGTCTGTGATTGTCAACATCGCTCGCCGCGCGCATGACCACAATTGGGAGCTCGATCCGATTGTGCGGTCGCTGCTCGATACCGATTTCTACAAGCTGCTGATGCTGCAGTTCATCTGGAAGCACTTTCCGCGGACGCGGGCGACGTTCGCGGTGCAGAATCGGACGACGGAAGTGCGGCTGGCGGACATCATCAATCTTGACGAACTGCGCGAGCAGCTGGAGCACGCGCGGCGGCTGCGCTTTCACAAGTCAGAAATGATCTGGCTGGCAGGCAATACGTTCTTCGGCAAGCGGGGCATGTTCGAGCCGGCGTTTCTCGATTGGCTCGACAGGAATTTCCGGTTGAGCGATTTCGAGCTGGGCGTGGAGGACGGGCAGATCACGCTGCGGTTCGACGGATTGTGGACCGAGACAACGATGTGGGAGATCTACGCGCTGGCCATTGTGGATGAGCTGAAAACGCGAGCGGCGGTAAAGAAGCTGACCGAGTTTGAGCTTGACCTCATGTATGCGCGGGCGAAATCGCGGCTATGGGACAAGATGCAGCGGCTGCGCGGGGTTCCGGGACTGAGCCTGAGCGACTTTGGAACGCGGCGGCGGCACAGCTTTCTGTGGCACGAGTACGTGGTGGTGGCGATGCGCGATGTGCTGGGCGCGAGCTTCACGGGCACGTCAAATACATACCTGGCGTACAAGCACGATCTTGAGGCGATGGGCACGAACGCACACGAGCTGCCGATGGCGCTGGCGGCCCTCGCGAAGAATGATGACGAACTGCGGACGGCGCAATATCGGCTGCTGGAGCTGTGGCAGCAAACCTACCAGGGCGAACTGCTGATCCTGTTGCCGGACACGTTTGGGACGACGCAGTTTTTGCGCGATGCGCCGGACTGGGTAGCCGACTGGACGGGGCAGAGGATCGACAGCAAGGACCCATTCATCGCGGGCGATGAGTATATCGAGTGGCTGAAGGAACGCGGGCGCGATCCGCGGCGGAAGCGGCTGATTGCGTCGGACGCGCTGGATGTGGACCGCATTCTCGCTCTGCACGCGTACTTTGGCGGGACATTGCAGAACGGTGCGCGGCCGGAGGAGTTTCGCTCGGCGGAGGAATTCGCCGACCGCGCGCGATGGCTGCCGGAGCCGCGAATCCGGTTCAGCTCGGGGTGGGGTACGTTTTTGACGAACGATTTTCGCCACTGCAGTCCGCGGGACGACGGCAGCTTCAACCCCATCAGCCTGGTGTGCAAGCTGGTCTCTGTGGATGGGCGGCCGGCAGTGAAACTGAGCGACAACTACGCGAAGGCGATGGGGCCGGCGGCAGAAGTCGAGCGATACCGGAGAGTATTCGGCAGCGAAGGCATGTCGAATGTACCAGTGGAAGCGTGACGGTGCGATTGCCCATCGTGTAGCAATCGCGCTCTGACCATATAGACCGATGAACGGGACAATCGCCGTCGATACGTTGAAGTCTCGTCCGAACGTTCGTGCCGCCTCAGGTCGAAGCGGATTTGGCCTGATACGGGGCAGTCGGCTATGCTTGGTTGCCAACGAGGGTTGGAGGCCAATAGTGAATCGATTTTCTACATGGATTTTGTGTGCTGCCGGCATTCTGGTGGCAGGCGTTTCGTCTGCCGCGGCGTTCGGCGCAGACGTGAAGATGGAGGTGGTCAAAAACGACTATCTCGGCTCTCAGGGTTTCGACGTGATGCTGTACGACAGCACGTACCATCCCGTATTCGTCGACCAAAAGAACACGGCGATGGAAATGATTCTGCACGGGCAGCGCATCGCCACCAACGGCGACGTTCGCCTGATGCCAACGCCGGAGCAGTGGGACCTGGTGGCAACCCTCAAAGGACGCCATGCCGATAAGGCGAACAACCGGCTCACCGCGAATCTCGCGTTCCCCAGCTTCGATTTGAGCTACACGCTGCAGGTGGAAGCGGAGCCGGGCGGGGTGAAGGTCACAGTCAATCTGGACAAGCCGCTGCCCGATAAGCTGGCGGGGCGTGCGGGCTTCAACCTGGAGTTCCTGCCGTCAATCTATATGGGCAAGGCCTACCTGGTAGATGGAAGCAAAGCCGGCATCTTCCCGCGCACACCTGACGATCCCATGATCAAGGTGTTGCCGCTGCCCGATGAGCCGAACAAGGCATATTACCTGGAGGATTGGGACAAGGCCAAGGGATATACGCAGCCGCTGCCGTTCGCCCAGGGCAAGAGCATCACGCTGGGTGTGGACGACGCGCTGGCGCGGGTCAACGTCGTCTCGGATACGGCTGACCTGATGCTGTTCGATGGACGCGACCGCGCGCAGAACGGCTGGTTCGTGCTGCGCTCGCTGATCCCGACGGGCAAAACGACGGGCGCGATCGTGTGGCACATTCGGCCGGACGTGATTCCGAACTGGACGCGGCCGCCAGTGATCGCCCACAGCCAGGTCGGTTATGCGCCGGACTTCTCAAAGGTGGCGGTGCTCGAATTGGACCCGAAATACGACGCGCCGAAGACGGCCAAAGTGCTGCGCCTGATGGAAGACGGATCGTATAAGCAGGTATTCGAGGGGCCGATCACGCCTTCGACGCCGTGGCTGCGCTACGTGTATTCGAAATTCGATTTCACGCCGGTGAAGGATCCAGGGCTGTATGTGATCGAGTACGCAGGCCACCGCACGGCGCCGTTCCCCATCTCCAGGGACGCTTACGCGAAGATCTGGCAGGACAGCCTTGATCACCACCTCGCGGAGCAGATGGATCACGTATCGGTTCGCGAAGGCTACCGCATGTGGCACGGCGCTTCGCACTTGGATGACGGCCGTATGGCGCCCGTGGTGGGAGAGCAATTCGACGGCTGGAACCAAGCGACGGCGACCGACGGGAAGTGGAAAGGCGGCGATCACATTCCCGGGATGAATGTTGGCGGCTGGTACGATGCGGGCGACTTCGACCTGGAGGAGCCTGCGCAATTGAGCGTGATTCAGAGCCTTGCGCTGGCATATCGCGAATTCGACCTGAAGTACGACGAGCTTACTGTAGATGAAGCGGCGCGCACGGTTGAGATGCATCGTCCCGATGGCGTGCCCGATACGGTGGAGCAGGTAAAGCACGGAGCACTGCTTATCCTGGCGCAGTTCCACAATATCGGGCACGCGATCCGCGGCACGCACGAACCAGATTTGCGCCAGTACACGCAGGTGGGCGATGGAGCCTCAAAGACAGACGGCCGCATTTACGACCCGAAGCTCGGTCCGAATGAAGTGAAGGGCGACTACTCCGGCAGGCCGGACGATCGCTGGATCTTCACCACCAATAATCCATTCTTTCAGTGGAATGCCATCGCTGCGCTGGCTGCGGCCGCCGATACGCTGAAGGGCTATGACGACGCACTGGCGAAGGACTGCCTCGAGACGGCGAAGAAAGCATGGGCCGACGAGCAGGCCCATCCAACGCCGTTCCCGGCCGGGCCCGGGTTTGGGGGAGCGGCTCCGGCAGGCGTCCTGGCTGCCTCTCAGGGGACGGTGTCGCGTCCGCAAGGTGCGCATAAGCCAAAGGCTGCTGCGGGAGCTCCGGCAAGTTCCGGCACGACGAGCGCACAATCCGCCCCGCCGGCTAGCCCGCGCCGTGGCGCCTTTGGCGCGAACATGGATTGGGCTGCGGCGCTGGAGTTGACGATCGCCACACATGGCGCCGAGCCTTACAAGTCCCGCCTGAAGGAATTATTCCCGCAGGTGATTACCCCGCAGCAGATGGAGTTCCGTGGCTGGACAGCCGTGCGGGCGTTGCCGTATCTGGATGCGAGCGCGAAGGATCAAATGCACGAAGCGGTAAAGACCTACATGGCGAGCCTGGACAAGAAGCTGGATGCGACGCCGTTCGGCGTGCCCCCGAGCCTGGGCACGTGGGGCGGATCGGGCGCCGTGGTGGATATGGCCATCCGGATGTATTTCCTTCACAAGACATTTCCCGATCTTGTGGGCCCCGAATATACGCTGCGCGCGGTGAATTACATTCTCGGCACGCACCCTGTTTCGAGCACCTCCTATGTAGCCGGCGTGGGTACGGTCTCAAAGACAAAGACCTACAGCAACAACCGCGCCGACAACTCCTACATTCCCGGCGCGGTGATTCCGGGATACATCGTTATCAAACCGGATTTTCCGGAGTGCATCGACGATTTCGGATTTCTGTGGTTCGAGGACGAAGCCGTGGTGGCTGGGTCGGCAAGCTGGGTGGTCGCCGGCAATGCCGCGGAAGCGATCATTAAGGAATCGAAGTAGGCGTAGTACCAGAAAGGAATCGAAAGTAGGCGTAGTACCAGAAGCGCCCGGTTCCCCTCAGGGGCGCCGGGCGCTCAGGCTGCTGACAAACCCCGCTTTTTTGTTTTGTAAGAAGGGCACGGCTTCAGCCGGGCCGCTAAGCTGCTGATTTTAGGGGTGGGCTTTAGCCCCTGCTCGCTCGACTCTGCAAGAATCCACCTTTGTTATCAACCTTCAGCGCCCGGTTCCCCTCTGGGGCACCGGGCGCTTTGTTGTTCTGGAACTCGTTGCGCCAGCGTGCTGAACTTGTGCGTCAGTGGTGTTGTGGGTCGGCGGGCGGAGCGGGATGATCCTTCGCGCGCAGGAATGCCACGAGCTGGGCGATTTCGTCATCGCTGAGCGAGTCGCGGAAGGGCGGCATTTTGGCGCCACCGTTGAGGATATGGTCTGTCATTTTCTCCGCAGGCCAGGCTTTGTCGTCACGGATGTCGGCGAGGGCAGGCGCCTTCTTGGTTCCTTCAAGGGCCTTGCCGTGGCAGTAGGCACAACCTTTGTCGCGAAAGAGGGCGGCGCCGGCCTGGACAGCTTGTTGATCTTGCGCGAAGCAGGCGGCAGTGGCGGCAAGGAGGAAGAGAGCAGGGAAGATTTTCTGGCCTCGAATCACGAAGATATTTTCGCATGTGCGGGCCGGGCCGGGCCCCATCCTTTCGTTGGGGGCGGAAGCCCGCACGTTGCAGAAAATGCGGAGAGGGCGTGTAGGCTGGCTGCGATGGGATTGCGATCGGGAACATACGCGGGCGACTTGCGGCGCGAACTCGCGGCGCGCAACCGGGAATGGGCCCAAGGGAAACCGCACGTGGAAAGCTACGGAGCCGATCCAGTAGTGGTGTATTGTCCCTATTGCTCGACAGATGAAGACCTGCCTGCGGGAGCACGGCGAGAGCAGCACGGGAATTTTTTCGAGCCGGCGTATCGCGCAATTCTGGAGCGGCCGGAATGGGCACGACGATTTAACAAGGTTCACGCCCAGGGCCGGGCGCTGCCGCGTTGGATGGAGGATCCGCGGCGGAAGTGGCGCGAACTGGATTCGTGCATGAGCTCGGATGCGCTGCTGATGAACGTGTTCTGCGCACCTGGGGTTTCCGCGGTGCGGCAACTGCTCGGGGTGGATGGAGACGGACTGCCGGAGTTTGGCTGGAAGGCGAAGGTGCCGCTCAAGTCAGGATTGTTCGACCGTACTGAAGTGGACATGCGGTGGGGCGCCGTGCTGGTGGAGGCGAAGCTGACGGAGGGTGATTTCCAGACGCGAAAGGCCGAGGTAGTAGAGGCATATCGCGATTTTGAGGCGGTGTTCGACAGGGAACTGCTGCCGCGGGTTGAGGCGATCACGGTTCGGCGGAAGAGTGCGGTGGAATTTGCCGAGGCATATTCGCAGGAGTGGGAGGACACGGGCTTGCTTTCGCCGGACGAGGTGGGCGAGGCGGCGAGGGAGTTTCAGACAGGCCTGGTGGCCGGGGCCCAGGCAGAAGCGCCGCGGGAGGCGAGGTACGTGAGCTATCAGCTCATTCGCAACGTACTGGCCGCGTATGCGACGGGGAGTTCGTTTTGCGTGATCTGCGATGCGCGGCGACCGGATTTGATTGAGGGATGGTTCGACGTGATGCGCGCGGTACGGACGGCGGAATTGCGGACGCGGCTGAAGGTGGTCACCTGGCAGGAGGTCGCCGGCTTGGTGCCCGAGGCGCTGCGAGAGTTTCTGGAATCCAAGTACGGAATTGCCGGCGCGGCACGGTTGAGTACAAGGGCAAGGGGGTGAAGGGCCTCAATCTGCCGGAGCCCATTCTGCGCAAAATCTACAATGAAAACCCAGTCAAGTGGTTTCAGGGGATTCTGGCCAGCGGCGCAGTAGCGATCGAAGACGTTGGGCGGCCGAAGGGTTGGGCAGAGGAATCAGGTTCCTCATTACTTTGGCACTTGCCAACCGGGGAGCCCAGGTCCTATTGTTTCCAGCAATGGAGCCGCAGGGCTGCAGGATGCCGATCCGGGGCTGACAACAAAGCACTGGAGGGCAAAGCTAGATCTCGGGTTGTGCTGGTGTATTCAAACGTTTGAATAATCGAACGTTCTCCCCATCTCTGCTGGAGACCGAAGAGGAGGCCAGACGCAGAACTCTCTCGTGCGACTTTCGCCGGATGCCGGCGGAGCGCCGGTCTTCAGGGCAATTCTCAGTTTCAGATGAACCTGGGCGGCTTGAGCCGCTCGTGACCTCCCCGAAACGAAGCAGCTCGCTTGATTCCAGGCGAGGAGAGATGCCATGAAAATTATGTGGTGGAAAGACAGAAGCAAACAAATCATTCCATGCTGTTGCGGCAGGGAATTTCCGGCCATTCTGACGCGTTGTGCGGTACTTGTGGCTCTGCTGGCGCTGATCGTTGTCCTATGTCCTGACCGGCTGGGCGCGCAGGAAGTGGCTGCGACGCTGAGCGGGACCGTGACGGACTCGAGCGGGGCCGTGATTCCGCATGCCAAGGTGACGATTTCGCTGAATGATGTGGGCGGAGCATCGAGGATTGTAGAAACCGATGGCGACGGCAACTTCACCGCGACCAACCTGAAGGCGGGCACCTACACGGTTACGGTCAGTGCGACCGGCTTCGCGAATTACGTCGAGAAGGACCTGATTCTGTATGTTGCGCAGAAGCGCACGATCACTCCGCAGTTGCGGCCCGGTGCCGAGACGCAGACGGTCGAAGTGCAAGAGAACCCGGTCGCGATCGAGACTGAAAGCGGTTCGCAGTCCGGCACCATTACTGGGACACAGATCCGCGAACTGCAGTTGATCAACCGAAACTTCCAGACCTTGGTCACCCTCCAACCTGGCGTAGTCAACCTGCAGGGAGATCAGCCCGGGTTCGGCCTTTCCAGCGACTCTGCCATCTCCGTCAACGGTGCTCGGGTTACAGCGAATAACTGGATGGTTGATGGAGCGGATATCAATGACAGTGGTTCAAACGCCACGCTCTTGAATATCCCCAGTGTGGACGCGATCCAGGAATTCACATTGGAGCGCAGCTCTTATGACGCCAGCTTCGGGCGTTCGGGCGGCGGGCAGGTGGTGGTTGCGACCCGTTCAGGCACGCAGCACTTCCACGGCAGCGCCTACGAATTTGCGCGCACCGCGAACACCGATGCCAACTATTACTTCAACAATTTGAATGGTGACCCGCGTCCCCCGGACCACTACAACAACTTCGGGTTCACCCTCGGCGGACCCCTCTTCATTCCTCACCTGTACAACACCGATAAGAAGAAGACCTTCTTCTTCTGGTCCGAGGAGTGGCGAAAGATCACCGCCCCATCTTCCAACCAGGTGAACGCGGCCACACCGGACGAACTGGCCGGCAAGTTCTCTACCACCCCGAGCCAGTACGCGCAAACTGTCGCAGCGGCGGGCCAGAACTGCGTGAGCCCTTACACCCCGCTCAATAGCGACTATGGCTACGCCACCGCCAACCCGAACTGCTTCAGCAAAAATGCGCAAGTGTACGTGTCGCAAATCATCAGCAAATTCCCAGCTACCTCGGTTCAAGTGAACCCAAGCACGGGATTCCCCACAGGCATACGATACGATTCGTATTCCTCGTTGAATAACTTCCGCCAGGACCTCGTTCGCGTCGATCACTACTTCAGCGACAAGGTCCACTTCTTCGCCCGCGGCATGCAGGATGATGTGCCGCAGAATCTGCCCACCGGCCTGTGGGGCGGCGCAAACTACCCGGGAGTGGTCAACGTCGCCATCAATGCGCCCGGCAAAAACGTTGTCGCTAACCTGACCTGGACCATCTCGCCCAGCATGGTCAACGAGGTGGAATTCGCCTATTCGCAGGGCACCATCGGCGGCGTGCTGTCGGGACAGGCGAATGATGCCAGCATTCAGGGCGCGCTGACGAACAACACCGCCTACCCGGATCCTTATGGGCGTATTCCCAGTGTGGGCATTAACGACGGCAGCGTGACCGTGATCTCGCAAGGAAGCGCGCCGTACTTCGAGCGGAACCTGGACCGCAACCTCTTCGACAACTTCTCCTGGACCAAAGGGAATCACACCCTGCGCGCAGGCATTACGACGCAGCAGATGCTCAAAACGGAAGACGCGTCGGAAGGGAATCCATCGTTCAGCTTTAACACCTGGGGCGATTTCCTGCTGGGCAACGTCTCGCAATATTCGCAGGCCAGCCGCGATATCGTGCCTGACCTGCGTTATTGGAATACCGAGGCCTGGGTGCAGGACGACTGGAAGGTCAGCCGCAGCCTGACCGTCGACGTCGGACTCCGCTGGACGCGCTTCCCTTCACCCACGGACGCGAAGGGCACCATCGTCAACTTCGATCCCCGGGTATACCAGCCCAGCCAGGCACCGGCACTTGACGCAGATGGCAACTTTGTCCCCGGACAGCTCTACACGCCGGCGACTTACGCCAATGGGCTTATCTTCCCGCAAGGCGCGCCGTGCGGCCAGGCGAAGGCGATTTCGGCACAGGTCACGTGCTCGCCCTACGGAGCGTATGTCAATCCGAACTACAACTGGAACTTCGGTCCGCGCCTCGGCTTTGCCTGGACCCCGCCATTTACCTCCGGAAAGACCGTGTTGCGTGGTGGATTCGGCGTGTTCTTCGATCGCACGCTCAACGGCATCTGGGAGCAGAACGCCTTTGGAGATCCGCCACTGGTGCAGACTACGACCATCGTCAATACCAGCTTCGACAATCCGCTGGGATCGGGAGCCGCGGCGCCGCCGAACCTGGGCCCGAACGGACTGACGACGACCGGCGATCCTGCGTTCAAGGTGCCCTCCTATGCCGACTACAACCTCGGAATCCAGCAGCAGCTATCGCCTGCGACGGTTCTTGAGGTGGCCTACGTCGGGTCGCAATCCCGTCACATGCTCGGCGAACTCGACCTGAACCAGCCAACCATGGCGGCTCGCACCGCGAACCCGGCCGCGCAAGTCAACCAGATCCGGCCGTATCTCGGCTATTCCTGGTTCCACACACGCATCCCCATCTTCACCGGCAACTACAACTCGCTTCAGATCTCGCTCAATCACCGTGGCCCGCAGCTTACGGCCGGCGCGTCCTACACGTGGTCAAAGAACATGTCGGATATGTCCTGGGATCGCGGGACAGCCAGCAGCGACACGTATGATCCGCTGTTGGACTACGGGCCATCGCAACTGAACATGCCACAAATCTTCGTTGGCAACTTCGTCTACCACGCCCCTTGGTTCCGCGAACAGCACGGTCTGGCGGGCCATGTGCTCGGCGGGTGGGAGACGACGGGAATCCTCACCTTCAACACGGGCACGTCGTTCAACAACGGACAGTACCAGGACCCGTTTGGATGCGTCACCGACAATACCCAGCCGAATGGATGCGCGCCTGGAACCTACCCGGGTGGGCTGGGCATCTGGAACACCGGAAATAACTACGACATCTTCCCGCGTCCCGATCAGACCGGCCCGACGCACTTGGTAAAGAAGGGCCTGCAATGGTTCGACCCGGGAGTATTCACGACCGCGATCGGTCACTACGGCAGTGAGAGTTCCGGCAACATCCTTGGCCCGGGGCAAGAGCGAGTTGATCTCGGTCTGATGAAGAATTTCCGCTTCACAGAGGCCGTCAACCTGCAAATGCGCGCCGAAGCCACCAACGTGTTTAACCACACCAGCTTCGCCGGGGTGGACAACGGCTTTACGGACGGCACCTTCGGCCAGGTGACGAGCGCTCACCTTGCGCGCGTCATGCAATTCAGCGCCAAGATGACGTTCTGATAACTGAATCACTGTGAGGCAGGAGCTTCGCGCTCCTGCCTCCGATTCCTGACAAACTCCGCTCCTATGCCTTGTAACAGGGCATGACTTTAGTCGTGCCGGACAAGCTGCCGATCCTAAGTCGCCGGCTTTAATTTCTGCGTGAGAACTGCAACGGTCAGATAAATGGCTGTAAATTAGACCCGGCTCGAGCCCCTCGCGATGACGCCCTCGCTTGATGCTGCTGACTCCGCTTTGTCATGAACCTGGGCCGCGGCCTCACACCGCTGAAACAGCCGTGACGGCTGTCACAGAATCGCCCCGGTAAACCCGTGCTAAGCTGGGTCTGCTCGCGGAGAAATCCGCGAGTTTGCTTTTTCGGGAAAGGTACCCCCCTCCCCCGTAATTTTTTTTTGGTCTTGCAATCGTTATCTCTTAAGCGACACAAAACAAACTTCTTAATGATATTTACATCAACAATAATATTCATGTCATCAAAAACCACAAGTCTACAAGCATGATTCAGGACATGCGTGCCGATTCGGGAGAAGTTCAGCGATCGGGCGGAGTGGACTTCTCCGGATCGGGTGCGCCGCCCGCAGGCTGCGCGGACATGACTTTGAGAAGGTGTTCATCGGCTTGTTTGTTGAGGCTCGCGGCGCGGGCGAACTCGGCCTTGGCCTCCACGTTTTTGCCCATCGCACGATACAGGCGCGCGAGCCGCCAATGAACATTCACATCCTTTGGGTCGAGTTTTGCGGCGGCCCGGAATTGCCGCAGCGCGTCGTCATTGCGATGGCTGTCGGCGAAGACAATGCCGAGATCCCGGTGCTCCATGGCATTGGCCGGATCGAGTGCGATGCCTTTTTCGAGTAACGGCTCCGCGTCCGCGCTACGGTTCATCTGGATGTAACAATCGGCGAGGTAGCGCATGGCCTGCAGATGCTGCGGGACGTTCTCCATTTCGGCCTGGAATTCTGCGGCCGCTTCCTTGTACTGGCTCTGCGTCCACAAGAGGTATCCGAGGCCGAAATGCGCGTTCGGCTCCTTTGGGTTGGCGGCCACGGCGGCGCGAAACTCACGCGTGGCGGCAACGGTCTCGTGCATCTCGTCGAGCGCTTCGCCGGCGAGCATGTCGGCTTCAGCAGACTCCGCATTGAGAGAGACGATTCGGTGGAACTGATCGAGCACGCAGGGATACTGATTCGACAGCAGGCAACTATGCGCGAGCGTTAGCTGCAGTTCCATGTTCTGTGTATCCCGATCCGCGGCCTTTTTCAGATAGGGCGTGGCGGCAGCGTATTGGCCCAGGCCGTAATGCGACATGCCGGTGAGTACGGTCAGCCTCTGGTCATCCGGCTGCGCCTTCAGCAGGGGAGAGAATGTTTCAATCGCCTGGCGATAGTCGCCGTTTTTGAAGTACGCAAGGCCGAGGTTCAGGCGAAGGCCGGGCATGGCGGGTGCGAGCGCCATGGCCTTGCGATAGTTTCGGATCGCTTCGGTGTAATGCTGCTGCCGTGCTTCGAGCAGGCCGAGATGCGCGAACGGTTCGGCATCGGAAGGATGCTGCTCGGCGACTTTGCGCCACGCGGCTTCGGCTTCGATTGTTTTTCCCTGCTGCTCGAGAGCGATGGCAAGCTGCCGCGGATCCTGTTGTGCGAGCGCAGACGACGTGCATGCGGAGATCAAGGCGATGCAAAGTGCGAGCTTGAGGAGACTGCGAATCACGAGGGAATTCTCGCGCGATGCAGCCTCGGTGCGCAAACGGCGCACTTCCGCTGACCCGAGTGAACTGCTGTGGTTAGAAGCCTGCGCCGGGGATGTAGGTGTACTGGACCTTCACGGGAGCTTTCTTGTCGCCGGTGAGGTCGTGCGTATGCCAGGTCACGCTTTCGGCGGCCACCTCCGGGTGCTTGCCGAGAAACTCGAGTGCGTATTCCGAGGCGGTGGGGTCGTCCTTCTGTTCGGCGAATTTGGAGGACTCGATTGCGGCGCGGGCCTTGTCGCCTGTGCGGCGATAGAGGATGGCGAGCTGATAGTGGGCTGCCAGGTCGTCGGGATCGATGCCCTGCAGCTTCTCATAGGCATCGCGTGCATCGGGATAATCGTGCTTCTGATAATAAGAGAAGCCAAGTTCGCGCCAGCCGTCCTTGGAGCGGGGATACGCGGCGACCATGGCCTTGAGATCGGTGATGGCTTCGTCAACCTGTCCAGCGTTGCGCTCGACGAGCGAGCGGTAGTAGAGGGCGCGAGGGTCGCCAGGAAGCAGCGTGAGCGCCTTGGCGAGGTTGCCCTTCGCGTCGTCATAGCGCTCCCATGAGATTTCGACCACGGCCATGTTGGTGAACGCGTCGGCATAGTCGGGGCGCAGAGAGGCGACGCGTTCGAAGGCGTGGACCGACGCGGCGTACTGCTGGGCGTCGAGCAGGGCGATGCCGTAATTGTTCCACCTCATCCATTCGGGATTTTCTTCAGCGCCGGGCGGGACAGGCTTGTTGTCGCCGACGAAGAGGGTACGGGATTCGCTCGCGATCTGCATCACCGGCTCGGGGTAGTGTTTCTGGCTGAACGTGTAATCGGCGAAGTGCTGATTGAACCGGCGGTATTTCACCGTCGCCGTGATGGTGTAGGGCCCCTTGCCGCGTTTGGGCAGCCGGAAGCGGTAGCGCACGAGCTGCGAGCGGCCCGACTGGATGCTGTTGTTATAGGCCAGGACGCGGTTGTGCCAGATCTGGTGAATGTCGTTGAGCTCGCCTTTGCTATTGATGAGCCGGTTGGTGAACGAGTGCGCGGAGGGATCGAGGTTGCCATCGGGCTGAATGAAGCCGGATTCGACGAGAGTCTTGCCGGCGGCGTCCTTGAGGGTGAAGTCGACCCAGGACTCATAGAAATCTCGCTGCTCGGGGACGAGCGAGTGGCCGATGCCCTTGTTCTGGATGACGATGTCCGCAGTGAGGGTTTCGCCAGATGCGATGGCGAAATGGCTGAGGCCGAGCGGAGCGATCTCGACGTCATCGGCGGAGGTGGCAGCGGCGCTCTCCTTCTCGAGGCCGAAGATGTCGACGTTGAGGACGCCCTTGCCGTCGGGGCCGTGGCGCAGGAAGTCGGCAAGCTTCGCAGCCTGGTCGGGGAACTTGTAGTAGGCGGGCATCAGGCTGTTGCCGCCCAGCCAGCGGTGAGAGGCAAACTTGCCGCCTTTTGCGCCGGGGTCATCGGCCGCTTCGTCGTTGCGCGGCATGTGGCAGTCCTGGCAAACCTTGACCTCCGGTTTGCGATAGAAGGGAAGCGGCGACTGTTTAGCGAAGCTTGAGCCCTGCCATTCGTCATAGACCGAGAAGGCGCGGAGCCATTTGTAGTCGTCGAGAACCGTCGGGATGGCGGCCTTGTGGCACGCGGCGCAGAATTCGGGCTTCTGCAGCACCGGGCGCATGACGGCTTTGGAGTGACGGTCCAGGTGGGACAGGATTTCGGCGTCGGTGACCGAGCGGGTGATGGGCGCACCTTTATCGTCCACCAGAACCGCGGGAAGCGCCATTACGTAGCTGCCAGTTCCGGTAGTGTCAGTGGATTGGAT
>Ga0134126_10001783_pt1 | contig 27361 bp, 27 predicted proteins | sample KB31752_FD_96881 | JGI IMG/M metagenome (GOLD analysis project Ga0134126, IMG submission 96881) | Terrestrial soil microbial communities with excess Nitrogen fertilizer from Kellogg Biological Station, Michigan, USA - KB3-175-2 | ecosystem: Environmental > Terrestrial > Soil > Unclassified ... | reverse complement strand
TACTTTATTGTAGATAATCAGTTGTTGCAAATATTCGGCATCTACCTGGCTTATCAAAGTGTCCAAAAAATTTCTCCTTTCTTCACTTCCCCCTGTAATCATTCCGATATCATCTGGAGCTATTATTACGCAGGGAAATTTTCCAATGTGTTGCGAAAACCTTTCGTAAGCTACATCATCCAGGTAAAATTCTTTTTTTTGAGAAGAGCGGTAAATGCAAACAATTTTTTGAGCATTAGTTTCATTAAAATCATTCTGTAATTCTCCTTCCAGCCTAAATCCCTCTTCTCCAAAATGAACATTTAAAACATCCTGTTTCGTAAAATAGCTTTTAGTAAAACATAAATAATTTACAGCATCCAGCAAGTTGGTTTTTCCTTTTCCATTCAATCCGCAAATTCCTATGATCCTTTCTTTAAATTCAAACGTTTGTACACTATAATTTTTAAATCCGGTAAGTGAAATTTTTGTAAAAAACATTTATGGGTGGTAATATGTTGTAAGTTGTAAGTTGTAAGTTGTAAGTTATAAGTTATAGATTGTAAGCTATTAGAGAATTCTACAGCATTCTTCTCAAATAATTCACCTGGCCCAAATGATAATTCAAATGTGCAAGCAAATAAATGAGCATTGTTTCTGTAGAAAAAATTTGATCCCTGATAGCGATTGGAAAATCTTTCTGTAAATCTTCGTGTGATAATTTTGATAGAGTATTTTTTACCGTCTCTTTTAATTGTTTTAAATCGCTGATTAATTTTTCCCGCGCAATATTTTTTAAAGAAAATTCTTCATCGCGTTGCCGCACATAATCCGAGCCTCCTAAAGTTTTTCCGATAAAATGGTTTAGGTTACCCAATAAGTGCAGCGTTAGGTTTCCTGCAGAATTGGTGATACCTTCTTTGGTTTTCCAAATATCATTTTCTGTTGTAAACAAATTAATTTCATCAATTAATTTGTTTAAATCTGCCTGGTATAAATCGGTAATATTCATTTTATATTATTTAAATTATTCAGTAAAAGCACTTTTAAGCAAGATTCTTATTTGAACAAATACTTTCTTTTTTCACAAAGGTAAATGTACACCAATCACCTATTATTTAAATCTTGTTAAGATAACAAATCATTTCGCTTTCATTATTATATTTGCGGCTATGACTATAGAATTACTTCAAGATTTGAGAGACCGTTTGATGGTTTTGAGGAGGTTTCTTTGACGTGGAGAACCGCGAACAAAAAGTAAATAACGATAAACAAGTTTCTCTTTCCCCTGGCTTTTGGGATGATAGCAAGCGCGCTACTTCAGTTGTAAAATCAATAAAATTAAATGAATATTGGTTGAATCTTTACTATGATGTAAAAACAAAAATTGAAGATTTTTCAGTTTTGTTTGAATTTTGGAAAGAAGGCGAAGCAACCGAAGAAGAGGTAAAAGAAGCCTATGGCAGCGCATTTAAAGCCACAGAAGAAGCAGAATTTAAAAGTACTTTAAATAAACCGGAAGATGAAATGCCCGCTATCCTGCAAATCAACAGTGGCGCAGGCGGAACCGAAAGCCAGGATTGGGCGGAAATGCTTTTGCGGATGTACAGGATGTATGGCGAAAAACAAGGATGGAGCGTAACAGAACTTGATTACCAGGATGGGGATGGTGCCGGAATTAAAAGCGCTACCTTACAGTTTGACGGCCCTTTTGCCTATGGGTTTTTAAAAGCGGAAAGTGGTGTTCACCGGTTGGTGCGCATTTCTCCTTTCGACAGCAACGCCCGCAGGCACACAAGTTTCGCCAGCGTGTATGTATATCCGTTAGTAGATGATTCTGTTGAAATAAAAGTAAGCCCGGCGGACGTAGAATGGGCTTTTTTCAGAAGCGGAGGCAGTGGCGGGCAAAATGTAAATAAAGTAGAAACCGCTGTGAGATTGACACACAAACCATCAGGGATTATTGTAGAATGCCAGCAGGCGCGCACACAGGGCGAAAACCGTGAAAAAGCAATGTCGATGTTGAAGAGCCGTTTGTACGAAGAAGAAATGAGAAAACGGCAAGAGCAGCTTGATGTAAATAATGCTTCCAAGAAAAAGATAGAGTGGGGAAGCCAGATTCGCAGTTATGTTTTTCATCCATATAAAATGATCAAAGACCACCGCACTGATTTTGAAGTAGGAAACGTTGGCCCTGTGATGGATGGCGAACTGGATGGATTTATAAAAGCGTTTTTGATGATGGAAAATTAGTGAGCTGATTTGGAAATTTGAAATAAAAAATTGAAGGCAGAATAATAATTAATAATTTAATAATCAATAATTAAAATAATGGCTTCCATTCTTATAATAGATGATGAAAAAGCAATCCGGAAAACCCTGACAGAAATTTTGGGTTTTGAAGGTTATAAAATTGACGAAGCTTCAGACGGAGAAGAAGGATTGAACAAATTCCGTGTTAAAAATTATGATTTGGTTCTTTGTGATATCAAAATGCCTAAGCTGGATGGAATAGAATTTTTGGAAAAAGCAAAAGAAATAAACCCTGAAGTCCCGATTATTATAATCAGCGGGCATGGAAATATTGAAACTGCTGTAGAAGCAGTAAAAAAAGGGGCTTTCGATTATATTTCAAAACCTCCGGACCTCAACCGCTTGCTCATCACTCTTCGCAATGCTATGGATAAAACATCTTTAGTGGCTGAAACCAAAGTGCTGAAGAGAAAGGTAAATAAAGTGCAGGAAATTGTCGGGGAATCTTCGCCAATCAGAAAAATAAAAGATACAATTGATAAAATTGCGCCTACGGAAGCACGGGTTTTAATTACAGGTGAAAACGGCGTCGGCAAAGAATTAGTTGCAAGGTGGATTCATCAAAAAAGTGCACGTTGTTCAAATTCTTTGGTAGAAGTAAACTGTGCAGCAATTCCCGGAGAATTAATTGAAAGTGAATTATTCGGGCACGAGAAGGGTAGTTTTACATCAGCAGTAAAACAACGGATCGGTAAATTTGAGCAGGCAAACGGCGGCACATTATTCCTTGATGAAATTGGGGATATGAGCCATAATGCCCAGGCAAAAGTTTTACGCGCTTTACAGGAAGGAAAAATTACGCGCGTAGGTGCTGACCGTGATATAAATGTTGATGTAAGGGTTATTGCCGCAACGAATAAAGACCTTTTAAAAGAAGTTGAAGAAAAAAATTTCAGGCTCGATCTTTATCATCGCCTCGGCGTTATTATTTTGCATGTGCCTAATTTAAATGAACGTGCTTCTGATATTCCATTATTGGTAGACCGTTTCTTAACTGATATTGCTACAGAATACGGCCAGCCTAAAAAAGCGATAGATAAAAAAGCAATTGATTATTTACAAAAATATAAGTGGACAGGAAATGTGCGCGAATTGCGAAATGTGGTGGAAAGGTTGATTATACTTTCCGGTAAAACCATAACCGCGGAGGATGTGGAGAATTACGTTCTTCCTAAAAAGTAGAATGCGAATTTTAATATGCTCTCCCGAACCGAATCTTAATTTTATATGAAACACATATATTGTATTAGTGGCTTCGGGGCCGATGAACGCGTTTTTTCAAAAGTTGATTTTGGTGAAAACGATGTTCATTTTATCCAATGGAAAATTCCTGAAAAGCATGAATCTATTGAGTCTTATGCAAAAAGAATGCAAGAGGAAATTATCCACCCTAATCCAATTTTGATTGGTTTATCTTTTGGCGGAATGATGTCAGTAGAAATTGCTAAATTAATTCCGGTAGAAAAAATTATTCTTGTTTCAAGTGTTTGTTGCCGTAAAGAATTGCCATTTTATATGAAGCTTACGTCAGCGCTCAATTTGAACAAGCTTATTCCAATGAAACCCTATGCCATCCTGGAGCCGATAGAAAATTTCAATCTTGGTGTAGAAACCAAAGAGGAAAAAAAATTACTAAAAGAATATCGTGATAACCTCAATTTACAATATAGCAATTGGGCTATAGGCCAGGTGGTGAATTGGAAAAATGAATGGCTTCCTCCGAACTTTATTCATATTCACGGAACGAAGGACCATATTTTCCCAGTCCGGAAAATTATTAATCCAAAATATAAAATCCGGAATGCCGGGCATTTACTTTTAATGAATAATTCAGAAGAAGTAAATGAGATTTTTAAAAAAGAATTGCAATAAAAATTTTGGTTGACAATGTTTCAGTGTTAAACTAATGATAACTATTTTCAACTTGTATTTTATTAAGAAATTTAATATGCTACATTTGTTTTCGTTAAAAAAAATTAGCTCATGAGTATAGGTTTACTTCTTTTTATTCTTGCATCTGTTGCGGTTCTTATTGGTTTATATGGAATGTTCAAAAAAGCGGGAATCGCTCCCTGGAAAGGCTTGATTCCTTTGTACAATACCTGGTGCATGGTAGAAAAAATGGAGCTGAAAAAGATATGGTTTTTCCTACAGCTCATTCCAGTTGCAGGGCAATTTATCACTATCTGGATTAATATAAAATTTGTAGAGCATTTTGGCCGTTTTGGTTTGTGGCATCATTTCTTAACTGTTTTTTTCCCATTTATTTATTTCCCCTATCTCGGTTTTTCTGACCAGGAAAGATTTGCCGGAGTTGCCGTTGTAAAGAATTATAAAAAAGGAGCCGCACGGGAATGGATAGACGCAGCAGTTTTTGCAATTGTAGCGGCTACGCTTATACGTACTTTTGTTTTTGAAGCGTATACCATTCCTACGCCCTCTATGGAAAAGACTTTGCTGGTAAATGATTTTTTATTTGTAAGTAAATTTGCATACGGCCCCAGGATTCCGGAAACCCCGTTGGCATTGCCTTTTATGTCGCATAATATTATTGGGACTAACATGAAATCTTATGTTGACTGGGTTGAAATTCCATATACACGCTGGTTTGCAAAACCTGTAAAACGTGAAGATGTGGTAGTGTTTAATTTCCCGGTTAATGATACATTGATTGATGATGCGCAGCATGGTTCGCAGGTAACTTATTACCAGGAAGTGCGCGGTAGGATGATGTCTGACCATATTTCAGAAGCCGAAGCCAGGCAACGGGTTTTGGATCAATACGGAGACCTTGTAATTACACGGCCTGTTGATAAAAGAGAATTTTTTATAAAAAGGTGCGTAGCCATCGCAGGCGATACTTTACAAATTAAAAACAGGGTGGTTTATATAAATGGAGTTGCGCAACCCCTGCCTGAGTTTCATGAATTTAATTATCTCGTTACTACATCAGCCCCTTTAGATCCCGATCAATTAGGTTCGATTGGCATTCAGGATACTTATGACCAGGATAAAAACCAGGTACAAATGATTGGTACTAATTCTTATATAATCGGGATGAGCGATGGGGAAAAGGTGCAGCTTAAAATGTTTCCCACTGTAAAAGATATTCAACCTGAAGTTCCGGGAACGGGTGAACGAAGCCCTTACTTATTTCCGTACGATGCTTCGAACGGCTGGACGGTAGACGATTACGGCCCGATGTGGATTCCTAAAAAAGGAGCAACCATTGAATTAAATGCTGAAAATATAAGCCGTTATAGCAGGTGTGTTGTTACGTATGAAGGAAATAAATTTGAAGAAAAAGACGGTAAATATTATATCAATGGCCAACCCGCAACTTCCTATACTTTTAAAATGAATTATTATTGGATGATGGGGGATAACCGCCATAATTCTCTTGATAGCCGCTACTGGGGCTTCGTTCCCGAAGATCACATTGTAGGGAAGGCTTCTCTTATCTGGTTTAGTTATGGAAATAATGGCATTCGCTGGAAAAGGATTTTTCAAACGATAAAATAATTTTGGTTATAATTTTACGGGCAGTAAAGCAACAAATATCACCGATTCTTATTTTCATGTTTGCAAATAATAAAGGGATTTAATCTTTTTCTGCAATCATTTTTAAAGATTTTAAAACCGGGTTTTCTTCTCCCTCAGGTTTTTCCTGGATTGCGTTTGGGCGGTTATCTTCCTGGATGATTTCAAGTTTTGTTTTACCCTTTTCAGAAGATAGGATATAGCTCATTATAAAATAATTTTCTGGTTTATCTTCAAGGCCTGGGCGTGGCGCAAACAAACTATATTTGATTAGTTCATTTGGTTTTATTTCTAAAACCTTCCCCCATTGTTCAAAAATATTTCCTTCCCATTCTGTTGTGAATTTTATTTTACTGCCTTCTTTCCAGTCGGTTAATAAATCACTTACATACTGCCACATTTTTACCAATTCGGGTTGGGTAAGTACTTCCCAAACTTTTTGCGCAGGAGCATTAATTGTAACTGTTGAAATATTAACTGCCATTTTTGAATAAAATTTAAAGTTTGCAAGTTTTACTAAAGTAAATAATTTCTTCCTGGTGTAAATAATTAAATTAGCAATTGAAATTTAATTTGCTTATGCTCAAAAATTTATTTTTAACCTCGATCCTTTTGCTTTTAATTAGCTCGAATTGTTTTCCCCAACGATTTATCCCTTTTAATAATAAGCATATTTCTTATGAAGGAAGAATTCCATACACTTCAGATGCGGCAGAATTAATGTGGCCGGGCACTTCGGTTACAATCAATTTTAAAGGAACGGGTATTTCAGGAAAATTTAAGGACGAGGATACATCTAATTATTATAATGTAATTATTGACAAAGGCAGCATTCATAAAATTCAGTTTGATACTTTAGAAAAAACAATTGTTCTGGCAAACGGGCTTCCTTACGGAAAGCATTCTTTGCAATTATTTAAAAGAACCGAATGGGATAAAGGAAAAACATGGTTTTATGGTTTTGTAGAAAATTCAAAAACAAAACTTTTAAAGAAAGACAAACTTCCCAAAAGAAAAATTGAATTTTTCGGAAACTCTATTACCTGTGGCTATGCAATTTATGATTCCGCAAAAGATTTTCCTTTTGGATATTATGAAAATAACTATGATGCTTATGCGGCAATAACTGCAAGGCATTATAACGCTCAATATCATTGTACAGCAAAAAGCGGAATAGGAATAATGGTTAGCTGGTTTCCGCTAATTATGCCTGAAATGTACGACAGGTTTGATCCTACAAATTCCACCAGCAAATGGGATTTTTCAAAATACACGCCCGATCTTGTAGTGATCAATTTATTCCAAAACGATTCGTGGATAGTAACGATGCCGGATAATGATCAATTCAAAAAAAGGTTTGGAGGCAAAGCTCCCGGTGAATCGCAGATTGTGGATGCTTATAAAAATTTTGTAAAAACAATAAGGTCAACTTATCCAAAGGCGCCAATAATCTGTATGTTGGGCAACATGGACATTACCAAAACCGGGTCGCCGTGGCCTGGTTATGTGCAAAAAGCCGTGGATGAATTAAACGACAAAAAAATATTTACTTATTTCGCTCCTTATAAAAACACCTACGGGCACCCTAAAGTGAAGGAACAGCAAACTTTAGCAAACGGGTTGATTCAATTTATAGATGAACATATAAAGTGGTAGGCAATCATTTAAAAATGGGTTTGCAACAGTAAACGGACAAATAATCTGTTTTTTATTTCTCCAATTCGTTGTGCTTATGAGCCTCTTCCTGGCTGGCATATTCGTCAATCGGATCTGGTAAAATCTTTAATACTGAATTTTGTAATGATATCACAGACGAAGCAGAATAAAGCCCAATGCCATCTCCTGAAAATGTATAATCCATTAAAGTAAGCTTTACTTCCCCGTCAATAGAAAGCTCAATATAATTTCCATAATGAACGAGCCTGAAATAAAAAGACCTTTCTTCATTGGGTTTGAAAATGCCCATTTGCAAGTCATTGAAAATAAAATTTTGCCTTACATCTGCCGGATTAAAGCCCCACGCCCTAATTTGTAATAAACCATTTTCAACATCAAAAGAAATAAAGTATCCGTTTCCATCCGGGTCTATATCACAAACCAATCCCAGCTTTCCCATTCCTTCTACTGTTAGCCGGCCTTCCCAAATAAACCCGGAAGATGGTTTACTGAAAACAAATAATTCATACCCGCTTTTTGAAGAGCATACCCATTTTTCATTTTTAATATCTGAGAAAGCTGTTGGATTTGAAAGTAAATGTTTTACTTCTCCCAATTCATGTTGAAGAATTGTTCGCTTTACCATTTCGTCCCAGCGGTAATAGCTTTTTATTATAAGCCTTCCGGTTTTATCTGTATCAAGTTCCTTTGGTGGCGGAAGCACACGCAAAGAATCTATTTTCCCTAAAGAATAGAAAAAATTATACAATAACAAATGCTCTCCATCCCTTACGATTCGGGCAGCATAATTACCCCGCGGCAACAATACATCTGCATGAAATGAATGATATTGGCCAAAAAAGTCAGGTGCAAACCAATATCGGATTTTTACATCTTCACGTATAGAACCAATAATATAGAAACGGCCATTCAGTTGAAACACGCACGGGCATTCGATATCGTCATACACCATTGGATAAAGAAGCGGTGGCATCAATTCAACAATATTATTCGTAATTTTTACAAGGCTAACACACCCGCGCCGGGAAACCGGGCCTTCGATACTTCGTGCGCAAATAAGCAGGTAAGCTTCGCCGTTATAATCAAAGAGGAAGGGGTCGCGGAAACTTAGCCATTTCCTGGGATTTTGATCCTGTGTTTCATAATAAATTCCTTTGGGCGCGATAGGGTAAATATTTTTTTGATTCTTTTCCCAATCAACCAGGTTACCCGATTGGGCAAAGCCGATTCGGGAAATAACCCCACGGTCCCTTCTTTGAAGGCCGGTATAATACATTTCAAACTGGCCATCATTTTCTACCACATGCATCGTCCAAAGCATATCATCGTCCCATTCGCCCGGATCGCCCACGAACAAAGCATTTTTTGTTCTTTTCCATGACATGCCATCAGTAGAAACAGCATGGGCAATATAATCGTGGTTTGGAATAATGAGGTGAAATAAATGATAAACTCCTTTGTGAATTATAACGGTTATGTCGCCAATTTCCCATTCGCTGAATCCTGATCCTGAATACATAATCTTTGAAGTGGTTTAATGAAAGGTACAAAAATGCTTAAATTAAAAATTAAACATCTTAAATAAGATATCAGGTTTAAAGAAATAAAATTTTTGCAATTATTATTTTCCCTTTACCTGATTATTTAATTAACCCGATTATTTTGATTTGGTTAAATTTACAAATATCAGATAAGTGAAAAAAGAAAAGATGAACGGATATTATATTCAATTGTTCAGCCCCCACGGGCTTATCAGGTTTAAAGATGCAGAAATCGGACGCGACAAGGATACCGGCGGCCAGGTAAAATACATTCTGGAGCTTCTTCAAAATCTTTCAGAACACCCAAAGGTTCGTAAGGTAGATTTGTTTACAAGAAGAATTATTGATAAAAGAGTTTCTTCTTCTTACGAAAAAGAAATTGAAACAGTAAATGAAAAAGCCCGGATTGTAAGAATAAGTTGTGGCGGAAATTCCTATCGTTCCAAAGAATCGCTTTGGGATTATCTGGATGAATTTATAGACAAAACTATCCGGTTTATAGAAAAAGAAGATGATTTTCCGGATGTGGCGCATGGGCATTATGCGGACGGAAATTACCTCGCCGGCCAAATAAGCCAGGTATTTGGGATACCTCTTATCTCTACCGCCCATTCCCTTGGCCTTAATAAAAAAAATATTCTTTTACAGGAAGGAATGACGCCGGAAAAAATCAATGAAAAGTTCAACATGGAACGGCGTGTGGCTGCTGAAGAAGATACCATTCGCAAAGCTGATGTAATTATAGTAAGCACGCAGCATGAAATTGAAACGCAATACAGTTTATATAAAACGAAAATAACAGGAAAATTTGAAGTTATTCCGCCGGGCGTAAATACAGATTTGTTCTATCCTTTTTACCGGTTTGATATGCCGGGATTTAAAATGGGCATTGAACAGGAGCAAGCGTTGTACCGTGTAAATTCTGATATTGAGCGGTTTCTTTTTAATCCTGCCAAACCTTTAATTCTTTCTATCGGCCGTGCTGATAAAAGAAAGAATTTTGAAATGATTATTCAATCTTATGGGCAGGATAAAGAGCTGCAGGCAATGGCCAACCTCGCCATTTTTGCCGGAGTAAGAAAAGACATTACTGAAATGCCTGCAGATGAACAGGATATTCTTACCAACCTTTTGTTGTTGCTCGATAAATATGATTTGTACGGAAAAATGGCCATCCCTAAAAAGAATGACCCCAAGCTGGAAGTTCCGGAAATCTATCGTGTGGCTGCGCGAAAAAAAGGTGTATTTGTGAATGCGACGCCCGGAGAAAATTTTGGATTAACAGTCGTAGAAGCGGCTGCCTGCGGGCTTCCTGTTGTGGCTTCGCCTACCGGTGGCCCAAAAGAAATCCTTGAACATTGTGAGAATGGTTTATTGGTGGACGTAGAAGATCCGGCCGCGATAGCAGAAGCCCTGAAGAAAATTATTTCCAACGATGTTTTGTGGGAAAAATATTCTGCCAACGGAGTAGTTGCTACCAATAAATTGTATTCGTGGGCAGCCCACGTTAATAAGTATGTAGAAATAATTGATGCGCTTTTCAAGCTTAAAGAAAATACCGAAACTTCTCATTCGCAAAAAACGGCTTATGGGAAAAAACTTATGAAGTCAGAACTTTTTATAATTTCTGATATTGACGGCACACTGGTTGAAGGAGAAGATACTGAAGGTTTGGCTGAATTAAAAGAATGGATAGAAGGCAATAAAAATAAAATAGTTTTTGGAGTTGCCAGCGGAAGGAATATTGAAATTACAAAGGAAGCGTTTTCAAAATATAATTTTCCAGGCCCTGATATTGTGATTTGTTCTGCAGGTTCTGAAATTTATTATACGAATCAGTTCATTCCCGACAATGGATTTGAAAGCCATATTGATTACCAATGGAAGAGAAAAGAACTGGAAAATTTATTGTCAAAATTTCCCGGAATTCATTTGCAGGAACCACCTGCGCAGTGGCGTTTTAAATTGAGCTATTATGTGGATGAAAATTTTAATGAAGATGATGTAGCGGATTTACATAAGCTGCTTGATGACAATAAACTCCGGGCTAAAGTTTTATTAACTGAGAACCGTTACCTCGACCTTTTACCTTTTCGCGCCAGCAAAGGTAATGCGCTTCGCTACCTCAGCTACAAATGGAAAGTGCCGCTTCAGCAATTTATTACAGCCGGTAATAGTGGCAATGATATTGACATGCTAAAAGGAAAAACGAATGGAATAGTGGTATCAAATTATAGCCCTGAATTAGAACCTTTAAGAAAAAATAGGGACATTTATTTTAGTAAATTTCCTCTTTCAAAAGGGGTTCTTGATGGAATTAAACATTATTTTTCTGAAATGGGCTTAAATACTTAGCAGATAGTAAACCAACAAATTTGCGTGATTTCTATTTTGACAAATTGATAAAAACCTCCAAAGTTACTCCATCGATACCATTGCTTTTATTACTCCATTTGACGGTTCCAGCCATTGTTGAAATTCATCTTTTACTTCGCTAAATTTTGCGCGGTGCGTGATATAATTTGCAGGGTTTATTATTTTATTTTTCATGGAATATATTACCCATTCAAAATCTTCCCTTGTTGCATTGCGGCTGCTCATCAGCGTTGCCTCCCTCTTGTGAAACTCAGGATGGCTAAAATTAATATCGCCTTTTTGCAAACCTATCAAAACATACCTGCCTCCGTGAGCCATATATTGAAAGGCATTATTGATGGCTTTTAAATTCCCGGTTGCATCTATCACAACGGTTGGCATATCGTTATTAGTGGCTTTCAGAATTTGTTGGTAGGCATCAATGCTGCCTGCATTTATAGTATTTTCAATCCCTAATTTTTCTTTACAAAACTGCAATCGTTTTTCATTAACATCGAGTGCAATCACCCGAGCTCCCGCTATTTTTGCAAATTCCATAGTGCCTGATCCGATGGGGCCTGCGCCAATTACTAAAACATTTTCGCCAGGTTTTATTCCCGACCTTTTTACTCCGTGCGCGCCAATGGCCAATGGCTCTACCAATGCCAATTCATCAAGGCTTAATCCATCGCCATGAACCAAAGAGTAGGAGGGGACTGATAAATATTCAACCATTCCTCCATCGCGGTGTACGCCAGAGACTTCTATGTTGCTGCAGCAATTGGGTTTTCCCATACGGCACGCGATGCATTCGCCACAATTAAAATAGGGAATAAATGTAACCAACTCGCCTTTTTCGAAACCCGGCGCATTATCAAATTCTACCAGCTCACCCGAAAGCTCATGGCCTAAAATCCTTGGGTAATTAAAAAATGGCTGAGTTCCCCCGAAGGCATGAAGGTCAGTTCCGCAAATTCCAATACGTTTTATTTTTATGATGGCATTTCCCGGTTCCAACGTTGGCCTTTCTTTGGTTCCATATTCAAAAAGGCCAGGTTGGGTACAAACTAAAAATTCCATTTTTTTATTTTAATTCAATTTTAAAACCAACAACAGGAACTGCGTCAACCGGCATTTTAAAATCTTTTTTAATCACCAATGCATCGCCTTTTTGTTTCCAGTGGATTTTTTTATTGCTGCCCATTAGCGCAACTGAAGCTATTTTTTTATCTAATTTTTTTGAATCTTTTCCTAAAGAATTAATTTTAATATCGCCGGTTGGCTGCCCTAAACAAAAAGCATACAAATCGTTTCCTTTGGTAGTGAAACGTATATCCTGTGCGCTGTATTTTAATTTATCCTCATTAAAATTAGAACTTTTTATAACTGTCTCTGAAGTCGGTTTTTCTCCATAAACTTTCCAGGGGCGCGAGCCATAAATCCCTTCCCCATTTATAGCAGTCCACATGCCAATTTCATTCACTATTTTCAGGACGTCAGGTTCCAAATCGCCTTCAGGTGTTTGAACAATATTGATTAAAAGGTTTCCATTTTTACTAACAATATCCACCAGCATCTGTATAACTTCTGTGGACGTTTTATATTTTTGGCCCGTACGGTAAAACCAATCTCCGATAGAGGTATCCGTTTGCCATGGAAATGGGCTGATTGAATCCTGTACTCCGCGTTCCAAATCCTGCACCCACATTCCATCTGAAGGTTCTTTACAGGTATAAACCGCTTCGAGGCTTCCATTATTTTCGGCAATATTCTGGTTGTAAAAATGAGCAAGCATATTTTCACCATATTCACCGAATGGTAATTGGCTGTCAGAATAAAGAAGGTCGGGATGATAATTATCAATCAGTTCTTTAATACTGAATAGCCATTCCCTTTGCCATTCTTTATTGATGCTTAGCCATCCATGGTCGTTGGAATCCGCTTTGGCGTGGTACAAATCCTGGTACATCGGGTTGGCCCCGTCATAAGGCACGCCTTTCATCGGGCCTGAAGTGTCGGCACCATGGCTGGGTTGATACCAGGTGAAACTGGCGCCCAAATGTTCAGACACACCAAACTTTAAACCTTCTTTTTTTGCCGCTGCCTGCCATATTCCCACTACATCTTTTTTTGGGCCATAATTCACGGAGTTCCATTTATGGATTTTTGAATTCCAGAGAAAGAAATCATCGTGGTGCGTGCCCATGCTTACAAAATATTTAGCTCCCGCTTTTTTATATAGCGCCATCAACTTTTCAGGGTTCCATCTTTCTGCCTTCCATAAAGGAATGATATCCTTAAAACCAAATTTAGATGGATGGCCATAATGGGCCAGGTGGTATTTATAATCATCGCTTCCCTGTTCATACATAAGCCTTGCATACCAATCGCCATGGCGTGGCACAGCTTGTGGCCCCCAATGTGCCCAGATTCCAAACTTGGCGTCACGAAACCATTCAGGGTATTTGTATTGATGCAGAGATTCTTTATCGGGTTTAAAAGGCCCGTTGTCCTTTTGCCCTTCCTGTGCATTGGATAAAAAATACAAAGCCGCGGTGAAAACTACAGATAGTAAAAAATGTTTTAAAAATTTTGCTTGCATGGTAATTTGTTTTGATAAACTATAACGATATGGCTGGCCATTACCTTTGTATTATTCAGTAAATAACAGCCACACTACTGAAAAACTATTGATGAAGATAAATAGAAAATATTGATATTTATTCGTTTACTATATTGTTTTTCATATAAATTCTTTACTCATTCTTATGCATTAGCTTGCCTGTTAACCAACTTTTTGGTGCCTTCACGTTTAATAATATTTCAAATGAAAAATGAGGCTCATCAAAGCCAACACAAAAGAAAATTTCATTGGGTGCAAACTACAATTTGCCCTTAGGCAAAAAAATCGCCGCCATGGCTTAAATTAATAACCTGATGGCGGCGATTTAGATTAGAAGAGGAAACCTTATTTTATTTTTTAGATAATTTATCCATAAAAGCATACCTGTCGTGATGCTGTTCAGGGAAGGCTTTTGTTTCTACACCAATATGCATCACTTCAACACCTTTGTGGTTATCAATTTTGGGCCACTCAGGCACACCCAATCCGTTTGGATTTCCTGTTTTAATAAAGTTGGCAAAAAAGTTTTGCATGATCAGCGAAACCTCGTAGTCTTCGGGTTGCCAGTTGTAAACAAGGTTAGTGGGCAAATTCCCCATTGCATATTCAATTTCAGATGAATGTACTGCGCCTAATGGTGGGGCGGCAGGGGCCACTTTTTTACCTGTTGTGTCTTTGCTTACGCCTCCGGCAAGGTTCGCAACCGCGTTTCCCATTTCAGCGCGCATCTCAGGGCGCGGGCGCGTATACCAATAACGGTACACGGGTTTCATGCCTGTTTTGCTTTGCAGGTCGCTCCACTTCCAGGTATTGAAAGCGATAAACCTGTCGCTGGCAAGAGCGGTAGCCACTTGTGCCACATCTGCATCATCGCTGGCATGATAAACTTTCAAGGCTTCGTCTGCCTGGGCACCATATAATTTTTTTACCGCATTGGTATAATTTTCTACTGTGGGGGCTTCGGAACCAAGTATCATTTGGTAACCCACTTCCGCCGAGTTCCAGCCTACGAGCAAAGGAACGTGTGCCTGTTCGCCTTTTTCAAAAATTTCGGTAGGTGATTTTGGAAAGAAATATCCATCAACATCGGCAGGGAAAGACCCGTACTGCATTTTCGCAGTAGAATTCAGTAATTCGTCTGCAGTCATCGCCCTCAAATCTGATAAAGAATTTTTGTCGATTTGTTTTGCAAAATTTACGCCCACTTTTTCTGCATCCTGTAAAGAAGGCAGAGTCCGAAGGCCCATAAATGACCCGCTTTCGCCTATAGCACCTGCAATAAGGTTTCTTGATAATGGAGAAGCCATTTGTGCGCTCACAGAGGCTGACCCTGCAGATTCGCCGGCTATGGTTATTTTATTCGGGTCGCCGCCAAAGGCCGCAATGTTTTGCTTTACCCATTTGATGGCAGCAGCCTGGTCGAGTAAACCGTAGTTTCCTGATGCATGGTGCGGGGATTCTTTCGCTAATTCAGGATAGGTAAAAAATCCAAATACACCTAACCTGTAATTTACGGTAATGGCAACGATACCACGGCGCGCCATGCTTTCACCATCATACCGCGGCTCTGACCCATCTCCGGCTACAAAGCCACCGCCATAAAAATATACAAGCACCGGAAGCTTGTCCTTAAATGTTTTTGAAGGTGTCCATACATTCAGGTACAGGCAATCTTCACTCATGCCGTTGGAACGAAAATTCATATCGCCAAAGACATTCGCCTGCATGGCACGTGGGCCAAACTTTTCTGCCTTACGTACACCTACCCAGTTATCTACAGGCTGTGGCTCTCTCCAGCGAAAGGCGCCAACAGGCGGCGCTGCATAAGGGACCCCTTTGAACTCATTAATTCCAGATACATTTACTCCCTGGAGGGTACCGTTTAAAGTTTTTACAATAGGCGCATTATTGCCGCTTTGCGCTAATAGAGCGGAGCTTGTTATCATTCCAAAAAATAATAGTGTGAATAATTTTTTCATAATAAGAATTAGATTAACGATGAATAATATCCGAAGGTAATAAACTGGTGTGTATTTCTTTTCATTTTTTGTGTACCATGTTACCTAAGCGCAGGCTACCCCTCTCCAAAATTTTAAAAGTTACCCATGATTGAGATTTAGATTCTGCACCAATTGTTTTTTTTACGAAAGCTTTATTTATAACAGGGTGCATTCTAAATTATTATAGCAAATATTAAATAATGAATAGAAAAAGCCGCCTGACTTTTCGTGTAGGTATGGTAGTTATCTTTTATTTCTTAGTTTTCATCAAAATAAAAATTCAACGAATTTATTGCTTTACTGTAATTTTAAACTTGATGGCTAGAGTAAGGATTAAATCAATCAAAAATGGACCTTTACAGTCAAAAAAGCAAAAGCATCCCCCAAAAAATAGTTATTCATCTGACTGAAATTTTGATTTTATGGCTATCTTATTGGATACTATTTCAAAATGGAGGAGATTTTATCGAAAAGCATTTTCACATAATCAATGCCTCTGAAAACATTGAAAGGCGAACTATTATTTTTATCTTCAACATTGTAATCTTCTTACGCCTTGCCTACATGATGATTGTACTGTTAAAGAGAAAAATTCCGTGGGAAGAAAGTTTAAGCGTGCCTTTAGCATTTGCTCTATATTTTATAGGCTTTCCCTTATTCGTGTTGCCGGCTTCTGCCCCAATTGACAGAATTGATTTTTTTGCGATTGGTTTATTTTTAACAGGATGCTTCCTAAACACTGTTGGAGAAATTTTAAGGAATAAGTGGAAAAAGCACCCGGAAAATAATGGGAAAATTTATACCAGGGGATTTTTCAAATATTCACGGCATATAAACTATTTCGGAGACCTTTTGTGGGTAATTGCCTATGCCCTTGTTACAAAAAACTGGTATTCTATTTCCATTCCTGTTTTTCTTTTTTGTTTTTTCGCCTTTTATAATGCACCCAAACTTGATAAATACCTAAAAGAAAAATATGGAAAAGGGTATGATGAATATGCAAAAAAGACAAAAATGCTGATACCTTTCATTTATTGATGGTAAGCACTAAAGTATTTCCCCCGTAATTGATGCCCCTTTTAAAAGTTAATGCCATCGCCAGGGCCGTTCCTGGCCAACTAAATAAGACGCTTTTTGCTGAGTTGCAGCAAAATAAAAATTCAATGAATTTGTTGGTTTACTGTAATTTTATATCCGGGATGAAGGGTAATAAAGTTGTAATTAACTGCACGAAGAAGGTGTCATCCAATTAGCCTTTTATGTAACGCCCTTTTAAAATAATATAAATTCAATGGATAATTACACAAACAAGAGATGTAGCTGTTTCTTTTTAGATATTCGAAACTCAATTAATATTATTAGAACGATCAGTTTAAGAAGCGGGAATATAAGTACGAGCAGAATGGAAAATACAGCTAATGCAAAAAAGCTGCTGGTTTATTCTCAATTTATGCTTGACATACATAAATTTTTATTTGTAAAGCTGGCAAAATTAAATATCGGTGACTATTACTTTAATAATACGGGCGATGGGCATGTTTGCCTCGTTTGGAATAAAACACACGCCTGGACTATTTTAGACATAGCCTGTTCTATCAGCCTTTATTTAGAAAACAGGATAGAAGAATATTATACTCAACATTTAAGGTATTGGGAAGAAGAATACGGCAAAGAATTATCAATAGGGTTTGGCATAGGCATGCATTCAGGAGAAAGTATAATTATTAAGGAGAAAGTAACAAATACAAGGTTTGCTTACGGAATTGTCCTTAATACTGCCGCCCGTACAGAATCTTTTACTAAGAATTTTCCAAAAGTAAATTTGCTGTTTACCGAACATTTTAAAACGCGCCTGGAAGACCAGCATCGTTTTTTAGAACTTCCCCAAAAAAGAAAATGGCCGGAATATGAAAAAATCATAAGCCCTGTTACAAACTTCCCAATTAACACGAAGGACAGTAAATCTACAGGGCATTTGCTCTATACTGTTATAGAAGCAAACCGCTACCATTTTATCACCATTTAATTGTTGATAAACACCCGGGTTTTTCCAATAATTAATTTTAATTTCTTTTAAAGCACTCACAGGTATAACTCAATTTTATCAAAATAATAATCACCCATATTTGTTGCTTTACTGTATTTTTAATCACATAACTTTTCCCTCTGACCCCGGATTAATTCATGGTAAAATATATAATACTATTATCAATTTATTTCCTTCCTTTTCAGGGCCAAGGCCAAATTGCCAAAGCCGGTAAAAGCCAAACGATTTATCTTTCATCAACAAGTACGGCTATTTTAGATGGAAGCGCGTCGCATGGAAATAAATATCATTGGAGGGATATTTCAACGGATTATGGAAGTGGAAAAATCACCAATGAATATTCTAAAAAGACAACCGTTACCGGTTTGGTGCAAGGCGTTTTTTATTATCAATTAAAAGTTACAACAGGCACAAAATCAGTTTATAGCGTCACTACAGTAAAGGTAGGTTATGCGCCACCTCCGCCAAATGCAACGCTTGTAAAAACTCTTCCCATTGCAGCCATCAAACCTCTAACCAATAACAGGAGTGACACTTTACATTATGTTGGTTATACTTTTCCAAATCTATATGCCGGCCCAAAATGGGGTGAAATCTGGATGGAACGTGCTCGTTCAAACCAGCAGTTTGTAGATGCGCAAAGTGGAAAATATTACACCACAATCGAAGACGGTTATGATTGGCAAGGCAAAGGCTACGCGCGCTCAGAATTATATTTTGGAGGATTTAATTTGAAAATAGGGAAGATTTATTTGTTTGAGTGGAAAGGTTATTTTCCACAGCCTGTCAAAGGAAATATCCCCGATGTAAAAGGCGATCAGTTTGCCAGGGCTACTGCTATAATGCAGATCCATGGAAATGACGGATTCCCTCCACCATTTAGTTTTGGAATAAGCCAGGATTCTATTGTGTTCAACGAATGGGGGCATAATGGAAATGGTGCCACCTCATCAACCAAAGTAATGCCGACCGATAGCAGCTACATTACCAGGGACCATACCCTTTGGTTTTATTTAAAAGAAGGCCCGGATAGCAGCGGCGCATTTATCAGGGTTTTAGTAGATGGTGATCTGAAATATGAAAGGGCATCAGGCCAGGTAGGGCAAACACTCGGCTCTGACTGGCCTAAGTTTGCCACTTTATACGACTGGGGTAATTTTATTGTTGGCCCCAAAAACCACACGCGGCATAAAAAATTTTCTTTAGTTACGGAAGCCTTTAATATTTATACCCTTCCTGATTTGAGGTTCTGACAAGAGGAAGAAATCTGAACCACTGATTAAAGGGATTAAACTGATTGTACTGATTTCATTTCAGGGTAATCAGTAAATCAGTAAAATCTGAGGGGCTGATTTTTTCGCCGATTTCCATTTTAGGGCAATCACTAAATCAGTTAAATCTGAGGTGCTGATTTTTTTTTCATTAATTTCATCCCAGGGCAATCAGTAAATCAGTAAAATCTGAGGTACTGACAAGAGGAAGAAAATAAATATATGGAATACAAATATTCAGAACTAACACAAAGCATTATTGCATCTGCATTAGAAGTCCATAAAATATTGGGCAATGGATTTCAGGAAGTAATTTATCAAAGGGCTCTCGATATCGAACTGGTTAATCATAAATTGTTAGTGGCGCGCGAGGTTGAAATGGCAGTTTCTTATAAAGGAAATTTTATAGGAAACCGCAGGGTAGATTTTTTGATAAATAATATCATTTGTGTTGAAATTAAAGCAGTGGTAAAACTTGAAGATGTGCATTTAGCACAAGGGTTGAATTACCTTGAAGCATTTAATTTAGAGGTGGGGCTATTGATAAATTTTGGTGCTAAATCATTAGAGGTAAAAAGGCTTTATAATAAAAAATACAAAGACAGTCAAAATCTAAACAATAATCTGAACCACTGATTAAAGGGAGGAAGGAATCTGAACCACTGATTAAAGGTTTAAACTGATTGTACTGAATTCATTTCAGGGCAATCAGTAAATCAGTAAAATCTGAGGTACTGACAAGAGGAAGAAAATCTGAACCACTGATTAAAGGGATTACCTGATTGTACTGATTTCCATCTCAGGGGTAATCACTAAATACTGATTCCATCTCAGGGCAATCAGTAAATCAGTAAAATCTGAGGTGCTGATTTTCCATTTCAGGGCAATCAGTAAATCAGTAAAATCTGAGGTGCTGACAAGAGGAAGAAAATCTGAACCACTGATTAAAGGGATTACCTGATTGTACTGATTTTCCATTTCAGGGCAATCAGTAAATCAGTAAAATCTGAGGTTCTGATTTTTTTGCGCTGATTTCATTTCAGGGCAATCCCTAAATCAGTAAAATCTGAGGTTCTGATTTTTTTTAGGGTAATCCCTAAATCAGTAAAATCTGAGGTGCTGACAACGATAATTATATTATACAAATGCTTCAACAGCATTCCAATCATTTAGCAGCATGGTAATATAGCCCAGGCACCATATAGCAGGTTTGCGGAACCGCCTCATCGTATCTTCAAAATCACCCTTGTTGATAAGGCGCACCCTGCCGATTTCTGAATAGGCCAGCCATCCGTTATCCAACCATTTGGTGATAGTAGCAGTGCCGGTATTCAATTTTTTACAAAACACCGAAAACTCGAACCAATCATCTGAAAAATTGATTGTTTCAAATTTTTCCGCTTCCTCTAATTGCACAGAATTTAATCTATTTATATCACCAGCCAGCGGCTTCTTTGCCAGCGCTTTTTTTGCTTCTATTGCTTTCTTAAGTTCTGCTGGTGTGGGTGGCTCTAGTTTACTCAATCTTCTTAATGAAGTTTTGGTTTTTGGGGTATTCTTTTTTCTTGCGGGCGTTTCTTTTTTTTGATTCATAAGAGGGTTTTTAAATATGAGTTAGATAGGTGAAATTCTTACAGCGAAAGGCTCAGCCGGCTCCGGGTTTTTATTGATTTCTAAATATAATCAGTTTATTCGATAAAGCAACAGAATGCGGGCTTTATTTAAGCATAAAAGTATTTAGTTGCCTTTGTGCACAAAATAAAAAGCGAAGTTTTCTTTGTGCCCCTTGTGCCTTGGTGGCCAGATTGATTTCAGAAAAAATGACATTTGCCCCGTGTTCCACCAAATTGCCGCCAGGCAAGCCCGTGGTAAAAAAAATCAGGCAAAGTTTCCAAAAGGCGCTTACCACTTAAGGCGGTTCCCTGTTCCCTTAAAAGGCACCCTTAAAAAAAGGTTGCTATCTTTTCAGATAACAACCTCCACCATCATATGCACAAAACATCATTTTTTACTGCGCAAACCACATGGACAATGTGCTGTACGCTAACTGGTTTCTGCTGCCTACTACAGCCACTCTTACCCAGTATTGTTTACCCGGCGTAAGGTTAGTAAACACAAACTTGCTGGAGCTGGACGTATTGCTGGCCCACACCGTGTTCTCTGTAGGAAATTCCGTAGCTATCTGGTGTACATAGCTGTTAGCGCCCCACACGCGGCTTACCGTACTTACCATCTCACCCGAGCTAAGGCCTTGCGAAAGGGTTACATTTCCGGGATTGGAAATATAACGTGGTTCGGGCCTTTTGCTAAGCGTGTACCCGCTGCTTACCAGCGCCGGCTCATCGCCATCAGCGATTACCATCACGCTGAGCCCAAGCTGCTTTAGAAGGGCAGTCAGTAGCTGGCGGCTTTTGTTTTTTTGAGCCACCGCATTCTGGTCCTTCGTACCGGCTGCTTTAAGATTCTCTACGTAAATATCAAGCGCTGCCTTCATCACTGCAACCGGTGCGGCAATGCTTTCATACACGGCGTTTCCATTCATAGAATTGTAAATCAATTCTGCTTTGTTCTGGAAATTCGCATCAGAGAATTTGTCAAATGAGATTGAAATTCCTTTCATATCGTTTGTTTTTTGGTTTTCCACAATATTGTGGTTTGGATAGATAACCCTGTTTGTGCTTTTGATATTGCCAATGGTGGCATTTACTTTTGCCTCATGTAAATTAATGTGGCCTAATGTGGTGAAATGCAAATGAAACCCATAAAAAAGATTTTTGGCGGGGCCCTTTTATTCTTCCGTTTTAGTGCCCCTGCGTTTTGGTTTCTTCAAATGATGCACGCCATATATATATCAGTTCTCCCATCGGGAAAGTGCCTTCTCCCATCGGGAAAGTGCCTTCTCTCATCGGGAAAGTGCCTTCTCTCATCGGGAAAGTGCCTTCTCTCATCGGGAAAGTGCCTTCTCTCATCGGGAAAGTGCCTTCTCCCATCGGGAAAGTGCCTTCTCCCACCGGGAAAGTGCCTTCTCCCACCGGGAAAGTGGCTTCTCCCACCGGGAAAGTGGCTTCTCCCATCGGGAAAGCGCCTTCTCCCACCGGGAAAGTGGCTTCGTCCACTTTGCGGGTGGCTTCTTTCGTCGGGAAAGCATCTTCTTTAAGCGAAAGAACAGAGTTATTAATGGTTTTGCATGTAGAACTTCACGTTTTGATGATGTTGGATAAGGTGAAAAACTACATGCTGCTGATGGCGCCCACGGCAAAAAATTCACTATTAACCATTAACAATTAAAAATTCACCATTAATAATGTTATGTTTGATTACTGGCGGCGGCGGCGCAAAAAAAGCGTGGGGCATAAAGGTTCACAAAGAAGAAAAAGCCCTTCTTGCCACTTCGGGTGCTTCGTGGCCTGGTGTGAAAAGAAAATGTTTTTAAAAATAAAATAAAAACTAAAAAAATGAGAGGAATAAACAAAGTAACTTTAATAGGCAACGCAGGCAACGAGCCGGAGTATAAAACATTGCAGGACGGGACGCCGGTAGCAAAAATTAACCTGGCGACTACCGAAACCTACCGCCTGAAAGATGGCAAAACCCAATCGCATACAGAATGGCACACTATAATAGTATGGCGCGGCCTGGCTACGTTAGCCAATCAATACATTCATAAAGGCAGCTTGCTTTATATAGAAGGTAAATTGCGCAGCCGCCAATATGAAGATAAAGAAGGGCAAAAAAAATATGCAACTGAAATAATAGCCGGGCAGATAATATTGCTGGATAAGAAAGCGAAGGAGGAGGAGGAGTTTTGAGTTAGGAGTTTTGAGTTAGGAGTTATGAGTTAGGAGTTTTGAGTTTTGAGTTAGGAGTTAGGAGTTAGGAGGTTGCCAAAAGGCTAATAGCTAATAGCAAACGGCTAATAGCAAACGGCTAATGGCTAATAGCTAATAGCTAATAGCTTCTGAGTTAACAATTAACCATTAATAATAGTATTATGCAAAAAGTAATTTTAAAGGCTTTATATCATCGGGGACAGGAATGCATTGGTATTTATTTTGAAAAGAATGCGGACTTACAGAAAACTCTTCAGAAAGAAGCCAAACCCAGGTGGAGCAAAACACATAGATGTTGGTATGTTGCCTGCACCGGTGAAAATTATTTACGGTTAAAATGCGCATTAGAAAATATGGCGGAGCTTGAAATATCGGAACTGAAAAAATATTTATTAGAAAAGAAAAAAAATAATCCGGCGCACGCATTGGCAAGTGAAAAGAAAACAGTTATACCAAAAGAAGTACATAAAGATATAAAAAAGATTGCCGATACGCCAAACCAGATACATACAATAAGTAAACAAAACCGGGAGGCGCTGCAACAATTTACGCGGCAACTTACTTTAAAAGCCTATAGCCAATCCACCATCAGAACTTATACTAATGAGTTTATGCAATTTTTAAATACCCTAAAAGAGAAGCCTGCAAAAGAATTCACTGCCTCACGGTTAAAGGATTATTTTCAGTACTGCTATACTACTTTACACTTGAGTGAGAATACTATGCACTCAAAAATTAATGCACTAAAATTTTATTATGAACAAACACTAGGCCGAGAGAAATTTTTTTGGGAAATACCCCGTCCGAAAAAACCTTTATTGTTGCCTAAACTTTTAAATGAAGACGAATTAAGAAAATTATTTAACGCTTTAAGCAACAAGAAACATAAAGCGATGCTCTTTACAGCATACAGCGCGGGATTACGGGTAAGCGAAGTAGTGCATTTAAAGGTTACAGATATTGACAGCCAAAGAATGCAGATATTTATAGAACGAGCTAAAGGCAAAAAGGACAGGTATGTAAATTTAAGCCCGATACTATTAGATATTTTAAGAAAATACCTTTTAGATTATAAACCCCGGCCAAAGATATACTTGTTTGAATCTGAACAAACCATGGCAGCGTACCCTACCAGAACGGTACAGCAAATATTTGGAAACGCTAAAAAGAAAGCAGGGATAAAAAAGGAGGTGGGTATACATAGCCTGCGGCATAGCTTTGCAACACATTTGCTGGATAAAGGAACCGACATTAAATACATAAAAGACCTGCTTGGGCATTTCAATATCAAAACCACAGAACGCTATCTTCATGTGAGCAAAAAACAATTAATAAACATTGTAAGCCCCTTTGATGATCTGTGGAAGAAAGACGGGATTGAATGGTAACAAGATAAACAAATTAAAAAAAATCACCAATCGGATTGTACTAACAACAATACAAAAAGTATAATACTAAAATGATGATTATCAGTGCATGTTTTTTTTGGAAGTAGCATCTTATAACATATATTTGTGTGTAAGCGGTAATTTTTATGGCGACACCTTTCTCCGACATAACAATATATAGTCCGACGCCTTATACTGTTGGTACACCTGAATATTGGGAAGAAATTTCACTAATTAATTTTGTTAGTGACTTGTATGTTCAAAACATGAACGGTTATAAACCTCCCAAGACAAGCAGAATAACAATCCAACCAGCTTTTTATGGAATTTGGAACAGGACATGGAAAAATGGTTCTATAGTTGCGATAGCTCCTTTTTTCAGCCACGAGGAATTTTCTTCCTTTGACAAGTCAGGTAAGTATAAGTATATTCTTGAACTTATTCAGACTGCGACAATTCAACTTAGTAACGAATATCAATGGAACACACAGGTTTTTGAAAATGCTTATAAAAGAACCTTAGAAACTAATTTCAATTTCAGAATTGAATATCCAACCAAACAATCAAAGGACAGGAAGAAAAGCGGCACAGTCGTTATTACAAAAACCGAGACCATAACATCTGTTCACGTTGACATAAACATTAATGGTACTATCACGACAAAAAATCTCTTTAACAAAAAGAACTCATGGTGGTACGACTGTGTTTATTATTTAGCACGACATAACAAATGGTTTGACAATTATAGATTTGGTATTGCATTCGGAAAAGGGAAAATTGACGTTTGGTATTCCCTCGATAAAAACGTTGTGGAGCTTTATGAAGGTGGACACAAAGTAACAGAGATAGATTTCAAAAAGTATTTCTTGTTCAACTAAAACTACCGCTTACATCGGTTTGCAGCAAGTGGGGCAGAAGGAATAATAATGAACTTTTGTAACATTGTTGGGCAGCGGTTCCGGGCTGAAAAAACTCTGTTGAGCAATAGAATAAACAATGAACTTTTATTTATAAATTTGGCAACGGTTCGGGCAAAAGGAATTCTATTTCCCCACCTGCTGCAAGCCGTAAACGTTATAGGGCATTTTACAACCACAATTTCTAACTGACTGAACCGTGAAAAATTGAAAAAAAAAATCATATACGGACTTTTGACAATTATCTTTTTTTGTGGGCTCTATTTTGGGCTAAGATTTTCGTTTGGACTTTTTACACAATATAATTTTTGGACAGCAAGGCAAGACATAAAAAAAGGGAAAATCCAAATTGCAGAACTTGGAGAATTACCGCTTAATTATGAACAGAAACAAAATTTAGCAAATTCATACGGTTTCAACTTTTATTATTTTGGTTGTTCTGTAACAAAAGATATAGTCAACGGAACAAAATATTACAATCAAACAATGGTTGGGCATTTAGAAAAGAAATACGGTCAGGGTTGGTGGACAAAATTTCAAACTCAACTTGACAGTATTGACAACAGCAAACGACTTGACATAACTGCTGATAAAGTTACAGACTTAGTTTACGACCTTAAAATAGTAAAAGATGAAATCAGATTGGTTGACAGTTTGTCAAAAGGGAAAAGACATATTTTACTATTGCCATTTTTAAACGATACTGCAAAAAATATTTATTTGGTAAAAGTCGCCGAAGACAATTGAACAAATTATGTATCTTATTTCAATTTTTTAGTAGACGGAAACTTGATGAAAATCTTAAATGAAAGTGGCAAACTTAACGGACAATAACAAAACGCCCTATAACATTGGGTTTGCTTCTACGCTGGCTGAACGAATAAACATCAGCTTTTGTTCGTTATTCATCAGCAGTTCCGGGCTGAAAATTCATTGTTCGGCTTTTGTAGTTATCTTCGGCTTTGGGTTCGTTGTTGGGCTGAAGTTCGGGCGAAAAGTTCATTGAATGCCAGCGCAGCAGCAAGCCCTGAACGTTAGGCGAAATCAAAAACCTCTGAAATAAATGATAAAATCAAAATTTAAGCATACTGCAATTCCTGCTTTTTGGATTATCCTTAGTGTTATAATTCTTTTATTTGTTGGAGAGATGTATTTTTTATATTATCACTTTTTAAGTATTCATAGGAGTGAAATGCCCACAGACGTAATTATTAGCCAAGTAATAATATTTGGTTTTCTTTTATTTGCCTCTTTATGGTTGAAAACAGTCGCGTCAATAATTACAATTAACACTGACCAAAATACTATCACTTTTACAAATTATTTTACCAAACACCCCAAAACTTATTCCTTAAATGTTTTTGACGGATATATTGAAACAATTGGCTTTAGCAAAAACAATGCAAGACAGTTTAAAATTCTTTGCCTGCTGAAGGACAAAATAATTATCAGAAAAATATCAGGAGCTTTTTATACTAATATTGAGGAACTTCAAGAAGCTTTAAATTCATTAAACAACTTTGGGTTTGAAAAGTTTGGAATAGTAAAGGAATTGAAAACATTTTTTAAACAGCCAGTTTTAGATTGAATTACCGTTCGCCTAACAAGCGCATTGGCAATAGCAGGGCTGAAGAATAAGAATCCGAACTTTTTGTTCGTTTACTGGCTTTTGCCCGGGCTGAAAATACTTTGGTGGACTTTTGTTCATATTCTGTACTTTAGTTCTTTAATTGAGCGCTGGTTCGGGCGAGACGAGCATTGAATATCCTGCCATCCTTTGGACTTGTTTCCTTTAATTCTTAAGATATTACTACTATTATATGGGGGTTTCTAAGGGGGTGTCAATAACCTCCAAAGATGTTGATAACTTTGAAAGTGCG
>Ga0134126_10001782_pt1 | contig 27362 bp, 16 predicted proteins | sample KB31752_FD_96881 | JGI IMG/M metagenome (GOLD analysis project Ga0134126, IMG submission 96881) | Terrestrial soil microbial communities with excess Nitrogen fertilizer from Kellogg Biological Station, Michigan, USA - KB3-175-2 | ecosystem: Environmental > Terrestrial > Soil > Unclassified ... | reverse complement strand
TGCCGGGCACACGGTCATTATCAAGGGGCAGAAGTTCGTGCTCCAGCTGATTCCCTGCGGGGTGCTGCGGCCGGGATGCAAAGGCGTGATCGGCAACGGGGTGGTGCTGGATCCGATTGCGTTCCTCAAGGAAGTGGCGCGCATCCGCGAGTTCGGCGTGGATGTGGATGGGGCGCTGAAGGTGTCGAACCGCGCGCAGGTGATTCTGCCGTATCACCGCATGATCGAGCTGGCGGCGGAGTCGGCGCCGGGGCGGAAGAAGATTGGGACGACGAGCCGGGGGATCGGGCCGTCGTACGAGGACAAGATGGCGCGCTCGGGGCTGCGCATTGTGGACCTGCTGAACCCGGGGCTGCTGAAGACGCATATTGAAGCGGCGTGCGCGGAGAAGAACGCGATTGCGCATGCGCTGTTCGGCACTGATCCGCTGGACGCCACGAAGATGTATGACGAGTATGCGGCGGCAGCCGAGCAGGTGAGGCCATTTGTGGCCGATACGGCGCGGCTGCTGAATGGAATTTTGCGCGACGGCGGCAGCGTGATGTTCGAGGGCGCGCAGGGGACGATGCTGGACATCGACCACGGCACCTATCCATTTGTAACGTCGTCGAGCGCGACGGCGGGCGGGGCATGCATTGGGACGGGCATCGGCCCAACGGCGATCGGGACGGTGATTGCGGTGACCAAGGCTTATGTGACGCGGGTGGGCGAAGGGCCGTTTCCGACGGAGATTCACGAGGCGATCGGCGACCAGCTCAGGGCGCGGGGCAACGAATACGGAGCGGTGACGGGACGTCCGCGGCGCGTGGGATGGCTGGATATTCCGCTGCTGCGCTATTCGAACCAGGTGAACGGCGCGGAGTGGCTGGTGGTGACCAAGATGGACGTGCTGGACGAACTCGAGGAGATCCCGGTATGCGTGGGGTACGAGATCGGCGGCAAGGTGACGGACGAGATTCCCGCGGATGTGCAGGGGCTGGAGAAGATCAAGCCGGTCTACACCAAGCTGAAGGGCTGGCGCGAGTCGACTGAGGGGATCACGGATTTTGAGAAGCTGCCGGCGGCGGCGAAGGAGTATCTGCGGTTCCAGGAGCGGGAGAGCGGGGCGAAGATCGGCATGGTGTCGACGGGTCCGGATCGGGACCAGACGATGGCATTGCCGGATTTTGCCGCGGCGCTGGATGAAATGCAGGGGTAACAGTTGTCAGTTCGCAGTTCGCAGTTCGTAGTTCATAGTTTGCAGTGTGTGGCTGCGGGCGAGCGGGTGGGGCGTGCGGATGTGGTAAACGAATGAGAAGGCCCATTCCCCGAGAGGCCGAACGGAAGAGGTTTCCCCAGATGATCAGCTTCACGGTTCGCATGACATTCCATCCCGAGGACCGGCAGGAAATTGCCGAGGCGCTGCGCAAGCTGGCGACGGCATCGCGGCAGGAGCCGGGCTGCGTGACCTATGTTCCCCACTATGTGCAGGGCAATCCGGACACCGTGCTGATTTATGAGCAGTACCGGGATGATGCAGCAGCGGAGGCACACCGGAATTCCGAGCATTTCAAGAAGCATGCGGTGGGCGCTCTCTACCAGAGAATGCTGGAGCGCACGCGGGAAGACCTGATCGCTCTCGTCTGAGATGAAGGGTCGTCAAACCTGCGAGGGGCCCGGCGCGAAGCGGTCAGGCAGCGGCGCGGCAGGATTTCATGCCGAAGCCATTGACCGGCGCGATCGAACGGGGCTACCATCCGAGACGCGCTTATGCCCTGCCATCTGGTTATGTGTCGATTTCGCGCCGGACTCGCGGCGCTGATTGTACTGGCGTCTCTGGGACCAGCCGTGGCCCAGGCCAGGACGAATATGCCGCGGGCGGAGCGGCACGAGATCCGGCACGAGATCGATCAGTTGGAAGATACGTGGCGGCAGGCCATTCTGCACCGCAACGTGCAAGCCATGGACGCGCTGCTTTCAGAGGATTACATCGCGATTTCTGCCGACGGCATGCTGGAATCGAAGGAGCAGACGCTGGAGGCGATGAAGACGGGCGCGCTGCACTTTGATTCCATCGACCTTTCGGACCGCAAGGTGCGGTTTTACGGCAAGACAGCGCTGGTGACGTCGAAGGCGGAAGTGAAGGGGAATTCCGGAGCGGGCGATCTGGTGGGCGCCTACCGCTTTACGCGGGTTTATGTGCGCGACGGCCACGGAGAGTGGAAGATTGTGAGTTTTGAAGCGAGTCCGATTCGGGAGCCGGGTGAGCACAAATAGGTGCGAGGAAGGGCGGAGGGCAAAGCATGCCGGGCGAGCATTTCTCGCCGCGCGGATTTCTATTGTGGAAACCGGCACCGGTTCTCATATAATGGGATCGCCATCCCCAATTCCAAGTGCACGTTTTTGTTCCGGGGCTGATGGGCCAAGCAAACCGCAGTGAAGGTGGTGCCGGTATGAATCCTCGCAAGTTAAGCCTGCTCCGATTGATTTCGCTGATGTTCCTGCTGCCAGGTCTGGGCGGGCTGGTGATCTCTTCGGTGGTATCGACGCACTACCTGGAGACGCTTCCGCGAACGCCCATTCCATCGGAGCTGCGTATGGTGCCGCGCAATATTCATGGGGTGGTGGTGTACCAGACCGATGACGAGGACCGGAGGCTGAGCATTATGGAAGCCGCGTCGGTTGGCGTGTTCCTGGTCGGCCTGACGACGGGCCTTGTGTACCTTCGCAAGTGGGGCATCGCCCAGGCGCTAAACGGGGAAGACGAGCCTGTGGCGGAACGCGCCCTCTGAGCCGCACAAGCCGCCTCAGAGTCTCGATCCGGGCTGAATGAATCGCTTTTACAATCGAATGTATGCCTGAACTGCCGGAAGTGGAGACCATTGCCCGGGGTGTGAACGCGCGTGTGCGCGGCGATCGCATTGTGGACGCGTGGTTCAGCTCACACCGCGAGCCGTTCAAGACGCCTGCCCCGGCACAGGCGGCGGGGCTGGAGGGGCGCGTCATTCTGGGCGTGCACCGCAGGGGCAAGCACATCGTGTGCGGGCTCGGCGGTTCAGGGGATGGCGGGGGTCGGGAGACTAGCCGTCAAGCGCCGGAAGCGCAGTGGATTGTTCACCTGGGTATGACGGGGCGGCTGCTGGTGACCACGCCGGAGACTGACGTGGCGCCGCACACCCATGCACGTCTGCGGCTGGAGAGCGGCAAGGAGCTGCGATTTGTCGATCCACGGCGATTCGGACGGCTGGAGTTCCGGGATCTGGAAGAAGGTGCGGGATTCGCCGCGCCAGGGGCGGAGCCTCTCAAGGCGGGAAAACTGGAATTCGCCGAGCTGTTTCGCGGCCGGCGTACGGCCATCAAGGCGGCGCTATTAAACCAGGGGCTGCTGTCAGGGGTGGGGAATATATATGCGGACGAGGCGCTTTTCCGGGCGGGAATCCGGCCGCGGCGGCGCACCGACCGGCTGACTCGGGCGGAACTGGAGCGGCTTCGTCTGGCGTTGCGCGAGGTTCTGAGGCATGCCATCCGATTGGGCGGATCGTCGGTTTCAGATTATGTGGATGCGGAAGGGGTGCGCGGGTTCTTTCAACTTGAACACCGGGTCTATCAGCGGACGGGCGAGCCCTGCCGGGTTTGCGGGTCGGCGATCCGGCGGGTGATTGTGGCGGGCCGGAGCACACATTATTGTCCGCAGTGCCAGCGGTAGCGCAGTCGCAGTTATGAATTTCTGTAGGAAAATGAAGCGGGGGCTCCAGAATTCCGGTAGAAGGTGCAGGAGTTGATGGCGTAAGTTAATGAAAGCAAAGAGCAGCAAGAACGGCACACAGATTGCTTTATACAGGGTGCCAGTGATGAACAGGCTGACTGGACCGAACGTCAGCCAAAGATAGGCCCCCGAGCAAGAGCCGCCGCCAACGAGCGAAACGCAAGCCAGCCGGGAGCCCAGAAGGAACGGCGGACCAACCGCCGAAGGTAAAAACGGGGGAGGCCAGTGACCCCGCAAGTGTTGCGCCAGCGCCACTCCAACGGAGTGGCGCTCGTCGTTTAGCGAGCGCAATCGCACCGGGACCGAGATGTTTCCCGAAAAGGTACGCGGCGGTTGGGCGGGGGACGGTTTCAGTTTGCGGGACTTGCCACTGGAGGACGGGCATTGTAATATCAAACTTGCTGTAAAGCGGCTGACGCGGCCCCCCGGACAGGGTAGAGCGCGCTCGCCGCAGACCAAGGAAATTCGCTCGCGAGTTTGCAGGATAGCTCAGGCGTGGCGGAATCTCCCCGTTGGAATGGCAACAAAAAGGAAGAGAATGGCGGTGCCCCTGGCAACGCCGAACGCCTGAAACCAGCCTTGGAGTTCGTGCGCACCGGACCGTATGCGATGTGCCGGCATGCGACGCCCCGGGGACGATGCGCGAGGGGGATTCCCGGTTGAGGCGAGGCGAACATGGGGGACAGTGACGGCCGCTGCCGATTAGAGAAAGATCCCGCTCAGGTCAGCACATCAGCGCAAGGTTCCGGGGACCGCGAAGCCATACCGCAAGGTCCTGTCGCATCGCTTGTGTAGCAGGCCGGCAAGGTGAAAGTGTGAAGTCCCGCGATGGTTTTTTGATCGGCGCGGACGCGCAGGCGGTGCTGCTCCGGCGAAACGGAGCAGTGAAGTAGAGCAAAGTATCCAACCGTAAAGTGCCAGGAAGTGCACGCATGACAACAGATTCGAACCAGCCCCAATCGGAAGCGGGGCCGAGCCCGGCAAACGGCCAGGGCCAGTCTCAGGGGCATCGGCGCAGGCGGCGCCGCCGCAAGAACAAATCAGGCTTTGCGGGTGCTCCGCAGGGCCAGCAGCAGCAGGGGCAGCAGCCGCCTCCGGCCCAGGCGCCCCCGGTTGCCGCCAAACCGCCGCAGCCGCAGCAGCAACAGCAACAGCGGTCTCAAGGCCACGGACGGAAGAAGAAGAAGTTCTTCCAGAAGCAGTCTGGTCCGAAGCCGGAGCCCGGCAACAGCATTCATTCGCCGCAGCACGGCAAGCGCAAGAACAAGCAGCGCGGCCCGCGCGAGTTTGTCGGCCCGATGGACCATAGTTACCGGGCGGTGAACGGGAACGTGGCGGATGGGCCGGCATCGACGATCCAGATCGCAAATAACGGACACGCGAATTACTACCCGGAGTTGTATGCGTCGCCAGCGGCTGCGACGCCGGTGCGGCAAGACGCGCCCACTCGCATCTTCTGCTTCATTGAAGACCTTTTCTTCCTGGCGAAGATTAACGAGACAGCGCGCAAGCTGGGCGTGAAGGTGGAGTTCGTAAAGGGCTCGGAAAAGGAAGCCGTGGCGCGCGTCATGGACGCTCCCGACGAAGAGCGCCCGCGGCTGATCGTCTTCGACCTGAACAACGCCAACGCGAAGCCACTGACGCTGATTCCGAAGTTCAAGGCGAAGTTCAAAAAGGCTACGTCGGTGGTCGGGTTCCTTTCTCACCTGCAGGGCGATCTGAAGGCGAAGGCGGTGGAGGCGGGGTGCGACACGGTGATGCCGCGATCGGCCTTCTCGCAGAGCCTGCCGAACCTGCTGCGCCGCTATGGGCTGGAAGAGGAAGAGGAGTACGTTCCACAGCCGGCGATGTAAGGACAGGCAACAGGCAACAGGCAACAGGCAACAGGCAACAGGCAACGAGGGCGCGCCGGGAGCGCGCCCTCGTTGTTTGCCTGCACATCGGGTTACAGCGCGCCATCCCTGTCCGGATACACTACGTTTGAAAATCTGCTCGCATTCCTGCGATCGCGAACCGGAAAGGCTTGCCTCCGTGCGACTGAAGCTGCTCCCTGTTGCTTTCCTTCTTGTCTGCGGCATTTGCCCCGCGCAGCAAACGCCCACGCGCGACACCTACCTCAAAGTGGCCGCGCAAGTGGAGAACGCACTGCACTCGGACATCCTCGACCTCTGGTTCCCGCGCTCGGTCGACAACCAGCTCGGAGGCTTTCACTCCCACTTCGCGCGCGATTGGAAGTCTTTGCCCCCCGACGGCAAGTTTTCTGTTTTCCAGGGCCGCATGACGTGGGTCGCCGCGCAGGTCGTCCTGCGCGAGCCCACACGGAAGGCCGAGTTCGAGCCGATCGTGCACCACGGCGTTGAGTACCTTGCCAACACCATGTGGGACAAGCAGGATGGAGGCTTTTTCTGGGGCCTTGACGACGACGGGAATATCACCCCGGAGTTCACCGACCACAAGGATTTGTACGGTGTGGGCTTCTGCATCTATGGCGCAGCCGCCGCCTACCAGGCCACGCACGACCCGCAGGCTCTCGAACTCGCAAAGAAGGGCTTTGTGTGGGCCGACAAGCACGCCCACGACTCGGCGCACGGTGGCTATTTCGAGTGGCTCGCGCGCGATGGCACGCCGATCCCCATGCACCTGGAAAACGGACGCGTGGAAATGAACATGATTGCGCCCATCGGCTTCAAGTCGATGAACACCCACATTCACCTGCTTGAGGCCTTCACCCAGCTTTATCAGGTCTGGCCCGATCCCATGCTGCGCGCGCGACTCGAAGAACTGCTCGCCATTGTGCGCGACAAGATCAGCGTCGCCCCCGGCGTCATGAATCTTTACTTCACGGACGACTGGCGCCCCATTCCCGATCACGATTCCTATGGCCATGATGTTGAAACGGCCTACCTGATGCTCGAAACCGATGAGGTTCTGCATCATCACGCGAGCGCCGCTACCGAGCGCATGGCGAAGATGCTGGTCGATCACGCGCTCGCCTACGGCTGGGACGCAAAGAACGGCGGCTTCTTCCAGGACGGCGCCACCTTCGGCAAGCCTGAAGACACGCACAAGGAGTGGTGGGTGCAGTGCGAAGGGCTCAACGCGCTGCTGCTCATGCACGAGCGCTATGGCAAGCAGAAGCCCATTTACTTCCAGCGCTTCCTGGAACAGTGGAACTTTATCCGGAATCACACCATCGACAGCGAGAATCACGGCCTCTGGAATCTGACGACAGCGGAAGGTACGCCGCTGGTCCAGGACAAGGGCTCGATCTGGAAGGCCGCGTACCACGACAGCCGCGCTTTCTGGAATGTGAGCGAGCGACTGCATCGGCTGGCAAATGAAAATTGAGCCGTACAAGCTTCGGCTTCATTGGAGCATCGAGGATTGAACCCACATGAGACGGTCGTCCCTGGTCAGCATGCGAATGCGGTGGAGAGTGGTTCTCTGTCCGTGGGGCTTGACGCTGTTTGGGTTGTTGACTTACGGCTCGATGCGGGTGAATTCAATTCGGCTCAACGCCAACATTAGCCCGCTGCATCACCCTGGCAATTCAAGCGAGAATCACGTCGGACGCCGATCGGTTAGCGGCAGCACCTGACACCGCATTTGACACTGAGGATTCGATTTGCGAGACTTGGGATACTGCCGGTTTGGGCTGACCAGGCCCTAACCAACGCGTGCCGAAGTGGCGGAATTGGCAGACGCGCGTGGTTCAGGTCCACGTACTCGCAAGGGTGTGGGGGTTCGAGTCCCTTCTTCGGCACCAATCTCTCTCAAAACCTATTTGCAATCAGCAAGTTAGCTAGCCTTGAAATCGCTGGCTAATAGAATCGGCTAACGAATTCAGCTTTCGCGTGTTCCTGCGGTATTTCCATTCAGGGAGTTCGCGAAATGGCCAATTCCAAGGTTGCCCTTCTTCTGCGCGTCCGGCTTGCCGACGGAAAGCGCGTCTACGCCAAACCAGCTACAGCCAAAAACGGAAAGGTCAAGCCTCTCTCCGCCGTCATTGATGGTAGGGTGGCGCACTTTCCGGAAGCAGTCTACTCACTCCGCTACCGCGATCAGGGCCGGATTATGTACCGCCAGGTCGGCTCGGACCCGGACGCGGCGCAGACGGCGAAGCTCCGGCTCGAACTTGAGCTTCGCACAAATGTGCCTCAACCAGACCTGTCAGCGCTGCCCGCTGTCGCTACTCCCGCTACTTCGTACGGCTCACCTGCGGTCCAACATTGGTCGCAAGCTCCCGTCTTGAGCTTCCGGAAAAGCCGGATGCACGAGCCGCTCGAAGTCCTCCGTGACAGCTTCATCGAAAAATACGCGCACGGATCAGATGACACGGTGTACGCCTACAACTATGTCGGTAAGCAGTTCGTGAAGCTGATGACCGCGCGAGGCAAGAAGACGCCTGCAGACCTCGAAGACATCGACATCCTCGCGTTCGATCGCTTCTTGGAAGCCCAAGGAAATTCGAAAAATACAAGGGCGACCCGGTATGCGTACGTTCGCCGGTTCCTAAGGCATTGCGGGCTGAATCCAAGTCGAGCCGACGACCAGGACGAGGCCTCTGGCGTGGTGAGTTCCGCGGTCCACAAGAAGCTCAAGGCAAAGCCGATTCTCGCTGTAGCGAAGTACAACGACCCAGACCTTCAAAAACTCTACGCCGTCTCGTCGGAGCGCCACCGCGTGATCTGGCGAGCCTTCCGGATGCTCGGCCTAAGGGATGAGGAACTCGCGTACGCTCTCTGGGCGGACATCGACTGGGAGCAGAAGCTCTGGCTCGTTCGGTTTAAGCCAGAGGGGAGCTTCCCGTGGAATCTCAAGTTGCAGTGGAAGCCGAAAGATCGCGAAGAACGTGATATTCCGATACCTGACGTTCTCTACCGGGAACTGAAGGCTTGGCGTGAAAAGCACCCCAAAACACATCTGGTCTTTCCGACTTTAGGTGGACAGGCGGACATCAAGCTGTTGAAGGCGTTGAAATCGGATTGGCGGAAAGCTGGGCTGAATTGTAACCACTGCAAGGGATGTATCGGCTTGAAGAAGGAGTGCAGCAAGGCACAACTCAAGACTTTCCGCTCGACGTATCTGAGCACTATGCTTCGCCACGTCGATCTTCGCAGTGTGCAAGCTCTGGCAGGACACAGCGACATCTCAACCACCCAGCGCTATTTGGCCCCGGCATCGCAGGCCGTGCTCCAGAACGCTGCCAACGCTGCCTTCAGTTCCCTTGATTGACCTACGCAGCTGCATTTAGCTGCAGGCGAGGCACAGTCCGAACCGGCGGTCCGGGTAGTTTCCATTGAGGCGAAACTTCCCTCTTTTCCGCCTAGCTCGCCAGAGTGGATTGAGGGCACTCGGAAATTCCGGACAGCCCTCGAACTACTTGTCATCCGGCCCGGTGCCCAGCGTGGCCGGACCGGCTTCTTCCACACAAGGAGCACATGAATTCTGAAACGAAAAAGTCCCGAAGGACCACGCACCCTAACGCCCTTAAGGAGGCGCTTCGAATTGTCGTCATGGGGGACACACACGAACTCCACCAGAGCGTCGATACTCCCGACGGCGATCTGCTCATACACGTTGGCGACTTCACGATGTTTTCGCGCTCTCAAAGCGCCCTTGCTGATTTCGATCATTGGCTCGGAGAACTACCCCACCGCTGGAGACTGGTGGTCCCGGGCAATCACGAACGTTTCTTCGAAGCCGCTTCGGACCCTCGCCGTCTCCTCGCGAATGCCAAGGTGCTGATCAACGAAGCGGTCGAGATCGAAGGACTGCCTATCTGGGGCTCTCCCGTGACACCCGGCTTTGGCCCAGCGTTCGTCATGGCCAATCCCGCCGACCGCCGTCGCCTGTACGCGCAAATCCCGGACGATACCGACATCCTTGTGACACACGGGCCGCCGCTTGGCATTCTTGACCAGCCGCCCAGTTCGGGCGTTCATATAGGCGATCCGGTCCTGCTAGACGCTGTCCGGCGGGTTCGGCCAATGTTGCACGTATTCGGGCATGTGCATGGGGCATATGGGGTGGTCCAGACCGAAGACACGCTCTTCGCGAATGCTGCGCTCCTGGGGTCTGGCGGCGGTATTGAGCATCAGCCGATCGTGCTCCGGCTGCCGCAGAAGTCAGCGATGCGCCGATCGGAGAGTTCGTCACCTAAGGAGAGATCATGAGCCATCGGCACTGGTGTGAGTCTTCCGGTCGTTACTGGCAATGTCCCGGCGCTGCCGTGCGCTTGTTCCAGGCCGAGCCGACCATCTGCATGTGTATTCAGCATGGCATTCCGATGGAAGAAGGTGATCATAGCGAGTGCGCAATCGAACTCTTGTCATGTCCTGAGCACCGTGCCGACCAGATGCGGGCCATGGGATACGAGCCCCATTGCGTGGGTACATCGTCCTCCCGGGGTTCGGAACGGTCGCCGCCATTCATGGACGCAGACGGGAACCGGACAGTCGGCTTCTGCCTCTGGTGCGGGCGCGACTTTTACACCATCGATGAACACGATGCACATACAGCCGCCAACATGGCGGCATGCTCTGCGTTCCAGGAGTTCAAAGACCAAAACTGCATGCCTCCGGTCCTGCAGGCCATGTTCGAAGACGCTGGTCTCATCGATCATGATGACGGAGACGATGAATAGCCCCTGAACACTCAAGAAATTCTGAAATGGGGGATTTCAGAAATGTACATAAACTTCGACGACGTTGACCTAGGGATCGCGGTGAACATCGGGACGCTGCGGAAAGTTCTCGCCGGACTGAGCGGCAGTGGGCGGAGGTGGTGGCTCGCAAGCGACCCCGCTGATGCGATCGAAAGAGGCTACGTCACCATCGGCTATGGCGACCCGGGGTGCCGCGATCGTTTAAACACGATGTACTACCGTGTTCCCGTCCTCAATCAGGAGCCGCCCATGGACGGCACCGATTGTACTGTCGTTCTACTGGAAGCGGGGGTAATCTCGGCTGAACAGGCAGGGCTTTATCGAGAAGGCGGACGGGTTCTGGAAGACCCCATGGAAGACATGGAGTGTTTCTGGTTGCCGATCAAGCGAGCGCTGGCTGGCAAGTTGCAGGGTTGATGAGCAAACACGAAACCTGGTGATTACACCCCCGCGATTATGGCTCCAGGAGGTCAATATCTGCGTGGGCTCTCAGCGAGGCCGCCATATTCAAGGCCTCCCTCTTCGTGACGCCTTGGGCCAGGGTCGCGGGCAATGAATCGAGCAGCCGTACTGCTTCAGCTAGACCCACCCCAAGTATCATCCGAACCGCTTTGATCGCATGAATCTTGTTCCGATACCCCGCCACCACAACCTCGCATGTAGGTTCCGATATTCGCGCTGGGGACAGAAGAGGGGCAGCCGGACTGCCGCCTCCGAGAAGGATAGACTTCTGCGCTGCAAACTCTGCGTCGGTCAACGCACCGGCCTGCTTCATCTCCCAAAGCTTGCCGAGCGCATCCACATGGTTTGCTTGCGGCACAACTGGTTGATGTGAGTACTGCGCGGATTTCTGCTCGGCCCGTCTCATCGCGTTCAGAAGCTGCGCATGCATCCGCTCTACCCATAGCAGCGACCACCCACGGAACCGCCGCGCAGCAACGCGCCGAGTTGGCCACGTGAGACGTTTTCACCATGGGTACGGAGGAGCTTCTCCTCGTAACACCTTCCGTACAGGAACAGATCGCGGAAACTTGGGATACGTGAATCGAGCGCGGTGGACGCTATGTGAACGCCGACGCCATGGTGGGCGAGGAGATCGATGGCCTGAAGGGACTCGGCCATATTCCGAGAGAAACTGTCGGGAGTTGCAACGATGACCATATCGAAAGCCTTGGCCTTGGCTTGGTTCAAGAGAGTCGCGAGGCCTGGTCGATCATGACCGATTCCTGAGGCATTAGGGTCAGCGAATACGAGGTCATCACCAATCTGCCACGCGGGATTGTGCCTGGAGGCGGCTGCACGGCAAGCCTGTTCCCACTCTTGCAGGGAGGCGCGGTCGCCAGTCGCGGAGCGGAGATACATCGCGCACCGGAGGGCTGTGGGGCTCTGAGGATCGATCATGTGGTACTCCATTTCGGTTCAAGGTGGAATTACCGTGGCGCGAGCGACTGAGATCACACAAGGTGCTCCGCCGAGAGGGGCTACAGGTATATACCGTCCGGGGATGCTGTTTCTGAATTTGCGGGCATGATTTTCGTGAGATGGTGCCCACGCCGATGTCCTTCCCCGATCGACTCTGGCGAGCCGAAGCGAAATCGGGGAAGTTCGGTTGCCGACATCGATCGGCGGCGCGAAGAACAATTACCGCGCCGACGTGCTACTGCTGCCCAACTTGACGTTCGAACGCTCTCCCATTGGCTCGGCAATGGTTCACTCGAAGCCGAGACGGTGGCCGCGCCTCATTTGAGTGGTCTTGGACGGGAGCGACTGCGAGCAGCCCGAGGATCTGGAACTCCCCCGTTTTCGGACCTGCTCGCCAGAATGGATTGGATAGGGTCGCCAAACCGGACCTGCGCAGCTCAATCAAAACTGAACGGGTGAAAAATGACTTCAAGAACATTGGTAAAACCTGCGCCATCGAAGCGGCGGCGCAGTCGCGGGCGAAGAGATGGTCGCCTGTATATTGCTCCCGGCAAGCGCGACGCCGAGTCCTTACGTTCGGCGATCCGCACCTGGATCGTTCCGGTCCTGGTGCGCCAGTTCCTGAAGGAGCAGACCCGTCCCGAGGCCTCAATTGAAGTGAATTCGAGCTCTCGATCTACCAAACCGGTGGACAAGGAGGATGCGGGCGCGGCCCGCATGAGCTAACCATGTCCTTTTACCAGATCCCAAAGGGAAACTCCCGCTGCGCCATTTACACGAGGTATTCAACGGACCAGCAGAACCCCACCAGCAAGACCGATCAGATCCGCAATTGTAGGGAAGCAGCCGAGCAGTACGGCTGGACCGTGCTGGATGACTACATCAGGTCCGACGAGGGCACTAGCGGGCAGTCGCTCTATGGCCGCGATGGCCTCCTCGAACTTCTGGAACTTGCGAAGTCGAAGAACTGCCCGTTCGATGGCATCTTGATTGACGACACTTCGCGTTTTGGTCGCAATCTCTCGGAAACTCTGCCGCTCACCGACAAGTTCAGGTACTACAAGGTATTTCTGCACTTCGTGAATCGCGGGTTGGACTCCCGCGATCCGAAGTTCCGGTCGCTCTATATCAAGAGCGGAGAAGAGGACGAGAACCTCTGCCGTAGCATCGCTGAGAAGGTCCATCGCAGCCATCGCGGTCGAGTGCTGGCAGGACGTGTTCCGAGTGGCGCGGTGTACGGCTATCGAAATAAGCCGATCGAGGACCCCGAATTGGGGAAGCGTTATGGCCGGTATCGCGTAGTTGGTGTCGAGAGGGAGATCGACTTGGAGCAAGCCGCCGTGATCGTCCGCATCTTCGAGATGTATGTGTCAGGGTTAGGTTACCGTGCGATCGCTGGCGTGTTGAATGAGGAAGGCGTTCCCTCTCCCCTTCAGGGAAGCGGCAAGCGCCCTCGCCGCTGGTGTGCACGCACGGTTTGCAAGATTCTTAATCAGGAGAAGTACATCGGAATTCACATCTGGAACCGCACCCACGTGGTGCGCAATCCGGACACTGGTCGTAAGGAGCAGCACGCGCGTCCCGAACACGAGTGGGAGCGCATCGAGATCTCTGATTGGCGCATCATCTCGCCCGAACTCTGGGAGGCGAAAGAAGACGCCAACAAACGGCGCAAGAACAAGTACCAGTCGATGGGAGGTCTCAACACCACTGCAGGTAGCCGGAAGTACATCTTCAGCAGCCGCCTGTTCTGCGGCGTCTGCGGCGACAGGATGTCGATCGTAGGAGGCAAGGACGATCGCGCATCCTACGGCTGCTTCTCTCGCCGGTTCCGGGGCAAGTCCACGTGTTCGAACCACCACATGATCCGTCGGCGCAAGCTGGAGTCGGAGTTGATCGGCGCACTGGCCGCGAACCTCTCGTCGCCGGAAATGCGGGCAGCCATCACAGACGAGTTCCTGCGTCAGCTTCGCGCCGCCATCGAGGAGCAGACGCGCAAGGCCAAGCAGATCGCCGGGCAGGAAGAGGTCCTGAAGGAGAAGGTCGCCCGCCTTCGGAAACAGGAAGAGAACGTCACGAACGCCGTTGCGGAGCACGGCGGGTCCGCCGCGCTCTATGCGAAGTTAGACGCTCTTAAGAGCGAGATCGCTGGTGTCGAAGCGCTGTTGGCGACCGCGGAAACGGAGCCGGATGTCATGCCTTCGCCCGAGGTCATGCAGGAGTTCCTGGATAGGAAGTTTGCGCAACTCGCAAAGGTGATCGCCGGAGATCCCGTGCTCGCTCGCCAGGAAATCCATAAGCGCGTCACGCGGCTGACTATGACCCCTGTGGAGTCGCCGACCCCTGGGTACCAGGTCAGCGGCGATTTGGCCCTTTTTGCGCCCGCAGATGTAGAACTCGGCACTTGTTGGTCAAAAAGTGCCAAGCTCTACAACATTGCCTTGCCGATTCGCCACTTCATCCTTGGAATTCGCCCGCAGGGAGGAGTCGTCTCACCTAATGTGGGGGAGCGTGACAGCCCTACTTCGGAATCGTGCGAGGATTCCGAAGTGCTCGCGCCGGAATACGGGTGGAGCGCACCCGGTACCGCAGTACACGCTGCTGACGGGAGCCTGACCCCCGTGCACTGTAACCTCGCGGATTTGGTCTTTGGCGGAGCGTCGGGTTCGGGCCCTTCGCTCCCATCAAATATCTAGATCAATCGCTCAAGCGCGTCGATGGGTGATTTGGCGATTATGCGTTCATTGTGCAAGGGAGGACGGCATTTGTCCGACTTGCCCGTTTCTCGTCAACTTGATGTGCCCAAGTATCGGCCATCCACAGAGTCAACCGATTTTCGGGGTAGTCTCGGTCAATGAGCGCCTTGGCGATTGGGCACTCACCGAGCTCCCAGTAATTTCTTGGAGGTTGTTGGACGTGCTCATTAGGTGGGGAATCGTAGTGTGCTGCGCAAAATGGATACGAAGCGCATAACTTGCGGGGGGCATTTCTGCCCTTTGCTCGAGAGTCGATCCAAAAAAGCACCTAAGTACGGATGTTTTCAAATGGATAGATACCCAGGGTGATAGTACTTGCCCAGCGCGGCGCGTCCGAGAACCATAGAGGCGCACGTTGGTCTTACCCCTTTGGACGCTGCGCTGGACGCTCCGCGTCCAATCTCACCACGGAGGTGCCCTCGAGCCATAGATCCCTGCAATGCAGGTCCGTCACAAGCGGTTCTCCCCATCCACTATTCAGGCACCAGGGTGCCGCTCCTCCGCTTCAGTGCGAAGAAGTTTTCTGTTGACTGGCGCGCGCTGACCCTGTCATTGTTTTCGGCACCATTCGCTTCGGGCGTTCTGGTCGTCTTCCCCCAACGGCCCTAACGACAGGACACCCCTTTCCCCAGCTGTATCTCAGCGCACGGGAGTACACCCATGGGCACAGGTGTTCAGTTGCTGCTCGTCCTGCTGCTTGTTTTGCTGCTCGGTATCCTGGTCGGGCTTTGGCTCGCGCGCCGCTCCAGAGGCTATCCGCCTCTGCCGCCGGGTCCGTGTCCGCCTGAGCACAAGATTCCCAACCACTTGGGCGAGGCCGCCGTAACTGCGCAAGTGGCCATGCGGTTGGTGGGAGCGCCCGCCAGTGGCGTGCCCCTCGCCGCTGGTTCGAGCGGTGCTCCGCCATCCAAGGTCATCTGGGTCGATCACGGCAACGAAGTGCTCGTTCATCTGGACTCCACCGCCGTGCAGATCCTCGACCGCATTGTGCTGGTTTCCGTTGATCTCGAAAGCGACCAGACCGGCCGCACGCCTCTTGTATGCAGCTTCGCAGTTGGCGGTCCCGGAGAACTGGGCGGGCTGATTGCGGCCACTGACGATCTGCCGCGCGGGCTCGGCTCCCTCGCGTCCTGCTGGGGCAGACAGCTTCAAACCGCCGTGTGGTCAAGCCTCTTGGGACTTGCCAATGATCACGCCGCAGAGCGCAATCTGACCCCGCGCGGCCTGGCCGCATCTGCCGGCACACTGCACCTCACGGCCGGAAAGGCATTCACCCAGGCAGGTGGAGGCGCGGCATGAGCGATCCTCAGCTTGGCAACGAAGTCCTGGACCTGGCCAAAGCGATTGGCCTGTTCAACGACAGCGGTCTGAACCGCGACTGGTTTGGCAATCCGCTCGATCAGATCCAGCAGATATTTACGAAGGATGATCAGCGCGCCGCGTTTCTTCGTGTGCTGGATGCGCTGCTTGCCCCCGCCACCCTTCCCGATCTGCCGGACAACGAGACGTGGCATCCGCTGCTGAGCGATCAGGCGCGCGGCAATGCCTATCTTACGGTGAACACGGCGAACAACCTCACGTTCGGATTCGCCGGCGATTTTCATTCCACTGACGGGCCCACCCCGCTTGCCTCGTTGCGTGCTCATCTGCCCCTCTTCAGCATGAACGGCAGCACACCTCAAGCTGTGGCGGGAACGCCGGATGGCCCTCTCGAGCTGAATCTCCGCGTACATCTCGGGTTGAGCTTCGGCACGGATCCCATTGGCCTGGACGACGTTGTTATCATCGCCAGCCTCACGCCCTTCGGCGGCACGCCTCCAGCCACGCTCACCGTTGAATTACAGGGGCTTCAACTGGACAACACGGGCAAGAAGAACGTATTCCTCGACCCGTCCCATCTCGGATCCGAGGCCGTTCACCTCATTGTCGCGTTTATGCAGCAGCAACTGCACACGCTGGCGGCAAGCGGCGGAGCCGCGGGAGCAGTTGCAGACAATCTGCTGCCGCTGCTGGGCTTCGGCGACTCGGCTATTCCGCAATTCCCGTTTGCTCAAATCAACGATCCCGCCGCCATTAATCAGTGGTTTGCATCGCTGCTGCAGGGCGGAGCCGCCGCGCCTATCGCCGCATGGTTGCAGCATCTCGCGCGCCTTCTGGACAATGCCGGCGCGAATGCCACCGGCAGCGGTTCCGAAACCGATCCGTGGATCGTGCCAATTCTCTCCTTCGGCGCCACAACTGATTCCGGCCTCAACATTTCGCTCGCAACAAAGACTGTTTCCTCCACAACCTCCCTGTTGCTCGGCCTGCAGGCGCGCGTTATCCCGTCCGGCCCCAACCCGCCGCTGCGCATTGAAGGCAACGCCATCCTTGCTTCCATTCCCGTGACCGGCGTCGGCACCGCCTCGGTGCTGCCGTTCGCATCGGTCAGTGCCATCTCTCCGGGTGCGCTCAGTGCCGGCGCTCTTGTAAACACCGCCACCATCACCGCGCAGTCCCTTCAGGCAGGGTTTACGTGGACAGGAACCTCCCTGCAGCCGATCCTCGAAATCGACTCCGTCGACTTCAAGGTTGCGGGCACAACCACGCACTACGCCAAAGTCGATCTCACCAATGCCAACAGTGTGGCAAGCGATCTCTCCTCCACAGTCGGCAACCTGGTTGCGACTTATCTCGGAACCATGGGACCGGGCCGCAACCTGGCTGCGCTCATCGGCATCGTGCCGCCTGCAAACGATCCCGCGTCGCCTCACACGCTCGACTTCGCGCAACTCGTCTCCAATCCCGCAGGAGCCATCGCCGCATTTCATCGCGCGGTGCTGCTTGACGGCGCGCATTCGTGGTCGCATTTGCTCGAAGAAATCGGCGGCCTGGTCGGCATCGCCACCGCGGTTACCGGAACCGGCACTCTCAACGATCCCTGGGTGCTCGAACTCGCGCCTCCCTCCGGCTTCCACGTCGAAATTGCCGCCTGGAATGATCAGACCAGCGGCGTCGCCACCGACCCGCAGAAGCTCCGCATCGGCCTCCGTGCCTCCTTCTCGCAGGCTCCGTTCGACGTTTACTGGCTCAGCGAACTCCTCGCCTTCGATCTGCCCCAAAGCGGAGCAGGAACTGTCTCGCTGATGGGCGGCCAGCATGCCCACGTCGGCGTGCAGCCCACCCCTGCAATTCCGGATGTCGCCGGCCTCTCCATTTCGGTGGGCGATCTCTCCGCTGACATGACCTTCGTTCCCGGTTCCCCGCTTGCCTGGACCGCCGGCGTGCACAACATCGCGGTCTCCTACGGCGCCAGCACAGTCACCGTGCCGTTTATCGGCTTCCCTGCAGCGGCGAGCTTCGATGTGTCGAATCCCTCTGCCATCGCAGCCGATTTCGGCATCACCATCCCCGATCTCGAACTGCTCCTGCGCCTCGTGTTCGCGCGCGCTCTCTCCTCGTGGGGAGGCGTGCCCGCCTACACGCTCGCGGGTCTGCTCGGTGTCCATAGCGGCCTAGACGGCCTTCCGTCCGACTGGCCCACGCTGGCCGACCCTGGCGTGCCCGGATCGTTGCTCAGCGATCCCTTCACCGCTCTGCGGAATTGGCTGCAGACTCTTGTCACCGGCGTTTCTGCGAGTGGCGAAGCGTTCCTGCCGCAGATCTTCCCGTATCTGCGCGGCCTGTTCGCCGGCGCGCTGCCCGATGTTCCCGGCGATCCGCTCTCCAATTTCAGCCTGCCCATCACCGGCTCCGGCACATATGAAGACCCGTGGACGCTGCCCATTACCACCGCCAGCACCGCCGGCATCGATGCTCTCCTGTGGCTGGAGCCGGCTGGTCCGCCCCCCTCCTGGGCTAACGTCTTCGTCGGCGCGGCCAGCGCTGCGGCTGATTTCGACACCTTCTTCCGGACGGCTCAGTCCATCGCAGGGTTCCTGCCGGACCTGAACAACGCGCTGTACAACAACGATCCCATCCTGCTCAGCTCCGCCTTGAGCGACCTCTCCGCATTGCTCGAAACCGGCGACGGCATCACGGAACTGGTTTCGCAGGTCCCGACCAGCCCCAACTGGACAGCAGGCACGACCCTCACGAGCGCGCACAACAAGCAACCCTCCGATCCGCAGGCCCTCGCGCAGATCCTCGCGCAGGTTGACACCATGGCGGGCGGCAGCGCCAATGCGCGGACCGTGTTGCTCCTCGGCCCCGCGTTCAGCGATCACAGCATCTGGAACGCGCTTCTCGGCGATCCCAACCGGCACGGCCCTACGGCTGCCAACACCAACTTCAATCTGCGCGTGCCCGGTCTCGATCCCGCATCGGTCGATCTCACCACGATCACTGCGCAGGCTTCGTGGTACACGGCGGACCTGCAGGACAACGCCACCGGCAACACTGACTCTCTCGTTGCGCAGATCGGCCGCCTCGTTGATCGCGTGCAGCAACTCAACGGCGCAACTCCCGTCACGCTGGTTGCGCACTCAACCGCAGGCATCGCAGCTCTGAAGTACACGCAGGCCAATCCTTCGGTGGTTCAGGGACTCATCACGCTGGGCACGCCGCATCTTGGCTCCAGCCTCGACACGCTTTTTGAAACTCGCATTGCGGACGCCCTGCGCGTCGTCAAGTTCCTGCGCGATCAGGTTGCCGCCGGCGCTTTCCGCGATGTGATTGACTTCCTGCTGCTCGCCCTCGACGGCTATCAGCCCGCAGCGGGAGGCGCTCTCCCGGTGGCCGCGCCGTTCCCGGCAGCATCGTTCCCCATGCCCATCACCGCTCCCGCTTCCATCAACAGCGGTAACCGCCCCGTCTTTGCTCTTGGCAGCCAGATCGGCTCAGGCCTGCTTGCCGCGCTCAAGCCCGCTCTGGCGGCGCTAGCCAACGCAGCGGCGAATCCCGCGGTCATGCCGCCCGCACCCACACACATCGGCATCGGCGCGCGCGGGCACATCAATCAGGCCACAGTCGCAACCGGTACGCTGGCCATCGACACCACCGTCCGCGGCGACCTCTTCCAGTTGCCGCTGCACGCAGGCGCTCCGGCGCCCCCGCACCCCAAGCATGCCGTTCAAGTCCGTACCAATCTCGTCAATCCCAATGGCTGGCTCATCGGCGCATCCAGCGCCATAGCCGCTCCAGGACTTCCGCCCGTCGATGTGCGTGTGCGCTGGGCTGAACTCGGCGCCAACATCTATCCCAACGGCACCCTGAAAGTCGATCCCGTCGTCTCTTTGCATCAGGTTTCGTGGCACGGTCCCATCACGGAACTGGTCGACATCGCTCATCCCAATGCGCAGGCCCTCCTCGGCGCAGTGCTGCAGGGCATCAGCCAGCCCACGCCTGCTCCCGGAACCGCAGCCGATATCTTCCTCTCCACGCTCCAGGCGCTGAATCTCGCCGTGCCCGATATCCATGGCGGCATCGGCGTCTCAGCCGATGCATTCAACGCCCTTGCAGCCAATCCCGCCGGATACCTTGCGCAGCAATTCACGAACGCGATCAACACGGCGACCAACTTCGCCGGATTCACGCCGACCACGCAGATCATTCCCAGCCGCGGCGCCGTGTCCGTGCCGGAGTGGACGCTGCAGCTCTCCGGCCTTCCGCTCGAGATCTATATCCTGCCATCTCCGTGGGCGATTGGGCTGCGCACCACCGGAGCGGGATGGTTCATCGCTCAGTCAACAGGAATCAGCCTCGACGCAAGCGTCAGCATCCCCGGCTTCACTCCCAACTTCGACGCGTCGTTCATGCTCGGCGCATTCGCTCTCACCTTCGACGCCACCACGAAACAACTCACCGCAAGCGCGCAGCCCTGGCTGCCGCCGCTCACGCTTATCCCGGCCCCCAGCGCGGTCTTGCTGAAGTCAACGCTCAGCAACGCCCTGCCGCGCATGCTGTTCTCCGGCGCGGCCTGCGCAGTGCTCGAAGCCCTTGCAGGCCCTGGCGTGAATGTCGGCCCCGTCGACTCCTTCTTCACTTCGATGGCCTCAGTTGTCACCCAAGCCTCGGCCCTCGGCAACGGCAACGGCCTCGATTCAGCCAAACTCACCAAGCTCCTGGAGTTCATCGGCAATCTCGCCGGCTTGCCCGCGGGTCCGGGACTCACGCTCCCCGGCCACCTCCAGCTCACTGCGTCCGGTGCGGGCACTGATGTGGATCCCGTCAAGCTGCAACTTCAAACCACGGCCGCCATCGGTGGCGTGCTGGACCTCACCGGCGGCGTGTCGTTCGACCAACTCACGCATCCCAGCCCGTCGGGCTCCATCAAGTTCACCATTCCGCTGCCCGCTGCGGTCCCAGGATCGTGGACCGGCGTCACCGTGGACTTCGGCGGCAGCAGCGCGGGCGTAACGCTCTCCGTGGCTCCGGCCAGCGCCCCGCCCACCGCACCCATTCAGATCCTGCCCACATTCAGTGGCCTCGGCGCTCTTGCAGCCGCGCTTGAAAGCCTGTTGCCGCAAGTCCTCGACGCCATCGTCACCGCGGCCGGCCCCAGCGCCGTCTCCACTCTCGTACTCGACATCGCCACTGCCCTTGGTATCTACGACAACGCCGGCAAGTTCGCCGCGCACGCCAACGATCTCAAGGCGATGCTCAACGGCACGTGGCTCACCGGCTTTACCGCCAGCCCCGCAAACGTGGCGACGAAGATCGCCGCGCTCTTCAGCGGTGGCTCGCCGCTTGCGGGAATCTTGCCCGGCACCGTCTCCGCTGGAAGCGGCCCCACAGCCGGCGTCGTCACCTGGCAGTTCCCAGGCCCGGATGCAGGCACCATTCGCATCGCGCTGGGCTGGGATGCGGGCGGACCCACCGCAACCGTAGGCATCGATCAGCTCAAATTCTCGGCCGGCGCTCTAGTTCTCTCCGCCTCTGCTGGATACGCCGCCGGAAGCATCGCTGTGTCCTCGAGCTTCGGCGTCGACCTCACCAATGCGCTCGGCATCTCCGTCACTCCCACCATCGCTCTCAGCGAGAGTGGCGGCGCGTTCCATCTCTCTCTATATCCGCTCGCTACCAACAGCGGCAACGGTTCCATGTCCATTGATCTTGTCCCGCAGGTGAAGGTCAACGGTCTCGATCCGGCCAAGCTCATTGAGCAATGGCTCGTGCCGCTGGTTGGCAACACCCTGCTGAAGACGCAGGCCATCAAAGACACCTTCCCAATCACTCTGTGGACTGGCGGCCCCGACGTCCAGACCGTCCTCAAGGATTCGGGAATCGCTGTCGATGCAGGTGGCGGCGCCCTCGCGCTGAATCCCACATTCCCCAACGTGACCCAACTCGTCAGCGGTGTCATCGGCGCTCTCGCCACAGGCGTGAGCATCAAGATCTCTGACAAGCTGCACGTCGGCCTCACCAATACCGGCGGCAAAGTCGGCGTCAATCTCCAGGGAGCTATCGACTTCACCGTCGGCGATTACGACCTCTCCATGCTGTTTGGCGCGCCCACGACCTGGGGCAGCATGTTCGATGCGGGCGTCACGCTCTCCCTATTCGACATGAGCTCCGGATTCACCTTCACGCCGGACCTCACCGTGGCCGGGCTTGGTCTCGGCATCACCGGATCGAACGACGGTCCCCTCGTCAACAGCAATGGATTCCGCATCGGCGGCGTGCGCCTTTACTCGTTCTTCCACGCCGGCTTTGGCAGCGGCTCGTCCAGCACCTTCACCTTCGATTCACCCGGCGTGGGCGCCGAGATCGACAAGCTCGGCCTTCCGTTGCAGCAGGCCACTGGCGGCAACGTCGGCGGCAACAATCCCGTTGCTGCGGGATTGCTGGGTGGCGGCGGCGATGGCGGCAATGGCGGCGGCGACACCCAGCCCGTGAATCCCGGCATTGATGTCGGCGCGTGGTACTGGGACGGCCCCACCGGCGACAGCACCTTCCACATCCTCATCTCCGGCGACAACAAGCCCATCTGGATCGGCGTGCATGCGCAGCTCGGCCCCATCTATCTCGACCAGATCGGTATCATCTTCGACGCCAACACATCCGTAGCTCTGGTGCTCGATGCCACCGTGAAGGTCGGGCCGCTCACCGGCCAAGTCGACGAACTCGGCGTTTCCATCCCCTACAAGTTCCTCACCCATCCCGAGCATTGGACGCTCGACCTGAAGGGACTGGCGCTCAGCTTCCAGACACCCGGCGTCACCATCGCCGGCGCTTTGCTCAAGAACGACAGCGGCCCCGCCGTCGAGTACGACGGCATGCTGCTAATCCAGATCACCGAATTCGGCCTTGTCGCGGTCGGCGCTTACTCCAAGCCGCACGACGCCTCGGGCGATTACACCAGCGTCTTCGTCTTCGCCGGCATCTTCATCATCATCGGCATCCCGCCCGTCATTGAAGTCGAAGCCATCGGTCTCGGCGTTGGGTACAACCGCGAGCTCATCGTGCCTGACGACATGAACAAGATCCCCGACTTCATTCTTGTCGCGGCGCTCGACGACGGCGGCGCCCTAACCAACGATCCCATGGGCGAGCTCATGCAGATCCGCGACAGCATTCCCGCAAAGCGCGGAAGCCTCTGGCTCGCCGTCGGACTGCACGGCACAACCTTCGTCATCGTGCACGTCACCGCCGTTGTCTACGTTGCACTCGATCGCGGCGTTGAAGTCGGCGTCCTCGGCGTCGCCCGCCTCGCTGTGCCCTCCGATGACACGGCACTGGTCTCCATCGAACTCGCCCTCAAGGCGCGCTTCTCCTCCGCTGAAGGCATCCTTTCCATTCAGGCGCAGCTCACTGACAACTCCTACATCTTCGACAAGGATTGCCAGCTCACCGGCGGCTTTGCTTACTTCATGTGGTTCCCGCAGGGACAGTTCGTCATCACCATCGGCGGCTACCACCCGCAGTTCCACAAGCCCACGCAATTCCCTGACGTGCCGCGCCTCGGCTTCCGCTGGGCCCTGCCCATTGGCGCCAACATCAAAGGCGAAAACTACTTCGCGCTCACCAACACCTGCATCATGGCCGGCGGAAAGCTCGAGCTCACCTACGGCATCTCCTGCGCCTATGTGTGGTTCACCGCCTTCGCTGACTTTCTCATCTCGTGGGATCCCTTCTATTACACGATCGACATCGGTATCTCCGTAGGCGCCACGATCGCGATTCAGGTCTGCTTCTGGGGGTTCTGCATTGGTATCCACATCACCCTTTCCCTCGGCGCCACGCTCTCAATTGAAGGCCCGCCGCTGCATGGCACCGTCTCCGTCGACCTCGGCATCTGCAGCATCACGGTCCCGTTCGGTCCCGACGCCAACCCGCAGCCGCCCTACATCTCGGACTTCAGCATATTCGCCACCAAGTACCTCTTCGGCAACGATGCCAATGGAAATGCGTTCCGCGTCAATGTGCTGAAGGGCCTTGTGCCTCCGTCGCCCTCCGGCGCGGCGCCCGCGCCCGGCACCGCCGACAAGCCCTGGAAGATGCTCACCGAGTTCTCCTTCCAGTGCGACACCAAGATGCCGGCCTGGAAGACCGACGACTTCATCCAGGGACAGACCGACCTGAGCAGCCAGGTGCACTCCATCGACCTGGCCCCCATGAACAAAGAGAACGTCGACAGCACCCTGTCCATCCAGCTCTGGGGCCTGGACAACACCAACACCTGGGTGCAGATGGGCGCGAGCATTCAGCAGAAGGATGCGGACCTGCAGATCGACACCCTGCATTGGACAATGAAGCCCATCATCGGAAAAGTCTCCGAGGCCACCTGGCACTGGAACGATCCCACCAACATGCCTGCGGCGGCCAACACCATCCCCGCCATCGTGGGCTTCACCGTACAGGGCTTCTGCGTACTCACGGAGCAGACGGCGCTTATTCCCATTGCCACGCTTTACGACGCCGGTCAGAGCCGCCCGCTTCCGTTCGCTACGGAGTTCACCGTCAGCTATTCCCAGTATCAGCAGTACGGTGTCGCCGCCGAGCAATACGCGGCTCTCGCCACGGCCTCAGCCTCCGCCGGGGTGTTCGAAATCGCCAGCGCCATCACCAGTGGTTCCCAGGGCTTCTTCGCTCAGCAGCGCACCACCAGCGGATTGCCTCTGCCCGGCAACTCGCCCGTCGCCGATCGCGCCCTGCTCTATCGCCGCTCGTCTCCGCCGCAGATTGCGCCCATCACCACTGGTCTCACCATGGCGTCGCCGGCTCTGCCCGCGCCTCCCGCAATCAACCGTCCGCCCATCATCCTTCCCATCGCGCTTGAAGAGCCGCGCCTGCGCGCCATTCTGCGCGGACTGCCCCAGGTGGCCGCCGATATCCCCACCACCCTGCGCACCACGGTTACCTCTGTCAAAGCTGCGGCCGGCGTCGCCCGCGTGGCCGCGCCGCTGGTCGGTGCCCCGGGCTCCGGCCTCATTCGCGTCAAAAGTGCCACAGCTCCCGCACCCACGCGCATCGCCAAAACCGCGCGGACGCTTCGCTCCGCGGAACTCGGCTGGTTTTCCGGCAAAGGCCATCAGCAGCAGATCGCACAAGCCGAAACCAGTCTCGTTGGAAACGGCCTCACCGTCCCCGCCGGCACAACGCACATCTGGGATGTGCCCGCCAACCTGCAGAATACCGTCGTCGTCACCGGGGACTCTGCATTCCGCGTCACGTTCCTTACGCGTGGCGGCTCCGTCATTGCAGATGCCGAGTATCCGCCCGCCGTATCCACCAAGATCCAGATTCCGCCCCGCTGCGGCATGCTCTCCATCGAGTGCCTCGGCAAGCTTCCCGCGGGCGTAGCAGCGCGCCTGTCCGGCTTCGCGGCCATCAGCTTCACCGCAGCCCCTGCCGGCCGCAAGACCGTCGCCGGATGGCAGGCAGGCAATCTTCTTGCGCAAGTGGGCCCCACCACGATTCTCGGCCGCGGCGCCTGCCTCGTACTTCCGCAGACGCACATCCCGCTTCGCGATCGTCAGGCCATCTCCCAAACCATGATCCGCGTCGCAGACGCCGTGGCCGGTCAGATCGGCACCGAAACATGGCTGCCCACCGATATGGGCGCCGTCATGATTCTGCTCGATCTCGCAGACGCCACCTCCAGCGACGATGGCGATCTTGCCATCAGTGCGCAGGGCGCAACCCTCGCATCCACGCCGATCCGCATTCTCGGCGGCCGCCGCCGCGCATTGCTCTATGATATTTCCGATGTCGATCCCAAGGCCACCCACATCACCGTTGGCGTTGCCAGTTCCAAGGGCTGGCGCCTCTCCGGTGTTGTAGGCCTGCCGGGCAAAGCGCAGGAGTGGGCCACCGATCTCCAGGGCAAAGTTCCCGAGCACGTGGTTGCCGACGGCCCTCTCACACCCGACGGAAGCATCGTCGTCTCGCTCTCCAGCGCCGAACCTGCCGCCATAGCACTTGCCGATGCCACCCAGACCAGAACAGGAGCTGCCGTATGAGCACCACGCCGCCACCCATTGGATCCATGTACATGTACGACTGCGTGACGCCTCCACTCACCGATGGCAGCTACCGCATCGACGTGGTCACCAACCTGTCTTACGGTGGCGAGACGCCCACGCTCAACAACAACAGCGGCTACTTCGATATCGAAGGCCCGCGCTTCACGTTGCCTGCAACCGATGTCGGCGGAGTCTATCCGCCGCGCAACGGCCACGGCGGATTCGACGAGTACCTCCCGCAGATCGCCATCTCCCGCCGTACCTTTCCATGGGAACGCCGCATCACTACAGACCTCAGCAAGATCGGCACACCGCAATCGCGCAGCAACCCATTCACACCGCAACCCAATCCGTTCCCGCCCCAGGAGGGCAATCCTCAATTCGCGCCCACCCCCTGGATGGCCTTGCTTCTGCTTGCCGAGGGCGAATACACACTGCACCAGAATGTGTCCCTCAAGTCCGTGATGCCCCCGGACTGTTATGCGGCGCTCGACGTGCCCGATGGCATTACGTGCGACTCCATCGAGGTGGAGGCCCTTCTGCTTGACTCCATTCTGCCCAGCCTCGATGAGCTCACGCTCCTCACCCACGTTCGCCAGGTCAATGTTGACGACAAGGAGCTCAACGCCGCGTCCAGCACGGGCTTTTACGCCATCGTCACCAGCAACCGCCTGCCCGCGCCCAATGCAAAATACCGTGCATGCCTCGTCTCGCTCGAAGAGCGCACCGACCTCTTGCAAGCCGATCCGCCGCCCGTCGCCGCTCCGCCTTTCATCTCGGGACTTGGCGGCGTGATCCTCAACGGGCGCGAGGCATTCGACATTCCTCCGGCAATCAACGAATTTCCATTCCTCGGCCTCGCGCCTGCAAAGCGCGCATTGAATCAGAACGACGGCGCGATTGATGAAGTGGGTAATGTCACGGGAACAGTGCTCGAGACGGTTGCCGATCGCAATGTGAGCCAGGCCATCGACGTCGTTCAGGCACCCGCGTTCCAGTTCTATATCAAAACCAAGCAACTGGTCCTACTCCACAGTTGGACATTCGAATGCAGCGGCATGGGCACCTTCCGCGATTACGTGCAGCGCATCAACGTCTCAACGCTGGGTACCGTAGAAGAAATCGGCCATCCACCTGTCATCGACACCGGCCACATTCCCATCAAGGTGATGGACCGCGCCGGCGAGGAAGAGGACGTCTGGTATCGCGGCCCGCTTGTGCCCATGCCCCTCACGCGCGATCCGCTCACCTATCATTCCGCGGATCAATGCCGTCGTGTCACGCCTGAAACCGGCGCGGAAGACATCAGCTACGCGGCAGCCTTTGAGTGCGGCCGCCTGCTCGCGGCCGCCGATCCGCGTCTCGCGCAGGAACTCATGCGCTGGCGT
>Ga0134126_10001781_pt1 | contig 27420 bp, 21 predicted proteins | sample KB31752_FD_96881 | JGI IMG/M metagenome (GOLD analysis project Ga0134126, IMG submission 96881) | Terrestrial soil microbial communities with excess Nitrogen fertilizer from Kellogg Biological Station, Michigan, USA - KB3-175-2 | ecosystem: Environmental > Terrestrial > Soil > Unclassified ... | reverse complement strand
GCGAGCGGCGCCAAGCGTCAAGCGGCTTAGTCAGGGCTTGAATCTTCCGCGGCGACGGCGCGCCCGGTCAGCGCGAAGAGCGCCGCCAGCACGCAGCCTGCGACGATCCCGGCGGTCAGGTTGACGATCAATGTCAGGCCGAAGGTGGCGATCAGCACGGCGGCGCTGCGCCAGTCGTGCAGCAGACGCACGAACTCGTACTTCTCGGCCATGTTCCACGACACCACGACCAGCACGCCGGCGAGCGCCGTCAGCGGAATGAATTGCGCGAGCGGGGCGGCGACCAGCATGAACGTCAGCAGGAAAAGCGAATGCATCATTCCCGACAGTGGCGAGCGCGCCCCGGCGCGAATGTTGGTCGCGGTGCGCGCGATCGTGCCGGTGACGCTGATGCCGCCGAAGAATGAGGAAGCGATATTGGCGATGCCCTGCGCAACCAGCTCCATGTTGTAACGGTGCTTGCGTCCGGTCATCCCGTCGGCGACCTTGGCTGAGAGCAGGCTCTCGACGCCGCCGAGAAGCGTGAACGACAACGCCGTCGGAAATATCTCGCGCAGCAGGCTCCAGTCGTGCCTGGGCGCGCTCGGTGTCGGCAGGTGGTTCGGAATGCCGCCGAAATGCGAGCCGATGGTTTCAACCGGCAGACCGAGGGCGACCGTCATCAATGCGGCGAGCGCGACCGCGATGAGCATGCCGGGCCAGGCCGGGCGCCAGGCGCGAAGGGCAAAGATCGTGCCCGCGCAAAAAACGCCGACGCCAAACGCATAAGAGTTGAGTGTCGGCAGGGCGGCAGACAGCGCGGCGATTCTCGGAAAAAACGGTCCCGGCTCCGGGCCGGCAAGCGTCAGCCCGCCGAGATCCTTGAACTGACTGGCAAGAATGATGGCGGCGATGCCGCAGGTGAATCCGACCGTCACCGCGTGCGGGATGTAGCGGATGAGGCTTCCCAGCCGTAATGCGCCGACCAGCGTGAGCATGATGCCGGACAGCAGGACGGTTGCAATCAGCCCGTCGAGCCCGAACCGCGTCACCGTGGCGGAGACCAGAACGATGTAGGCGCCCGCCGGTCCGCCGATCTGCCAGCGGCTGCCTCCGAGCGCGGAGACGAGAAATCCGCCGACGATCGCCGTGTAGAGTCCACGCTCTGGCTCGACGCCCGAAGCGACCGCGATCGCCATCGACAGCGGCAGCGCCACGATGGCGACGGTGAGCGCGGCGATGAAATCCCGGCGCAAGGCTTCCGTGCCGTAGCCTTCCAAGAGCACGGTCAAGAGCTTCGGGCGATAGATGTGCGCGGTGGAGGATCCGTCAGGCATGGTCGAACAGCAGTGGCGCGCCCGAGACGATTCGAACGTCCGACCTTTGCCTTCGGAGGGCAACGCTCTATCCAGCTGAGCTACGGGCGCGTATTCGCCTCAATAGACGATTGGGCGGGCAGCGGCAACGGGCCTAAACCGGTCCACCCATGCAAAAAAGGCCACTTTTTCTGCACAAATCAGCATTTTCGGCCTTTGCGTTCGTCCGCGAATCTCATAAGGCTTGCGTTACGGCGCATGGTGCGCACGAGGAGCAAGACATCCATGTCAGCGATAGCACCCGGAACGGCGAAGCCAAAACAGAGCAAGCCGATCACCACCAAACATCTGGCAAACACGCTGGCCGAGCAGCACCAGATGACCAAGAAGCAAGGTCAACAGATGCTCGAAGACCTCGTCGGTCTGATCACCAAGCACCTCAAGAAGGGCGAGCGGGTCAAGATCGCCGGACTCGGCATCCTGCAAGTGCGCCGGCGCGCCGCCCGCATGGGTCGCAACCCCGCGACCGGCGAGCCGATCCAGATCAAGGCGAGCAAAAAGGTCGCCTTCCGCGCCACCAAAGAACTCAAGATGGCGATCTGATCGTTCCAATTTTCCCGAATGCAAAGCCCCGCCGCGAACCGGCGGGGTTTTTGTTTGCCTATCCCACTCTTGCCGCGCTGCGTAACAGTCTATAATGGCGCCTAAGAGTTCAGGGAGGCTAGCGATGTCGCAAGCGGCCGAAAAGCGCGAGGGGCTACCCAAGATGCTCAAGGATGCGGCCTTCCAATGGGAAGACCCGCTCGGCATCGAGAGCGAGCTCACGGAAGAAGAGCGCATGGTGCGCGATACCGCGCGCGGCTTTGCGCAGGATTATCTCGCCCCCCGCGTCGTCGAGGCCTACCGCGAAGAAAAGTACGATCCGACCGTGTTGCCGGAAATGGGCAAGCTCGGTCTGCTCGGCCCGACCCTTCCGGAAACCTACGGCGGGGCGGGACTGGGCTATGTCTGTTATGGCCTGATCGCGCGCGAGATCGAGCGCGTCGACAGCGGCTACCGCTCGGCCATGTCGGTGCAGTCCTCGCTGGTGATGTATCCGATCTACGCCTATGGCAGCGAGGCGCAGCGGCGCAAATATCTGCCCAAGCTCGCCAGCGGCGAGTGGGTCGGTTGCTTCGGCCTCACCGAACCTGACCACGGCTCCGATCCCGGCTCGATGGTGACGCGCGCGGAGAAGGTCGCCGGTGGCTTTCGGCTCAACGGCGCCAAGACATGGATTTCGAACGCGCCTGTCGCGCAGGTCGCGGTCGTCTGGGCAAAACTCGAGGGCGTCATCCGCGGGTTTATCGTCGAGCGCGGGACGCAAGGATTTTCGACGCCCAAGATCGAAGGCAAGCTGTCATTGCGCGCCTCGATCACCGGCGAGATCGTTCTCGAGAATTGCGTGGTGCCGGAAGACAATCTGCTGCCCAACGTCAAGGGTCTCGCCGGGCCGTTCGGCTGCCTCAACAACGCGCGTTACGGCATCGCCTGGGGCGCCATGGGTGCCGCCGAATTCTGCTGGCACGCGGCGCGCCAATACGTGCTCGACCGCAAGCAGTTCAATCGTCCGCTTGCCGCCAATCAACTGATCCAGAAAAAGCTCGCCGACATGCAGACCGAAATCGCGCTCGGGCTTGCCGGCGCGCTACGGCTCGGCCGCATGCTGGAGCAGGGCAAGGCGGCGCCGCCGTCGATCTCGCTGATGAAGCGCAACAACTGCGGCAAGGCGCTCGATATCGCGCGGCTCGCCCGCGACATGCACGGCGGCAACGGCATTTCCGAGGAATACCAGGTGATGCGCGTGCTCGCGAACCTGGAAACGGTGAACACCTACGAAGGCACGCACGACATTCACGCGCTCATTCTTGGCCGCGCGCAAACCGGCATCCAGGCGTTTTTCTAGAACGCCATCGCGTACGTGAGCGTCGCCATCTGCACGACGCGTCTGGTCATCGCGCTGCCGGGATCGGCGAGCGCATCGATGACGGTGTAATGATTGGTGCCGGCGATTTCCTCGTAGCGCGTGGCGATGCCGCGCCCGCCCCAGTTGTCGGCGAGCGTCCTGCTCTGGCGCAGGAATTCGCTCGACTCCAGCGAACCGACGACGGCATCGAAGCGCCGGTCGAGCGGAACCTTCCAATGGAGCGGTGACATGCGCCGCGCCTCTGCGTCGTCGAGCCGCAGATCCTGGTTCGGCGAAACCTGCGTGAGCGGCGCCAGATCGTACACGCCGGAAATCCCGTAGCCCGCCGGCACGAGATCGGCCGGCGCGTCGGAGGCAAATGCTGCCCAGTCCTGCGCCACCAAGCAGGCCGCCAGATGGCCGCCGGCGGAATGGCCGTAAACGAAAATGCGCTTGCGATGGCGGCGCCAGAGATAGAGACAAGCCGCGCGCATTTGCTCGATGATGTCGGCGATGGACACCTGCGGGCACAGATCGTAGCCGGCGACCGCGACGGTGACGCCGTTGGCGTTTGCGCCTCTGGCCATCTGGCTGAACATCGCCGGTTCGAGCGAGCGCCACCAGCCGCCGTGAATGAACATGGCGATCGGCGCCATCGCGTCGTCGTCTTTGGCCGGAAAGAGATCGATGGCGTGCCGGCGCGAGCCGCCGTAACGGATGCCCAGTTTGGCCGCACGCGACGCCGCGCGATAGGCTTTGGCCTCTTGCTCCCAGCGCGCGAAAATCTCCGGGTGCTCGGGCACCCGGCTGCGGTTGTCGTATTCCGTTTCGTAATCGATCATCTGGCGATTCGGTTCGGCACCGCAAACTTACAGGGCTTTGCGCCGGCGCGAAACAATCGTTATCTGTTGGCGCATGAAGATTGCCGCCCCGTTGCAGATGCCGGTCGATGGCCGCCAGTCGGAGACCGCGCTGGCCGTCGCCCGCGGCACGTCCCGGTTGCTGTTGTCGCTCGGTTTTTCCTGCGTCGCCGAGTTGCCGCTTGCGTCCGGCCGCCGCGCCGACCTCGTCGGCCTTAACGCCGGCGGCGAAATCTGGATCGTCGAGATCAAGTCGTCGGTCGCCGATTTCCGCGCCGACCAGAAGTGGCAGGATTACCGCATGCATTGCGACCGGCTGTTCTTCGCCACCTGCATGGAGGTGCCTTGTGAGATATTCCCGCCCGATACGGGGCTGATCGTCGCCGACGCCTTCGGCGCGCAAATGATGTGCGAAGCGCCCGAGCACCGGCTGCCGGCGCCGACGCGCAAGGCGATGATGCTCGCCTTTGCCCGCGCCGCCGCGCTTCGATTGCAGGCGCTTGCCGACCCGAACGGGCCCTATGGCGATGTGGTGTGAACGTGAGCGCCGCCGATAGCCCAGCCGTCGCGGTCGAAAACCTGGTCAAGCGTTACAAGACGACGACCGCGGTCAACGGCATTTCGTTTGCGTTGCGTGCCGGATCGATCACCGGGCTGCTCGGCGGCAACGGCGCCGGCAAGACCACCACCATCGCCATGATCATGGGGCTGGTGACGCCGACATCGGGAAGCGTCAGCGTGCTCGGCGAGCGCATGCCGCAAGGGCGCTACCGCGTGCTGCACCGGATGAATTTCGAAAGCCCCTATGTCGATATTCCGATGCGGCTCACCGTGCGGCAGAATCTTTCGGTCTTTGCCCAGCTCTACGGGGTTGCCGATATTGCCGGCCGCATTGCAGATCTCGCCGCCGATCTCGATCTCGGCGAGTTTCTTGACCGGCCGACCGGCAAGCTTTCTTCGGGCCAGAAGACGCGCGTCGCCCTCGCCAAGGCACTGCTCAATCGTCCCGAGGTGCTGCTGCTCGACGAGCCGACCGCATCGCTCGATCCCGACACCGCCGACTGGGTGCGCGGCCGCCTCGAACAGTTTACCCGCGCGCATCGCGCGACGGTGCTGCTCGCCTCGCACAACATGCGCGAAGTGGAGCGCCTGTGCGAGCGCGTCATCATCATGAAAAAGGGACGCATCGAGGACGACGACGCGCCCGACCGGTTGCTTGCGCGCTACGGACGCGAAACGCTCGAGGAGGTTTTCCTCGACGTCGCCCGCGGCCGCTCACAGCGCGAGGCCGTTCAATGAGCGACTGTTTGAGCAGATGCACGATTGAAAATTCCGCTCATTCCCGCGGAAGCGGGAATCCAGTCTTTGCATCGAAATCACTGCGCGCGACTCTGGGTCTCCGCTTCCGCGGGGACGAGCGGGGGAGGTGATGGCCGCTTCGACAAACTTCGAATTCTCCCCGCGCCGCGTCGCCGCCATGGTGCGGCGTTACTGGTATCTGCTGCGCTCGTCCTGGCCGCGCATCCTCGATCTGATCTACTGGCCGACGGTGCAGATGTTGATGTGGGGCTTCCTGCAGCTCTACGTGTCGCAAAGCTCCAGCACGTTTGCCCGCGCCGGCGGCGTGTTCATCGGCGCCGTGCTGTTGTGGGATATTTTATTCCGCGGCCAGCTCGGCTTTTCCATCTCGTTTCTGGAGGAGATGTATTCGCACAACCTCGCCAACCTGATGATGTCGCCGCTGCGGCCGATCGAGTTCATCGCCGCGCTGATGGTCATGAGCGTGGTGCGGCTCCTCATCGGAATGATCCCGGTGACGGCGCTCGCCGTGCTCTTTTTCGGCTTCAATTTCTGGTCGCTCGGGCTGCCGCTCATTTTCTTTTTCATCAATCTCATTTTGACCAGCTGGTCGATCGGCGTCTTTGTCGCCGGGCTGTTGCTGCGCAACGGGCTGGGCGCCGAAAGCATGGCCTGGACCATCATGTTTCTCTTCCTGCCGCTCACCTGCGTCTATTACCCGGTGACCGTGCTGCCGCACTGGCTGCAATATGTCTCCTGGGCGCTGCCGCCGACCTACGTCTTCGAAGGCATGCGCGCGTTGCTGATCAGCCACGTGTTCCGCGCCGACCTGATGCTGGATGCTTTCGCGTTCAATCTTGTGCTGTTCGCGGCTGCATCATTCGCGTTCACGCTGCTGCTGCGCAGTGCGCGCGTCCAGGGATCGTTGCTGCAAGGCGGCGAATAGGCATAAGTCTTTATTGTTATTGTCATTTTTGGCGTAAACCGGGTGCGAATAACTTATCTCTAATGTTGACGCTATGACCGAAAAAAGACAGTCTGCTGCGGCGCAGCAAAGTCCGGGGACTGAGCCAATGGCAATCGGAGAGTTCGACGGGGCGGCAACCTTGCCGTCCGACAACGGTGTATTTTCGACGCCGATTTACTGGCTCTACGAAATGGGCCACGCCGCGCTCGATCCCGCGCGCGCTTTCGCCGACGCGACCAAGCTGTTCTTCAAGAATCCGGCCAATCCCCTCTCGCACACCACCTACGGCAAGTCGGTCGCCGCCGCGGCGGAAGTGTTCGAGCGCTCGACCCGCATCTATCAGCGTCCGGAATGGCGGATCGATTCGACCGTCGTCGGCGGCGAGAACGTGCCGGTGCACATCAAGACGGTGTGGGAGCGTCCGTTCTGCCGGCTCCTGCATTTCGAGCGCGCCTTTACGCGCGCGCCGCGCCGGCCGCAGCCGAAATTGCTGATCGTCGCACCGATGTCGGGGCATTACGCCACGTTGCTGCGCGGCACCGTCGAGGCGTTTCTTCCCAACCACGATGTTTATGTCACCGATTGGCGCAACGCGCGCTCGGTGCCGGTGGCGGAAGGGCGCTTCGATCTCGACGATTACATCGATTACGTCATATCGATCCTGCACCTGCTGGACGGCGACGCACACGTCATTGCCGTGTGTCAACCCTCGGTGCCGGTGCTCGCCGCCGTCGCGCTGATGGAGGCCGACAAGGACCCTTGCGTGCCGCATTCGATGACGCTCATGGGCGGCCCGATCGATACGCGCATCAACGCCAACGGCGTCAACAAGCTTGCGGTGGAGCGCGGCCTCGACTGGTTTCGCACCCATGTCATCACCAAGGTGCCGTTCCCGCATCCCGGTTTCATGCGCGACGTTTATCCCGGCTTCCTGCAACTGCACGGCTTCGTCAGCATGAACCTCGACCGCCATCTTGAGGCGCATCGCAATCTGTTCCTCAACCTGGTCAAGGGCGACGGCGACGGCGCCAACAAGCACCGCGAGTTCTACGACGAATATCTCGCCGTCATGGATTTGACCGCAGAATTCTATTTGCAGACGGTCGAGACCGTCTTCATCCGCCACGCGCTGCCCAAGGGCGAGATGACGCACCGCGGGCGCGCGATCGATCCGTCCCGCATCACCCGCGTCGCCTTGCTGACGGTCGAAGGCGAGCATGACGACATCTCCAGCGTCGGGCAGACCGAGGCGGCGCACCGGCTCTGCGTCAACATTCCCGCCGAGCGCAAGGCGCATTACCTGCAGCCGGGCGTCGGCCATTACGGCGTCTTCAACGGCTCGCGCTTCCGTTCCGAAATCGCCCCGCGCATCGCCGACTTCGTGCTCTCCAACAACGGGCGCGTCCGCGGCGCCATCGCGCGCGCCGTTTAAGTCATTGTCGCCGGGCGGGTTTTTGCCGGCCCGGCGGACCGCGCCATCGGCCGCGGCGCACTCCTTTCCAGTCTGAATTTTTGGCAAGCCTCCCGACCGCCGAAGGGGCTGTACAAACCGGCAATAATGGCCCTATCTCGAGTCGCGAACTCGAGTGGACGATCCTTATGTCGCTGCGCGCGCTCCTCTACCGCCGGCCTAGCGAACCCTCGGTCATCAATATTGCCGTCGAACAGGAAATGTACGCGGTGCGCGTGCGCCGGCACCGGCAGGCCCGCCGCTACACGCTGCGCATCCATTCGGCGACCCGCGAGGTCGTGCTCACCATGCCGCCGCGCGGCAGCCTCAAGGAAGCGTGCGCTTTCGCGCAAAAGCACGGCGCCTGGATCGCGGCGCGGCTCGGTCGGCTGCCGGAAATGCTCGCCTTCGCCCACGACACGGTGATGCCGTTGCGCGGGCTCGACCACCGCATCGTGCACAAACGCGGCCAGCGCGGCACCGTGTGGGTCGAGGCGGGCAACGACGGCGAGCGGCTGCTGTGCGTTGCAGGAGATACGCCGCACGTGGCGCGGCGGATTTCCGATTACCTCAAGCGCGAGGCCAAGAACGACCTGGAAGCGGCGAGCCGCCAGGCGGCGGAAGCGCTCGGCGTCAGGATCAAGCGCGTTTCGGTCCGCGATCAGTCGAGCCGCTGGGGCTCGTGCTCGACCACGGGGGTTCTGTCCTATTCCTGGCGGCTCATTCTCGCGCCGCGTTTTGTCCTTGAGTACCTTGCCGCGCATGAAGTCGCGCATCTGCTGGAGATGAATCACTCGCGCCGGTTCTGGCGGCTGGTGGACAAAATCTGTCCCAATGTCGCGCGCGCCAAGGCGTGGCTCGACGCGCACGGCGCCGACCTGCACCGATACGGATTGCAGGGCGAGGGCCGCCACTCCTGATTCATGCTGCGCCCCGGCACTTTCGCGCTGACGACATTGCTGGCGGGACTGAGCGCGATCGGGCCGCTGACGACAGATATGTATCTGCCGTCGTTGCCCGACATCGTGCAGCGGCTTGGCGCCACGCCCGCGCAGGGTCAGCTCACCATTTCCTCCTATCTCGTCGGGTTTGCCGTCGGGCAGATCCTTTACGGCCCGCTGTCCGACCGGCACGGGCGCAAGCCGGTGCTGCTCGGCGCCATCGCGCTTTATTGCTTCGCCAGCCTCGCCTGCACGCTGGCGACCTCGATCGATCTGCTGATTGCCGCGCGCGCCTTGCAGGCGCTCGGCGGTTGCGGCGGCGTGGTGCTGGCGCGCGCCATGGTACGCGATCTCTATTCGGGCCCGCGTGCGGGGCGCGAACTGTCGCTGATCGCCTCGGTGATGGCGTTGGCGCCGGTGCTGGCGCCGCTGGCCGGCGGCGTGCTGCAGGTTGCCTTCGGCTGGCGCTCGACGTTCTTCACGCTTGCCGCCGCGGGAATTTCCGGCGTAGCGATCGTATGGACGTTGCTGCCGGAAACGTTGGCATTACGGGCGAGCGAGCCGGTCTCGCCGGCGAGCATGCTCAAGTCGTTCGCCATTGTCGCGCGCAGTGCGTCATATCTTGCGCATCTGGGGCTCGCGACCGCCTGCTATGCCGGATTGTTCGCCTGGATATCGGCCTCGTCATTCGTGCTGCAGGGTCTTTATGGCCTGCGACCATTTTCCTTCGGGGCGGCCTTCGCGCTGGCCTCGGTCGGCTATATGGCCGGCGCTGCGCTCGCCGCGCGGTCGCTGCCACAGATCGGGCTCGACATGACGCTCGGTCTCGGCGGAGCGGCGCTCGCGGCCGGAGGTTTGGGCATGGTGGCAGCCGTTGCGCTCGGGCTTTCGTCGGCGATGTCGCTCGTTCTGCCGATGGCGGTCTATCTCGCCGGCATGGGCATGGTGTTGCCGGCGGCGATTGCCGGCGCGCTTACCCCGTTTCCGGAGCGGGCGGGCGCGGCGTCGGCACTGCTCGGTTTCGTGCAGCAATCGACGGCTTCGCTCTGCGGCGCGGCGGTCGGGATGTTGCTCGGCTCGACCGCTTGGCCGCTTGCTGCCGCCGTAGCGTTCACCGGCTGTGCGACGTTGCTGCTTTGGCTAGCGACGCGGGCGATACGCCGGCAGGCGATCGCGCACTAGCGCCGGCCGCCGAACAGATTGTTGAGCAGCCAACCGTCGAGGCCGCCGGTCCCGGTCGTCTGTTGCGCCGACGGGGTCATCGCGGCTGACTGCACCGGCGCGGGCGGTGTCGGCGCAGCGTCTGCCTGCCGCGTGCCGCCATTGAAGATGCCTGAAAACAGGCCGCCGCCGGTCTCGCCCGGGAGGCTTTCCGGCGGCACGCCCTGATGCGCCGCGCGCATGAAGCGGCTCCAGATTTCAACCGGCAGACTGCCGCCGGTCACATGCTTGGTCGGGGTGCCGTCGTCATTGCCGAGCCACACGCCGGTCACAAGATGCGCGGTGTAGCCGATGAACCAGGCGTCGCGGAAATCCTGCGACGTACCGGTCTTGCCGGCTGCCTGCCAGCCGGGGAGGGCCGCTTTCTTTGCGGTGCCGATGGCCAACGTTTCGCCCATCATCGCGTTCATCATCGCGACGGTGCGCGGCTCGACCACGCGGCCGAGCGATTGGTCGCTGCGGGTGTAAAGGAGCTTGCCGCTGCCGGCGGTGATGCGCTCGATCACATGCGGTACATCGGCATTGCCCCCATTGGCGAATGGGGCATAGGCGCCGACCAGCTCCAGCATCGAAACTTCCGAGGTCCCGAGCGCGATCGAAGCGTTGGGCTCGAGCCGCGAGGCAATGCCGAGGCGGTGCGCGGTGCGCACCACCGCGGCGGGCGTGAATTCCATGGTGAGCCGCACCGACACCGTGTTGAGCGAGAGCGCCAGCGCCTTGGTCAGGCTCACCGGCCCGAAATATTCGTGGCCGTAGTTTTCCGGCTGCCAGCCCTTGATCTTGATCGGCGCGTCGAGGCGCACGCTGTCGGGGGTCAACCCATGCTCGAGAGCGGTGAGATAGACGAAAGCCTTGAACGCGGAGCCCGGCTGGCGCCTTGCCGCAACGGCGCGGTTGAACTGGCTCTCGGCATAATTGCGGCCGCCGACCATCGCGCGCACGGCGCCGTCCGGCGCCATCGCCACCAGCGCGCCCTGGCTGACGCCGCCCTTGTCGCCCTTCTGCGCCAGTTCCTCGGTGACGGCCTTTTCGGCGATGGTCTGGAGATTGGCGTCGATCGTTGTGCGGACGACGATGTCCTCATCGACGTGTCCGAGGATGTCGTTGACGCCGTCCATCACCCAGTCGGCGACGTAATTGACCGAGCCTGTCCCGGCCTGGGCGACGATGCGCGGCGGATGGGCTTGCGCGACTTTCGCGTTGGCGGAGCTTATGTAGCCCTGTTCGGCCATGGCGGCGAGCACGACCCGGGCGCGATCCTCGGCGCCGGCGAAATTGCGCGTCGGCGCAAGCCGCGTCGGAGATTTGACGAGGCCGGCAAGCATCGCCGCCTCCGCCACCGAGACCTGCCGCGCCGATTTGCCGAAATAATGCTGCGCCGCCTGCTCGATGCCATAGGCGCCGGAGCCGAAATAGACGCGGTTCAAATACAATTCGAGAATCTGCGTCTTGGAGAATTTGCGCTCCAGCCACAGCGCCAGCAGCACCTCCTGCAGCTTGCGCGTGATCGTGCGCTCTTGCGTGAGAAACAGATTTTTTGCGAGTTGCTGCGTGATCGTCGAGGCGCCCTGGCTGATGCCCCGGTGCAGGATATTGGCGAACAAGGCGCGGCCGATGCCCATCGGATCGACGCCGTAATGCGTGTAGAACCGCCGGTCCTCGATGGCGATGAACGCCTTCGGCAGATAGCCCGGCAGTTCCTTCAGGTTGAGCACGGCGCCGCCCATGTCGCCACGGGTGGCAAGCGTGTGGCCTTCATCGTCGACGATCTGGATCGAGGGCGGGCGTTTGGGAATTTCGAGCGACTGGATCGGCGGCAGGTGCGCGCCGACATAAGCGACCGTGCCGACGCCGCCGATCGCGAGCCATAGCGCCAGAACCAGCGCCCAATAGATCGTACGCCCGATCAGCGAGCCTTTTCGTCCGCGGCTGCGGCGGGTGGATTTTTTGCGCTTGCGCGGCGAGCGGCGCGGCGTCGGAGATGACGCCGGACTGTCGCCGGCTGCGGGCCGATCACCGGGCGTTATCTGCAATTCCGGCGCACGATCGAAAACAGGCTCCCGCCGCGCGCCCGATTTCCCTCGCCCTGACGCCATCTTTACTACCGGACAAATCGCGCCGGCGGCGAAACGCCACCGGCCCCCGAAAGCCACGCTACGGGCGGCCCTTTAAGGGGTCGTTAAGCCGCGAATTGGCGCGGAAAACCGCGACGGTTTGGGACGCGCGAGCGGTTCGCAGCCGTCAAAAAAAGTTCCCATCGGTGCCTCTTGCCGCGACGTTGCATGAGGCTGGACAGTGCCTGCTTTTTTTGGCTCATGGAGAGATAAAGAAGAAGCCGCAACGCCGGACCGCCTGTGCCCCCGCAAACGCCCTCCGCTATCAAGACGCTCTACCTGAGCCTCGTGCTTACGATTGTGCTTGCGGCAATCTTGATGGCCGGCACGATCTGGATCGGGTCGCGGGCGGAAACCGAAAATGGCTGGGTGCGTCATACGCTTGCCGTGCGCTTCCAGCTCGCGAACGTGCTCATGCTGACGCAGCGCGCGGAATCGAGCCAGCGCGGTTTCTTGCTGACCGGCCACGGCATCTATGAGGATGCCTATACGGCATCGACCGCCGCGCTGCCCGCATCGCTCAACGAGCTCGCCAAGCTCATCGTCGACAATCCGCGTCAGGTGGACGATGTCGGAAAGCTGAAGGCGCGTATCGCCGAAAAGCTCCGCGAGATGGGCGACACGATCGCGCAACGCAAAGCCGATGGTAAAGCCTACACCTTGGCGGACGCAAGCATCGGCGAAGGCCGCGCCCTCATGGCCGACATTCGCAGCCTCGTTTCCGGCATGCAGACAGAGGAAGATCGCCTGCTGACGGAGCGTCAGTCGCGCGCAAGAACGCTCGGCTTGCTGCTGGATTGGGGCGCGGGCCTAACCTTTGTGCTGATTTGCGCCATTGGCACGCTGGTCGGCTATTTCACCCGGCGCTCCTTTACCGAAATGGCGACGGCGCGCGATCAGCTCGCCTACAAGAATCAGGAACTGGTCGAACAAATCACGCGCCGGGAGGAGGCCGAGAGCCAGCTTCGCCAGTCGCAGAAAATGGAAGCGGTCGGGCAACTGACCGGGGGCATCGCCCACGATTTCAATAATATGCTGGGCGTGATCGCCGGCTCGCTCGACCTGATGCAGCGGCGTCTCGACAAAAGCGACTTCCGCATCGAGCGCTTCATCGACGCCGCAAAAAAAGCGAGCGAGCGCGCGGCCGCGCTGACGCATCGCCTGCTGGCATTCGCCCGCCGGCAGCCGCTTGAGCCGAAGCCGGTCGATCTCAACCGCATGATCGCCGGCATGTCCGACTTGCTGCGCTCGACGCTCGGCGAGCAGATCCGCATCGAAGCGGTGTCGGCGGCCGGCTTGTGGATGACCAACGTCGACGCGCATCAGCTTGAAAGCGCGTTGCTTAATATCGCGATCAACGGCCGCGACGCCATGCCGGACGGCGGCAAGCTGACGATCGAAACCGCCAATTCATATCTCGACGACGCTTACGCCAAGCGGCACGCCGAGGTCGCGCCCGGCCAGTATGCGATGGTCGCGATCACCGATACCGGCGCCGGCATGCCGCCGGAAGTCGCGCGCCGCGCCTTCGATCCGTTTTTCACCACCAAGCCGACCGGCAAGGGCACCGGGCTCGGCCTGAGCCAGGTCTATGGCTTCGTCAAGCAATCGCACGGCCACATCAAGATCTATTCGGAGATCGGCGCCGGCACCACGATCAAGCTTTATCTGCCGCGGCTCGCTGGCCCGGTCGAAACGATCGAGCGGCCGGCGGCGCAGCCTGTCGTCGCGGGGAAGCGGGAAGACGTGATCCTTGTCGTCGAGGACGATCCGTCGATGCGCCAGCTTACGGTCGATTCCCTGAGCGAACTCGGCTATTCGGTGCTCGACAGCGATGGCGCCGTGAATGCGCTGGCCATTCTGGACAAGCGGCCGGACGTCAAACTCCTGTTCACCGACGTGGTCATGCCCGAAGTCAACGGCAAGAAACTCGCCGACGAGGCGCTCAAGCGCCGGCCCGATCTCAAGGTGATTTTTACCACTGGCTACACGCAGAACGCGGTGGTGCACGGCGGCGTGCTCGATGCCGGCGTGAATTTCATCAGCAAGCCGTTTGCGCTCGACCAACTGGCGGCGAAAGTGCGCGCGGTGCTGGATGGCCGGGCGAGCGAGCGCGGCTAGTCTTTCGTCTTTGGCGGTTTTTCGTCCACCGTCGCGAACAGCGGGATCAGCGCGCGCTTGATTGCCGCCTGCCGGGTCGGCGAGGTGATCTGGGCGCCCATCAAATCGGTGACGTAGAACACGTCGACAGCGCGTTCGCCGAAGGTCGCGACATGCGCTGACGTGATGTTGAGATTGAGCTTGGACAGCGTCGAGGTCAGGCCAAAGAGCAGCCCGGTGCGGTCGAGACCGGACACCTCGACCATGGTGTAGCGGTTCGACCACTGGTTATTGATGACGACCGAAGGCTCCAGCGCGAAGGCCTTGATGCGGCCCTTCGACGCCACGTGCTTGGTCACCAGGTCGGGCAGGCGCAATTCGCCGCGTAGCGCCTTCTCGACCGAGTCGGCGATGCGGCCGGCGCGCCGCTGCTCGTCCTCGTCGCGTTCGAATTCGCGCGTCAGTGAAATCGTGTCGAGCGCGCGGCCGTCGGTGGTGGTGTAGATCTGCGCGTCGACGATATTGGCGCCGGACATGGCGCAGGCTCCGGCGATGATCGACAACAGCCAGGGATGATCCGGCGCCAGCACGGTGATCTCGGTCACCGAGCCGCTGATGAAGCTGATGTCGGTGGCGAGTGTCTTGCCGGCCTTGTCGGCCGCCGCCACCAGCCGCGCGTGCGCCAGCTTGTGCGGCAAATCCACTTTAAGCCAATAGGCCGGATAAAGCTTGGCGATATAGGCGTCGAGCTCGTCCGCCGGCCGGGTGTCGAGCGCGTCGCGGAATTCCTTGTGCGCGATGGCGACGCGCTGGGCGCGGTTGATTTCGGAGAAGCCGCCGGTCAGCACCGGTTCGGTCTCGTAATAAAGCGTGCGCAGCAGTTGCGCCTTCCATCCGTTCCATACGCCGGGGCCGACAGCGCGAATATCGGCGGTGGTGAGAAGGGTCAAAAGCTTCAGCCGCTCGGCGGTCTGCACCACGGCGGCGAAATTCTCAATGGTCTTGCGGTCGGTCAGATCGCGCGATTGCGCGACGGTCGACATAACCAGATGATTCTCGATCAGCCAGGCCACGGTTTCGGTGCCGGCCGCGGAAAAGCCGAGCCGCGGGCAAAATCGCCGCGCCACCCGCGCGCCGGCAATCGAATGGTCTTCGATGCGGCCCTTGGCGATATCGTGCAGGAACAGGGTGACGTAAAGCACGGTGCGGCTGCCGGGCTGGAGCTTCTGCATCAGCTCGTTGGCTAGCGGCGTGTCGGCGCCGGCATTCTCGAATTCCTCGAGCATGCCGATGCAGCGCAGGAGATGCTCGTCGACCGTATAGTGGTGATACATGTTGAACTGCATCATCGACACGATCTTGCCGAAGGCGGGGACGAATTTTCCCAGCACGCCGGCCTCGTTCATCCGCCGCAGCACGGTTTCCGGGTCGTGCCGCGAGGTGAGGATCTCCAGGAACATCGCGTTGGCCTGCTTGTCCTCGCGCAGCCTGGCGTCGATCAGATTGAGCGAACGGGTGACCGCCCGCATCGCATCGGGGTGAAAAGCAAAATTGTTCTTCTGCGCCAGCAGGAAAATGCGAATCAGGTTGGCGGGGTCGCGCTTGAACACGTTTGCGTTGGCGACATTGATGCGGTTGTTGTCGACGACGAAATCGTCGGTGCCGGCGAGCGCGCGGCGGCGTTTCGGGCGCAGCCGCGCCATCATGCGGCTCAGCACCGGCTCGCTTTTGGCGTGGCTGTTTTCCAGTTCGGCCGACAAAATGGCGGTCAGGTCGCCCACATCCTTGGCGACCAGGAAGTAATGCTTCATGAAGCGTTCGACATCCTTCATGCCCGGATGCGCGGTGTAGCCGAGGCGCACCGCGATCTCGCGCTGGATGTCGAAGGAAAGCCGTTCCTCGGCGCGCTCGGCGATGAAGTGAATGTGGCAGCGCACCGACCAGAGGAAGTCCTCGCAACGTCGGAATAGCTGATATTCCTGCTTGTCGAACACGCCGCGCTTGAGCAGCTCGTCCGGCTCGCGCACGCGATAGACGTATTTCGCGATCCAGAACAACGTATGGAGATCGCGCAGGCCACCTTTGCCGTCTTTCACATTCGGCTCGACCAGGTAGCGCGACTGTCCGGCCTTGCGGATGCGGTCCTCGCGTTCGGCAAGCTTGGCGGCGACGAATTGCGCGGCGGTGTTGCGCACCACCTCATGGTCGAAGCGCGTCACCAGTTCGTCGAACAGCTTGCGGTCGCCGAGCAGGAAGCGCGCCTCCAGGATGGCGGTGCGGATGGTCATGTCGGCTTTTGCCTGGCGGATGCACTCGTTCACCGAGCGCGTGGCGTGGCCGACTTTCAGCCCGGTATCCCACAGGCAATAGAGAATGGCCTCGGCGATCTGCTCGCCCCAGGCGGTCTGCTTGTAAGGCAGGAGGAACAGGAGATCGATGTCGGAGCCGGGCGCCTGCAAGCCGCGGCCGTAGCCGCCGGTCGCGACGATGGCCATGTGCTCTGCTTCGGACGGATTCTGCGACGGGTAGAGATGCTTGCGCGCAAAGTCGAACAGCAGGCGGATGATTTCATCTTCCAGCCGGCAGATGCGCTCGGCGCAGCGGCGCCCGTGCCGGTCCTTGAGCAGCAACTGCTCGGCTTTGGCGCGCCCCTCGGTAAGCGCGGTCTTGAGCCGCTGCGCCACGACCGACCGCAGTTCGTGTTCGTTGCCGTCGTGCTGCTTGGCCAGCTTTTCCAGATCGGCGGCGACGGCGCGGCTCTCGATCAGTTCGTTCGACGGCCGCGCCGCTGTTTGCGGGGACGCGGGCGCAGCGCGGTCGACGGCGACGGAGGACATGATGCGCATCGGGATAGCGGAGGCGGCGTTACAAGTCACCTTGCCGGCTTCGGCGGCAAGGAAAAGCGTCAGGAAAACCGTCCCTCGAGCCTGGAATAATCTGCCATATTGAACACGATTTTCGGCTTTGAAGGAATGATGCCTGCCAATTCGCGAAAAAGCGGGAATATTATTGCGCGGGCGGTGCGGGCGAGCCCAATGGCGATGGGCGCGTGTCCGGAGTACTGTGATTAAAAGGCGGCAAATTAAGGAGAGACGTCACGATGCGCATGTTTCAAGTCTGCACCTGCGGCGAACCGATGGAACTCAAGGAAGCGGCGACACCGCAGCCGAAGGGCACCGAGGTGCTGCTGAAAATTCTGGCCGCCGGCGTTTGCCACAGCGACCTGCATCTTGCCGAAGGTTATTTCGATCTCGGCGGCGGCAAAAAAATGAGCCTCGCCGACCGTGGCATGAAACTCCCGGTCACGCTCGGTCACGAGAATGTCGGCGAGGTGCTGGCGCTCGGCCCCGAGGCCAAAGGCGTCAAGGTTGGACAGCGCATGCTGGCCAATCCGTGGATCGGTTGCGGTACATGCGCCGCCTGCCTGCGCGGCGATGACAATCTATGCCGCGCCATGCGCAGCCTTGGCGTGTTCAGCAATGGCGGGTACGCCACGCATATGCTCGTGCCGCACCCGCGCTATCTGCACGACATCGGCAATTTATCGCCGGAGCGCGCCGCGCCGCTCGCCTGCTCGGGCGTGACCACCTATGGCGCGCTGAAGAAAGTGCCGACGCTGAAAACCGAACCGACGGTGATCATTGGCGCCGGCGGGCTCGGCCTCATGTGTCTTGCCTTGCATCAGAAGATGGGCGGGCATTCGGCCATCGTCGTCGACATCGACGACACAAAGCTTGCCGCCGCGATGAAAGCCGGCGCCAAAACGACGGTAAACGGCAAGGCGGCCGACGCCGTGCAGCAGATCATGAAGGCGACCAATGAGGGCGCCGGGGCCTGGGCGGTGATCGACGTGGTCGGCTCCTCGGCTTCCGCGCGCATGGGCTACGACAGTCTGGTCAAGGGCGGGAAATACATCATCGTCGGCCTCTACGGCGGCGATCTGACCGTGTCGCTGCCACCGATCCCGATGCGCGCGCTCACGATCCAGGGCTCCTATGTCGGCAGTCAGCACGAGATGAAAGAGCTGATGGAACTGGTGCGCGCGAAAGGCATGCCGGACGTGCCGGTCGCGACGCGCCCGCTCGAGGACGTCAACGCGGTGCATGGCGAGCTGCGGGCGGGCAAAATCACAGGCCGCGTGGTGCTGACGCCGGCGTAGGTCTTAATCCCGTCACCCTGGGCGCATCCTTCAAGGCTCGCGCTGCGCTCGAGCACCTCGGGATGACGAAGAGCAAGAGTAAAAGGAGTGAGGCATGGACGGCAGTGCGTTGCGCGCGATGCAGGCGCCGATCAAGGAGCGTTACAAAAACGATCCGAAGGCCGGCATCGTGACGCTGAAAGCCAAAGGCACGCTCGACGACGGCAATATCGCCTGCAAGGTGGAAACCGGGCGCGCGATTGCCGCCGCCGGTCTGCATCCGGCGACCGGCGGTTCCGGTCTGGAATTATGCTCCGGCGACATGCTGCTGGAAGCGCTGGTTGCCTGCGCCGGCGTCACCGTCAAGGCAGTCGCCACGGCGCTCGATATTCCGTTGAAGTCCGGCCGCGTTTCGGCGGAAGGCGAGCTCGATTTTCGTGGGACGCTGGGCGTCGCCAAAGACGCACCCGTCGGTTTTGCCCAAATCCGCCTGCACTTCGATCTCGACACCGACGCACCGCAGGACAAGCTCGACCAATTGCTCAAGCTCACCGAGCGTTATTGTGTCGTCTATCAGACGATCAAGAGCGGCCCACCGGTTGAGGTGAAATTGGCGCGGGTGTAGGAAGTCGTCGTGCCCGGCCCTGCGCCGGGCATCCACGTCTTGGCAGCGGTCGCAAAGGCGGGGATGGCCGGGACAAGCCCGGTCATGACAAGAGAATATAATGTCCCCCGATCTCTGGTTTGCCTTCACGCTGATCGTCAAAATGGCCGTGACGGCCGTCTTTCTGCTGGCGGCCACGATCACGGCGGAACGCGCAGGGCCCATGATCGGCGGGCTGGTGGCGACGCTGCCGATCAGCGCCGGCCCGGTCTATATCTTTCTCGCGCTCGATCACGACCCACATTTCATCGCGCAAAGTGCGCTCGGCAGTCTGGTCGTCAGCCCGATCAACGCGATCTATGCGGTGAGTTACGCATTGCTCGCGCAGAGACGTTCGCTCGTTGCCAGTATCGTCGGCGCGTTCCTTATCTGGCTTGCTCTGGTTTGGGCGAGCGGACTTATTGCGTGGGCGCTGCCGGAGGCGTTTCTGTGGAATGTGGTTGCGATCGGGTTGTGTTTCTGGTTGTCGGCGCCGTTGCGCCACGCGCCGATGCCGCGTGTCGTCACGCGCTGGTACGACCTGGTGCTGCGCGCCGGCATGGTCGCGGTGCTGGTCGGCATCGTGGTGACGCTGAGCTTCCGCGTCGGCCCGGCCATCAGCGGCGGTCTGGCGGTGTTCCCCATCGTGCTCACGAGCATCATGATTATCCTGCACACAAGGGTCGGCGGGCCGGCGACCGCGGCCGTCATGGCCAATGCGGTGATCGGGCTCGGCGGGTTTGCCCTTGCGCTGGTGGCGCTCGAGCTCACGGCCGTGCGACTTGGATCGCTGCCGGCGCTGGCGTTTGCGCTGGCGATCTCGGTTGCCTGCAATTTCCTCATTTTTGTCGAACGTAAACGTGCGGCGGCGAGATGACCCCAATGTCGCAGACGTCGATATTCCTCCTCGAACTGCTGCTGAAAATCGTCATGACGTCGGGCATCGTCGTAGTTGCGTCGGTGGCGGTCGAGCGCAGCGGTCCGTTCATCGGCGCCCTGATCGCCGCGCTGCCGACGGCCGGCGGCGCGGCTCTCATCATTCTCGCATACGAACATCCGCCGGCTTTCATTGCCGCGAGCGTCATCGGCAGCATGGTCTCGGTCACGATCAGCGCCGTGTTTGCGTTGAGCTACGCGGCACTGGCGCAGTGGCGCTCCATTGTGACGAGCCTTTCCGGCGCTTTCGTTCTCTGGGTCGTTCTCGTGTTTCTCTCGCGGCTGGTGGCGTGGACGGCGCTTAGCGCGCTTGCGCTCGCGGTCGTCGTCTTCCCGTTGACGATTTATCTCGGCCGTCACTTTCGCGGCGAGGGCAAGGCAAAAGCGAAAGTCGAGGTCACGCATCGCGATCTTGCCTGGCGCGCTGGCGTGGTGACGGTTTGCGTCATCGTCGTGACTGCGGCGAGCACAGCGATCGGGCCTTATTTGTCCGGCGTATTCGCCGTTTTCCCCGTGGCGATGAGCTCGTTCTTCATCATCCTGCATTCACGGGTGGGCGGCAAAGCGGCGGGAAGCGTTGCCACGCATTTACAGGCGCTGCTGATCGGCCTCATTCCGGGTTTCCTCGCCGTGCATTATCTCGCGGTCCCGATCGGCGTGTGGTGGTCTTACCTGATCGGACTTGTCATCTGCGTTGCCTGGAACGCGGCTTTGTGGCTCGCGCGCAGGCGCGGGCTAGTGCAGTAGCCCTTCCTCCAGCGCCTTGATCTGGATCGCCAGATAGCGCGAGAAGATCCGGCATTGCGCGAGGCTGCCCGCCGTGAACCATAGTCCCGGCTGCGGCGTGCGCCGCCACATGTTGCGCAATTCGCCACCCTCGTCGAATCCCCAGACCGGGCCGATCCTGTCGGCGATCTCGTCGCCGAGAAAAGCGCGCACGGTATCCTGCTGGTTCTTGTAGCCGGTCGCCAAGACCAGCAATTCGGCAGGGGTCACCTTTCCGTCCTTTAATTTCGCGCCCTGTGCGACGAAGCGGTCGATGTCGGCGTATTGCAGCAGTTTCACCGCGCCGGACACGATCAATTCGGAGCAGCCGACGTTGAAATAATAACCGCCGCCGCGCCGCAGATACATCATCTGGAATCCGGTCGCGTCCTCGCCCGCCCATTGCCGGAAACCGCGCGCGTCGAGTGCGGCGATCAGCGCCTTGTCCACCTCGATCCCGCGTTGCGTCGAGAGCTGGTAGGAGCGCCGCAGTACCGGATAAGGAAACGAAGTCGCCAGCAGATCGCAATCGTCGAATGCGATGCCTTCGGAATAGATGGCGTAGACGCTCTGCGCCTCCTTCAGGCTGACGACATAGGTCTTGCTGCGCTGAATCATGGTGACATCGGCGCCGTGCGCATGCAGCTCTTGCGCGACGTCGTGGCCGCTGGTCCCGGTGCCGACGACGAGCGCCTTGCGGCCTTTCCACTCACCGGCATTCTTGAACGCGCCCGAGTGAACCGTCTTGCCGGCAAATTCGCCGAGCCCCGGGAGTTGCGGCGTCACCGGAATGCTGGAAACGCCAGTGGCGAAAATCAGATGACGCGGGTGCATGACGCGCTCCGTGCCGCCGCTGCGGCGAAGCGTGATGGCCCACTGCCGGCGCGCGTTGTCGTAACTGCCGGCAACGAGCTCGGTGCCGGTCCAAAAATTCAATTCCAGCGCGTCGACGTAAAACTCGAACCAGTTGGCGAGCTTGTCCTTCGGAATATAGGTCGGAAACGTCGGCGGGAACGGCAGATAGGGCAGGTGATTGACATGCATCTCATTGTGCAGCGTCAGCGAATGATAGCGCGTGCGCCAGTTGTCGCCGACGCGGCCGTGCCGATCGACGATCAGCGTGTCGACGCCGAGCTGGGTGAGGCGCGCGGCGATGGAGAGTCCGGCCTGGCCGCCGCCGACAACCAGCACGGCCGGATCGCGATCGTCATAACTGCGCGCCTCGTTGCGGCGGTCGAGCCAGTTGGCGGCGCCGAAGTCGCGTGTGGCGTTGTCGGCGTCCGGATCGCGCGTCTTGAAAGCCTCTTCATAACCGCGCAACTCGTGCAAATTCGTATTCAGCGTCCACGCGCGCAGGCGCCCCTGCGGGTCGGGCACGAGACGCAACACGCCGTTTGCAGGTCCGAAGGCAGTTTCGAACGCGAAGATCGCCTCGATACATTCGGTTCCGGCGCGGCTGACCCAGCGCGGCGGCGTGCGTGACGGCGGAATGCGAAAATTCGTCGGCTTGGTGCGCGCGAGGGTTTGTTGCAGCCTTGCTTCGATCGCCGCCCGGCCGGCCGCGGTCTCGATGGTCCAGGTGAAGGCGAGCACATCGCGCCACAGGCCGTCCGGCTGGAACAGGCCGGCAACCGCGCCGGCATTCCCCGATTGGATGGCGGCCGCGAAGCTCTCCAGCCAGCTTTTGGCGTCGGCCGGCGCGGTCGCGTGTGCCCTGTCGGCGACATTCATGGTCGGGCCAACTCCTATAACCCTAACAATAACAGCAGATTAGGATATGACCACAGGAGGAGCCCTTTAAAGCCGCCCCCTACTTGACGGATAGGTTCCAATTGCCCAACACTTGGAACCGTGGCGAATTGGTTTGGGGGTTTTCGATGACTGCGAGCTTGCGGGGGCTGCTTGCCTTTGCCGCGACGGTTTTTCTGGTGGCTGGGCAGGACGCGTACGCGACCACGGTCGAAATCGACGGCAGCTATACACTTTCCTATCACGCGACGGCGGGTAACGCGCCGACGCTTAGCGACAAGCTGGGTAAGACCGTAAAAGGCGTCCGGACCTTTACGGAAAAGCTCACGCTCGATGCCAACGACCCGACGACCGCGGTGAATTTCTTTACCGCGAGCCCGACCTCGTCGTGCGGCTCCACTTGCACTCCGGATGTTGAAGGCACTTACAATTCCCGAACGCACACCTGGTCGTATAGGACTTATTATACGGCGTCGGGGACGATCACCGTGAACTTCGCCTTCACGAACGTGACTGTGCTGAGCGGCGATACCAGTGAAACCGGCCTCTATCAGGCCAAGTATGGCGGCACGCCGCTGACCCCGTGCGCGCTGGCCAGTGGCGCCGGCGATACCGACTGCATCACCTGGGACAAGAGCAACGACCCGCTCGTGCTTAATCTCAGCGACGGCTATACGCTCAGCATCATCCTGGGCGACGCCGAGGACTGGGCGATCACTCCGAAAATCAGCTTTCAACTGACGACGACGCCGGTCCACAATCCGCCGCCGGAGACGCCGATCCCCGCCACGTTGACGCTTTTCGCCAGCGGATTCGGCCTGCTCAGTCTGTTCGCCATGCGGCGCAAAAAGCGTCCTAGTCTTTGGGACGTCCAGCGAACGTCGCTTTAAGTTTGTAAAGCGCGTCCATCGCTTCACGCGGTGACATCTCGTCGGGATTAAGCGCGGCGATGGCACGGGCCATCGCCGCAGACGCTTCGTCCTCCGCCGCGTGCGCCGGAGCCGGCGCTGCGGCAAACAGCGGCAGATCCTCGAAGCCTTTCGGCTTGGCGCGATCCTCCTGTTCCAGTTTCGCCAGCACAAGTTTTGCCCGCTCGATCACGGGCGGCGGCAAGCCGGCGAGCTTGGCGACCTGGATACCGTAGGAGCGGTCTGCGGAACCGGCGACGACCTCGTGCAGGAACACCACCTCGCCTTGCCATTCCTTCACGCGGACGGTGGCGTTGTGCAGGCGGCCGAGCCGCGCTGACAGCGCGGTCAATTCGTGAAAATGCGTGGCAAATAGCGCGCGGCATTTGTTGACGTCGTGCAAATGCTCGACGGTCGCCCAGGCAATTGACAGTCCATCGAAGGTCGCGGTGCCGCGGCCGATCTCGTCGAGGATCACCAGCGACCGCGCGCTCGCCTGATTGAGGATGGCGGCGGTTTCCACCATCTCGACCATGAAGGTCGAGCGTCCGCGCGCAAGATCGTCGGCCGCGCCGACGCGCGAGAAAAGGCGGTCGACAATGCCGATTTGCGCATGCTTGGCGGGGACGAACGAGCCCATCTGGGCAAGGATGGCGATCAGCGCATTCTGCCGCAGAAACGTCGACTTGCCGGCCATGTTGGGACCGGTGATCAGCCAGATACGGCCTGCGTCGTCGCCCTTGGGCGCCGACAGGTTGCATTGATTGGCGACAAAAGGCGTGCCGTCGCGCGACAGCGCCTGTTCGACGACCGGATGGCGGCCGCCGTCGATGACAAAGTCGAGACCGATGTCGACGACCGGCCGCGCGTAATCGCGCTCGGCGGCGAGCGCGGCCAAGGCGGAAGCGACGTCGAGCGCGGCCAGGGCGTCGGCGCATTGCTTGATCGCGGCGCTTTGCGTGGTCACTGCGGCCGATAGCCGCTCGAAGATGTCGAGCTCGATGCCCAGCGCGCGGTCGGCGGCGCTGGCGATTTTCGTTTCCAGTTCGCCGAGCTCGGTCGAGGTGAAGCGCACCTGGCCGGCGAGCGTCTGCCGGTGAATGAATGTCGCGCTATGCGGCGGCGCCGTCAGCTTGTCGCCGTGCTGCGCCGTCACCTCGACGAAATATCCGAGCACGTTGTTGTGGCGGATTTTCAGGCCGCGGACGCCGGTTTCCTCGGCGTAACGGGCCTGCAACGCGGCGACGACACGTCGGGATTCGTCGCGCAGGCGTCGCGTCTCATCGAGACCCGCGTCATAGCCTTCGCGCACGAAGCCGCCGTCGCGCTTGAATGGGGGCAACTCGGTGGCGAGCGCCGCGGCAAGTTCCGCAGCGAGCATGCCGTCGGGGGCGCGGCAGGCGCCCAAGGCGTTGGCGATGTCGGTGGGGATTTCTTTCAGCGCCGCGAGCGCGCGGGCAAGCTCGGCTGCGGCCAGCACTCCGTCGCGAATGGCGGCGAGGTCGCGCGGTCCGCCGCGCTCCACGACAAGGCGCGACAACGCGCGGGCAAGATCGGGCGCGGCGGCGAGCCGCGAGCGCGTCTCGGCGCGCGCCGCCACATCGTCGACAAAACCCGAGACCGCATCGAGCCGCCGCGCAATCGCCTCCGGATCGGTCAGCGGCGCAGACAGCCGCTGCGCCAGCAGCCGCGAGCCGGCCGGCGTGACGCAACGATCGATGGTTTCGAGCAGCGAGCCGCGCCGCTCGCCCGACAGCGTGCGCATCATTTCAAGGTTTGCGCGCGTCGCCTGGTCGATCGCCATCGTGGCGCCGACACCTTCGCGTGCCGGGGGTGACAATGGGGGGCGGCGGCCGAGCTGCGTGCGCTCGACATAGGTCACGCACGCCGCGGCCGCGGTCAGTTCGAGCCGCGACAGGGCGCCGAAGGCTTCGCTGGTCGCCACCGCGAAAAACGACGCCAGCCGGCGTTCCGCGGTGGCGCCGTCGAACACGTCGCGCGCCAACGGCATCACCGCCGGTAACGCGCGCCACAGCGGCGTCAAATCGGCTTCGGCGTAAAGCGCGTCGGAGACGATGACCTCGCCCGGTTCCAGCCGCGCGATTTCGGCCGACAGCGAAGCGCGGTCGCACTCGGTGATGCGAAACTCGCCGGTGGAAATATCGATCCACGCCAGCGCAAATCGCGCGTCAGCGTCGGAGCTGCGCGCCCGCGCGATCGCCAACAGATAATTGTTGCGCCGTGCATCGAGCAGCGTGTCCTCAGTCAGCGTGCCGGCGGTGACGAGGCGCACGACGTCGCGGCGCACGACACTCTTGGAGCCGCGCTTTTTTGCCTCGGCGGGATCTTCCAGTTGCTCGCAGACGGCGACACGATGGCCGAGCGCAATCAGTTTGTGCAGGTATTCGTCGGCGCGGATGACCGGCACGCCGCACAGCGGCACGTCGCGGCCAAGATATTTACCCCGCTTGGTGAGCACGATGCCGAGGGCGCGAGAGGCGACCTCGGCGTCGTCGAAAAACATCTCGTAGAAATCGCCCATCCGGTAGAACAGAAGGCAATCCGGATTGGCCGCCTTGATCTCGATATATTGCGCCATTGCCGGCGTGACGCGGTCCTCACTGGAAGGCGGCGGCGCGGCGTCGGGCTCGGAGAAACCGATGGGTCGGGTCAAGGCCATTGGTAAAGAGGTTAGCAGAAGCGGGCGGCTGTTCCACCGGTGGAGGCTGGATCCTCCACGTCATTCGGGGACGGCGTGAAGCGCCGGACCCGGAATCTCCACTCTGAATCTCTGAAATTGTGGCTCCGGGTTCAAGGCCCATAACGTGTGGAAGACACGCATAAACGCGCGTAAGGGTCGCGCCCCGGAAAGACGGAGAATCAGCTCTTGAACGTCACTCCGGTAATCGCCTCGAGATTGCCGTGCCAGATTTTTTCCTTCTGCGCCTTCGGCATGTCGATGCCTTCGATGATGCGCAACGTTTCGCGCGTGTACATTGTGCCTTTCTCCGGATCGAACGGACAGTCCGAGGCGAAGACGATCTTGTCCGGATCGTAGAAGGCGAACCCGCAATGCGTCGCCGGGACGCCGCCGAACACGGCGGTGTCGGCGTAAAAGCTATGCTTGAAATAATCGAGCGGCCGCTTTTTCAGGCGTTTGAGGACGAGGCTCAAGTCTTCGTCGGAGGTGCGCGAGCCGAGCTGATCGTTGCCCGGGCCGATGCGGCCTTCCAGCATCGGCACGATGCCGCCGAAATGGTGGGTGATGATTTTCAGGTTCGGATATTTGTCCATGATCCCCGAATAAACCAGCCGGGCCATCGCCGCGGCGGTTTCGTAGGACCAGCCGAAGGTCCACCAGATTTCGTATTTCGATTTCTTCTCGGAAAGATAGTCGGGGAAATTGGCGGCGCGCGCCGGATGCATCCAGACCGGCTTGTTCGTCTTGTTCATGGCGGCGAAAAACGGTTCGAACGCCGGATCGTCGAGCGGCTTGCCGGCGATGTTGGTGTAAATCTGCACGCCGAGCGCGCCGTTCTTGAGCGCGCGTTCGCATTCGCGCACGCCGGCGTCCGGCGCGGCGAGCGGGGCTTGCGCCACCCAGCCGGGAAAATGACCGGGATGCTTTTTGCAAATCTCGGCGAAGCCGTCATTGATGAGCTTGCAGTACTCCTCGACCTCCGCGCCTTTGGCGAGCAGTTCCGGGGGCGGCATGGGATATGAGAGGATCTGCGCGTAGTCCTTGAACTGGTCGACGATCTTGAGCCGGACGTCGAGGTCGTGGATGCAGGGAATTTCGCGCACGCGCTTGCCGATATCGTGATGGCCGCTGTCCACCAGTTTCTGGAAAAATTTTTGCGGAATGAAATGGGTGTAGGCGTCGATACGCATGAGCGCTCCTTGGCTGATTGCTGAAGCTTAGTAGGGCGTGATGACGTTGAGAAGCGCCTGGCGGCGGCCGCTGACGACGGCCTCGCGCGCGCGTTTGAGCGCGTCGGGCAGGTCGCCCGGCTTTTCCACTCGCTCGGCATAGGCGCCTTGCGCCTGCGCCATCAATTCGTAAGGCGGCGACGGGTCGAGATCGGCAAG
>Ga0134126_10001780_pt1 | contig 27423 bp, 33 predicted proteins | sample KB31752_FD_96881 | JGI IMG/M metagenome (GOLD analysis project Ga0134126, IMG submission 96881) | Terrestrial soil microbial communities with excess Nitrogen fertilizer from Kellogg Biological Station, Michigan, USA - KB3-175-2 | ecosystem: Environmental > Terrestrial > Soil > Unclassified ... | reverse complement strand
TGTCCGATCGTCGCCTGCGCGAAGCAGTGGAACATCTCGGCTGCACACCATGGCGCCGGGTAGTCGATACCCACCGCAGCAAGCCGCAGCGCCACGTCCGGCGACTGGAAGCGTCCCGGTTGGCCACCTCGGATGCCGGCGGCGAGATCGGCCTGGGCGACTGAGAGCGCAGCCAGTCCGAGCGCGCTCATCGCTGCGTCCTGAGTCGGCGCAACAGCCGGCCACCAACGTCCATTAGTTTGTGCGGTGGAACGTCTCCGAGGATCCTGCGCGCGAACACGTCGTGCTCGTTCCCCGTGGCGTCCAGTTCGGCAGCGTAGCCTCCCGGAGCGATCTGAAATGGAGCCCGCAGGTTTCCTAGGCGATCGTATGGTCCGGAAGCGTTACTGGCCTCGAAGAACGCCGGCAGTACGTAGTTGCTCACCTTGATCTTCCGGGTCTCGCCTAGCACCGTCGCTTCCTGCGCGTAGGCGTCCGCTTGGACTGGGTCTGCCACTTCCACCGCGATTTCAACTCCGTCCGGCATGCGGAACCAGCGATCGCACGTCGGATCGCCTCGGGTCTCCAGGATTTCATGCGAAAGGTCGGTGGCGTCGAGCTTGTCATCGGGTGGCAGCATCCGGCCGTAGGGGCGGCCGAGCGCGTCCACCGAGTGATAGGCCAGGGCGCCGTCTACGTCGAGCTGGTCGACGTAGACGAAGATGTAGATGTCGTCGGCGGGAAGGCCTGCGGTGCTGGCATAGAAGCCGATCGCCCACGGGTCGAGGTTCCAGCGCTGGCAGAACTCGTAGAGCTGCTGGGCGCACGCCTCGACGAGAAAGGTCACATCGATGTTGGCGAGCTTCGACGAGCCGTTGAGGACGGCGATCTGGGTCATCGCCCGCCGTCCGCCCGCTCGTCCTGTAGCGGCGGGTAACACCCCGGCTGCGTCGGATCATCCGCGCAGCTCGGCGCCGGCACGTGGGCGTAGCAGCTCAGGGCGGCCACCTCCACGACGGCGAAGCCGACCGACACGGGGGCGAACAGCATCAGCGACAGCAGCAGCCGGTCGGTGCGCCTCACTGGAACTGCACCGGGTGCGCCGCCAGCCAGGCCCGCGCGTGAGCGGCCTTGGTCGCTTCCAGGGGATCGCCGGTGGCGGTCTCCTGGAGCGCGGCCTTGCTCGCGATCCACTGGAGCGCGCAGGCCACCTCGGCGAACGCCAACGGACCGCCGATGCCGGCGATGAGCGCCGCCACCGCAGCCTCGTAGTTCGCCTGTGCGATGGCGGTCTCCGCGCTCGGGAGGATGTTCAGCGCGGCGGCGTGCAGCGCGGCCTCCGAGCAGTTGACGAAGCCGGGCGTATTGGGCGGCGGGACCGGGCCGAGGACGCTCTTGCACCCCGAGAGACCGACGAGTGCCGCCAGCGCCAGCACGGCCACAGGAGGGCCACTCAGCTTGGTCCCGAGAATGTTCTTGAGGTCGACGGCGAGCGCGACGGCGATGGGCGCCCACACGGCGTGGGACTGCGTGAACACGTCGACGATGCCGCCCAGGACGCCAACGGCGGCGAGTCCGAGGATGTGGAGAAGTTGCTTTTTGGTCATGGTGTCTCCTTGATATTCAGGCAGGCTACGAGCCGTCCAGTGAGTTGAGATGTCCTTTGGAAGGCTTCTGCGGCTCGGTGGAACTCGGCCCGGTGGGTGGCGGTAGCAGCAATTCCAACCGTCCGAACGAGTCCACCAAGGCGGCCCGCGAATTCCCCAAGTCTCTCAGCGTCGTCGCGTAGCCTCTGAAATGCGCCGATAGCGTCGTCGTAGAAGAATCCGAGAACGTCGGACTCGGCGGTGTTCCCGGTAAGGCCAGGGCTGTTCGTTTCATCGGTCATTGCTCCCTCTTACACGTCCAGAAAAGTCTCCCATCCGCTCAACGGGGATTCCGTCTGCGGTCAATCCTACGTAGCTCTCCAGGTTGCCGATGCGGCGCCCCTGGGCAATTGCGCTCGCCGACGTTGTGGTCCTCAGGCTGGTCACGTCTGTCCGCAGGGCGTCGATGCGCTCAAGCAGCCGCCCCACGGCGAGGATGAGGCCGGCGATGGGGAGGAAAAGCCCGATGCCGAGCGCGAGCTGGCCCCAGGTGATCATTGGTAAATCTCCACGTCCACATAGAGACTCGACGTGCCACCTGGATATGACCCGGCCGCAAGCACACCCCATGTGTCAGTCGATGCGCTTCCGGACACGCTGACCTCGCCGCTATCGATGACCCCGGTAAACCCGGCTGCGAGTCCACTCGTCACACAGCCGGTCACGTTCGAACCATTTCGCGTCACCTGGAACGTCAGGGGAACTGCCGCCGCGGCATAGCTATTAACGACCACGTTGACCGTAACGCGACAGAAATTCGCCGCGAATCCCTTGGCCAATTCGGCGACCACGCCAAAGCCGTCTGGTTGGCAGGGATTGATCGTTCCGGCCCCCGTGGGTCCGGGCGTGAGCCAGCAACTGATTCCGGTAAACAGTCCAAAGTCGTTCCATGAGTAGAAGATCGACGTTGTGCGCCCGAAGTTCTTGATTGCATTCGTCGCAATGTGGTTACCCGCCGTCGCTACGAACGGCTGCCCTGGGACGAAAACACCTGAGGTGCTGAAGCTAGTACCCGCGCCATCCGTGAGGTGGTCTGTCACCGTCGCGCAAGACCCGGCCGACGAATGCGTGTCCCCCGTTAGTGCCGGGAGCTGCGCGCACGTCGCGGAGCCGGTCACGTCGCTGAACGCCACCGTGGAGCACGTCGAGCTTCCGTCTCCTCCGACAGCGGTGAAGAAATGCGAGGCGCCGCACGAATTCGTTCGAATGCCGTGGTTGATGTTTCCCGCGTCGTCCTTGACGGCGATGTTCTTCGAGCCCGAGTCGACGTAGAGCGCCCCTATCCCACTCGCCGGGGTTGCCGGGGCGGTCATCGCCACGAAGTCGAGATCTCCCGCGGAGGCCAGGTGGACCCGGGTAGTCCGTGACGACCCCGTGTAGAGGTCGATTCCGTTCGACGTCGAGCTATTGCCGATCCTGAATTGCCCCGAACTCGACGTGTTGCTGTCGAGAATCGCCGAGCCGCTCGCCCCAAACGTCGTGTTCGCTAGGGCCGGCACCAGGTATTGAAAGTACGGCGCCCCCGCGAGTGTCGCTCCGAGATAGATCACGAAGCCCGAGTAGTCTCCCGACCCAATCCCGGCCGTGTGGGTCGCAATGAACGACGACCCCGAGGCCGCCTGCGCATCGATCTCGGCGGGGAACGTCGCCTGCGGAGCGCCGCCTACGACAAGCCCGTTTCCGAGCACGCCATAGGTGAGATTCGATGTCTGCGCGAGCCCACCGCCGCTCGCGGCGCCGATCTGAACCTCGCTGGCGACACACTGGTAGGTCAGCGGAGCCGCGACCCCCGCCGTGGTCACCTGTTCATTTACGCCGCTAGCTAGCGCGCCAAGATTCACGCCGTTGACCGGAATGTGGCTGGACGAGGTTACTTCGTACGTCGCCAAGGCGTCAGCTCCAGCCGTCCCGGGGGCATACGCAGTAACCCGCCCGAAGTTGTCGATCGTCGCGGAGCAGTTCGTGCACGACCCCGGCGTCACGAGTATCGGCAGGGAGATGACCGTGGCTGCGTCGCCGGGGTCGTCGGTGATGTCCAGCCCGGCTCCGGCCGTCGAGAACGTTTCCTGTGGCAGCGGCGTGAATGTGTTGTCGGTCCACGCCTGATAGCGTGGTGTGGTGCAAGCCAGGCCGCCCGTGCTTGCCGAGGACACGAAGTCGCCGGGTGAGCACGCGAACGTGTCCATGGTGCATGTCGGGTTTGGCGATGTGGGCGAGCAGACAAGACCGCCGGAGCCGGTCACGGAGGTGACGGTGCCGCTGCCGCTGCCGCAGGAGCTTCCTGTGCTGGACAGGATGCCACTCGTATTGAACTGAGCGCAGCCGGCCGAAGTGATAGGCGTTCCAGTAGAACCTAGGTGCGATCCAGAATTGACGTCATTGACAGGAAGGTCAGCGGCATGGAACCCAACTCCGTTGACAACTATCGAATTAACTGCCGACGTCGATGCATCCGACACGGTAACTCCGGTGGCCGTCGCATTATTCACCGATACCATCGGTATGGTATTCCCTTTCCCTCCAATAGCCTCTACGGTTTGTTGATACCTAGCCGTGGTCTGGACTTGCAAACAACCACCCAATCCACTGACGTCATAAAAGTTTATTTGGAATGCCGTTGCCGTGGCGACCTCGACATCGAGTCCCGCGCCCTGGAATGTTAATCTCCCTCCCTCCATGTTGAACCAGTGAGGGCTTACTACGGTATATTCAGTCAACCCAGTTCCGCGTAGAAGACCGCCGGCCACAAGAACGCTTCCGCCGAAAAGATTTCCCAGCCAATTGTAATTCGCGGAAAATGCGCAATTGTAGAAAACTCCTCCATCGCGGCTGTGGGTTGTAAACCAATCTTGTTGGTAAAACAGATTTTGTCCTCCCGGTACATTGGCATCAGAAATCATAAATCCATTGGCCACGGTGCCTAGCTCTTGCGACCCCTGGAAGTGAGCAAACGACAGAAGCGGCATCGACGATGCGGTGTAGGTATCTCCCGGTGCCGGAGTACATGCCGTCAATAGATTAGACGGCCATGATACGCGAATTGTCTTCGAACCGAGATCCTTGGCCGCGTACCAAGTGCAAGGCGTTCCGCTGGTCCGATGGAAGACGACGCCGTTAGCTAGCAGCCCGCTAGCCGTGTACGAAACCGGAATCCCCGTATCAGAAAGCTCATTGTCATCGGCGGCCGGAGTTCCAACCGTCGCCGCCGTGTACGTGCTCACTGTCCCTGTGTAAAGAACGGTTTGCGTGGCCACAAAAGTAACTTGAGACTGGCTCGTGGTGTAATATGTGAAGATTGGCGTATCGCTAGCGTTCTGTGCTGATTGACCATGTACCGTCATGGTAACCGTGCTCGCAAGCGTCGCTCCAGCTAGCCGCCGAGCCAGTTCGGAGTAGTTGCACAGCGGACCGCCCGCCGTCAGTCCTGTGTTTCCGTCGCTGCACGTCCCGAAGATAGACTGCGGGTCTACATACCACGTCGTCTGTGTCCACCAATTCGGTGTGTCGTTTACGATTTCACCTGTTCCGACTACCGAATAGGCTCGCCCACCACTGGTCAGGTTGTTCGCGCTAAACGAGCCGACGTCGTAGCACGCGAAGTTATTCCCGTCCTGGTTATCCTGCCATCCCTGGTCAGCTCGTGCGCCCGCGCCGAGTAGGATCACGGCGACTATTAAAGCCGACCGGCGCACGTTACAGCCACAGGCCAGTAACGAACAGACGGAATGTTCCCGCAGTTACGCCCGTTGGCGCGGTAACCACCTTGATAACAATTGGAGTGGTATTATCAAGCAGCGTGCCGAACGCGCCGAAGTTGTTACCCGTGATGATGATGGGTGGTGCGGTTGCTCCCGTGAGTCCATTGAGCACGCCAGACGTGATAGTTCCAGCGGTGGTGCTCAGCATGTTTTGATGACTGGCATCATTGCCAGCCGAGAATACAAGCGAGCCGGATGCCGTTCCAGTAACAGAGGCAACCATCCAGCTCGACCGAAGGCCAAGGAAAAACTTGCCGGCGTTCGCAGGAAGAAACGCGATGTTGTCAGCGGGCGTTGTCATATCGATCGCGGCGCTGATATATGCCGCCGCCGGAACACCTCCGACAATCGCCGCCGCCTGAGCAGCCGTCATGGCTCCCGGAAGCGAAGCCGTCGCCGGATTGATGAGCGCCGTGAGCTGCGTCGCCGTGAGAGCGACGGGAGATTCCGTGCCTCCGCCGGCTGGAACCCCGACCACCGTCGAATCGCCCTGGGTGGCTAGCTTCGAGAGGGCCAGCGTGCCGGCTGGGATGGTCGCTGGCGCCGAGGCTGCGGGGACGCTCGTTCCCATTAGAAGCTCAGCGCCTTCTGGCCGCGCGAGAGCGTCAACGTCGGCTGCCATCCGGTCTGCGCCGTGCCACTGTTCAGCCAGGCCAGCTTCCAGTCCGCAAAACCGGACAGCGAGTAGTCAAACGGGCTGGCGAGAATGCCAGATGTTGCGCCGCCGCCGCGGGCGGCTACCGACGTGGTGGAATTGAGGTTCCACGTCGTTCCCTTGTCAGGGGACCAATAGGACTTGAGCGTTCCTGCGGCCGGATTGTCGACCATGAACTGGCCGCGATCGATTCCTTTGACCTGCATCAATCCGGCGCCAAGGGCGATGGTAGAATCGAAAAGAACGTACTCGTTCGAATCTGCGGCTGGTGTTCCACCGGACACTCCGACTATAATGTCTTCAATCACTGGCTTACCCTCCGAAAAGGTGGTGCATTACGTGGTGGACAACGTGGTGGATGGCGCCCGAGTCGGGATGGTTCGGTAAATGGGCCGCCGAGGTTCCGTGGTGTGCCATCTCCGACATTTTGTGGCCGCCGTATTTCGCCCGCCCAATGGACGCGGCTAGGCCAGCCGGATTCGTTACGCCGGGTTGACCGGAGAGCTTGTGTTCCAGCGAGGCAAACTGGCCCCCGCCACCAAGGTGCATGTTCATTGATTTCCTCCGGGAAGCGGTGAACCGGGAAGCGCTGTTCCTGGATTCCCCATGACCGCGCGCATGATTGGCGAGTTCAGAAAAGCCGTCGTCGGACTAACGACGTTGGCGATTCCGGCGCCAGTCGCATTCGCGATGGACGCCGGAACGGTAAGCCTTCCCATGATCGGCGGGAGAACGTGCGTTCCGGCCGAGGCCAGTGCAACGGGATTTCCGTGCAGAGCATGAACCGACTCATAGGCGGTCGGCGGCCGAAATTTGAGCGCGGCGTGAGCGGCTTCAACGTCCGGACTGCCCGTATGCGCGTCGTTCATGATCGTCTCAAGCTCACGCTCGACGTCAGCCCCGTTGGCCTTGAGGCGTTGTAGATGCTCGATCGCGTCCCCGACCTTCTGTCCCTTTAGGCTGCCGCCCTGAACGATCGCATCCAGATTGAACACGCCGGGATCTCCCCCTGACGCCTCGGTAGACTTGAGCAACTGAGCGGCACGCCCTCCTTTTGATTTCAGGATGGCGCTGGCCGGCTTCGACAGAGCGAGCCCGATCCCATGCATAAGTGCAGTGCCCATTGCGCCGTTAGCGATTTCTTGACCTACGAAATCGTTGTCAAGCTCCTCGGGCCGCTTCGGAGAAACCGCGGCTTCGTCCTGTTCTTCTTGGCTCAAACCGGGTGAAAACTGATCCGCGATTGGACCATGGGACTCGATCGGCCTGTTCTCGATCCCGAGCTTTTCGTCTTCGGCGACAGGATCTCCGTTGTCGCGTGGCTTCATGTTCGGACCTGGGAGCATCCCGAGGGCTTGGCGGGCGAGGGCCGCCTTCTCCGGAGGCGGATTGCCGTCAAGGAAGGCATGCAGTTTCGCCCGTGCCATTTCTGCCGTCTTCGGGTCGATGTCCATTACTTGATCCCCAGCCCTTCCATGATCTTCGCCAGCTTCTCCGAGTCGCTCGGTCCGTTGTTCGGCAGCGGAATCCCCAACTCCTTCGCGAACGCCCGGCGCTGTTCCTCAACGTGCGGCGCAACCTCGGGATCCTGCGCGTAGGCGCTCCGCGAACCCGCCGCATCTTCGAACGCCTCGAACTGGCCCTTTCCGATCTCCTGCTGGGACTCGCGCAGTTCGCGGACGGTGGAGTTTAGCGAATCGATCCACGCCTGCGAGTGACGTCCGTTGTGCGTAGCCTGATAAGCCTTATCCTTGGCCATTTCCAGCGGCCCGAGGCTGTGATTGTTGAACGCCCGCATGACGACAACGCCCGCCTTACCCCCTTGCGCGATCTGCGCGAGTGTGTCGGCCGCCGCCTGCTGCGATGTCGCCGAAGAATCCGGGCTCAACTCGCCCTTGATCTTCGTGAGGTTCTTGAGCGCCTTGAGATCCGCGTTCGTCCCGGCCGTCGATTGGAAGTGGTTGACGACTCCCATGTACTGCGTCCGCTTGCCGGTGTCGGCCTGTTCCTGTCGCGGACCGCCCATGAGAGCGGCGGCTTCGAGGCGCGTCTTGTTGTTCTCCGCGTTGCGACGGTTGCGGCCCTGCTCGGCGGTCTCGGTGTTGCCTTGTCGTTGTTCTGCGGTGAGCGCGAACTTGTTGCCGTAGTTCTCTTTCTCCTGCTCGCGCTGCTTGATCTCTTCGGCCGTACGGCTTGCGATGTTCGTCGCCTTGTTGTCGTCGGAGTACATCGAGAAGACGTGCTCTCGCGCCTTCGCCGGATCCATGCCGCTCTGCACGAGCGCCGAGAAAGCGTCGTCGTACTTCTTCCCGAGGCCCGTGCCGGGAACGGTCGACGGAAGCTGATAGTGATGATTCCCGATCACCGCTTCGAACAGCGGGTTCGACGGCTTGGGCGCTTCGTACGACGCAGCCTCGAACTTCGGCGCAGCAGACGCGGACGACATGAGCGCTTCGAGCTTCGCGTCAGGCTTCGCCTGCTGCATGCGCTCCTCAAGATCGGGCGACTCCTGCGGACCCTCGAAAACGGGATCGGGAGGCTTGGGATAACCGGCAGGGCCTGCCCCGCTTGACGGCACTCCGGCGTCCGGACCGGCGCCCGCAAGTTCATGGTTCAACTGATCGTCGAACGACGGCGCTTGCGCGACCGGAGTCGCGGCGGTCAACGGGTTGAGGTGGATTCCGTAGGCGTTCGCCAGCGCTTCGGCTGCGCCTGGATTGGTCGGATGGAGCATCCCGATCGTCTGCAATGCATGCGCCTGTTCGATGTCTTCCTTGCGCTTCTCGTCCGCCTGCTTCTGCTCGAATTCCTGCTGTTCGCGCAAGTCCTGCGCAGACTGGCGCTTCGCCTGATTCTCCGCGAACATGCGTTGAGTCTTGGCGTTGCGATTGCGCTCTACCATCTTCTGTGCCACCGACATGGGCGTCAGGTAGTCGATCGGCTTGTAGTATTGGAGGAAGTTTAGATCGGCCATGGCTACAACAGGCTGCTAAGAATCCCCATGCCGCCGCCCATGAGTTGCGACATCATCTGCTGACGAGCGAGATACGGAATCATTGCCGCCTGCCCGCTCAGTGAAAGTCCAGTGTTGTTCGCGTTGGTCCAGTCGGTTGCCGCGCCAGTGTCGTAACCACCGGCCAATCCGGCCTGGCCACCGGCCAGTCCCATGCCCATTCCGAGCATTTGACTGATCTGGTTGGCGTTCTCGCCCGACGCTCCGGCGGCAAGCGTGTCAAGTTGACTCTGGCGCTGCGCGCCCATGTTCGCCAGGTAATCCGAGTCCTGCTGCATACTGGCGCCGCCGTTGAACCCGCCGCGAGCTGCGGCAGCATTGTCGAGCGCCTTGATCCCGCGTCCGGTCGTGTACTCGTAGGCCGGATCGGTGCCGTTAGCACGCTCTCCGAACCACTGTTGAAGGATCCCCGGCCCGCTCTGCGTTCCATAGGTCGGCGTCGCAGGGGAAGTGCTCGGAGCAGGCGCAGGCGAAGAAACGGGAGACGTGCCCGTTCCGGTTCCGCCAGCCGCTGCCACCCCGGCATACGTGGTCCCCGGCGCACCGTATATCTCAGGTCCACCGAACGGGCTATTCAGCGGGGGTGTAGTCGCTGCCGTTCCCGGAGCGGTCGCGGAACTGAATCCCGGATATTCTCCAGTCGGGCTGATCGGCGCCGTTCCGGGTGCCGTATACGAAGTCGCGTTCGGCTTCGTCCCCACCAACGTGCTAACGGGGCCGGCCACTACCTGCCTCCGATCGGAGTGCTGCCCGGAACGCCAGGCGCTTTCGCCGGCATGATTCCGCCGGTTCCATACATCTGCCCGAACATCTGTTGCATTGGGCTGTAGTACTTCTCGGCGTTTCCTTCGCGGCTTAGAAGGAAATTCTTCACCTGATTGCCCTGGCTGTACGCCTGGCTGGAAAGCTTCTGGAGTTGGGCCGACAGACCGTTCGGATCGCCCTCCAGCCCGTTCATGATGCTGCTCAGACTCGGAAATCCGCCGCCGAACGCGCCGGTTCCGTTGGACTTGTCGTCCATGGCGGCTCCCGCGATTCCAATGCCGCCGAGAGGCGCGAATGCAACGTCTTGCCAGGAAAGACCCATTTACACGTCCTGCACGTTGAAGGTTTCGGTTGCGCCGGTCAACGAGAATGGTCCCCCTCCGGACCATTCAAGCTCCCACTGGCGTTGCTGATAGACGCCGAGATTGAACTTTTCGACGATCGGATTGTAGTCGCCCGCGACGCCAGCGGACCAACTAACCACCGGGCGAAAATTGCCGAGGTTATCGCGATAGCGAAGCTCCACGACAGGTGCCGGTCCCGGTTGAGCAGTCGATCCACGTACGAACTGGAGACGCGCATAGCGGCACTCCTTCCAGTTGAAGGTGCCACGATTCTGAAAACCAGTTCGCGACACCGCTTTGAGTGTCGTTCCGAGATCATCTGTAGCCGCGAAAGTCAACTCAGCAATTGTACCATTCGCCAGACCAACAAGGTGGACATTTTGCTGCGGCGAGGCGCCGGGGACGTAGGCGTAGGAGGTCGGTGCCCAGGCCAACCAGTTGCCGCTGGCGTCAATGGTCCGAAACTCGCCCATCCATTTCGACGTGGTTCTGTCGTAGCAGAAGCCGCGTCCTTGTGTCGGAAACACCCACAGCAGCAGATCCCAAACGCCGAGACGAATGCGAGCTGCCCAACAGTCAGAGACAACGAATCCTGGTTGCGTGATGTCGTTATCAATCGCAGGAGTCGATATGACGTTGTAACTTCGCCCGTCCGACAGGCCGAATCGGTGCTTGTCGTCGAGCCACGCGAAAGCGCCGATCTCGGTCACCGGAATAACGGAATAGGTCGCGCCGACGCCCGCTTGGACGGTCATCGCGGCCGAGAACGCAGTCGTCGGATCGGGCAGGTAAACCTGCGTCGTCTCCGTGCCAAAAACAAACACCTCGTTCGTGGTCGTAAACAGGGCCACCGCCGGATCGGGCCATGCTTCGGCTTCTTGAAAGTACGGCCCGACGATTGGCCACGTCGAGTGCGCGGGAGGACCCGGATCGGTCCACTGGAAATATCCGCTGAAACTGTTGTCGCAGCCGACGAAGCGCTGAGCGTTGTAGCCGATGTGCGTAAGCGCGAGCGGAGATCCATCCGGCATCGTCTGCCCCGGCGCCAGTCGCGACGACAAGCCGCCGCCCGTCCACTGTTGGGGACCGCCGCCTCCGGCAATGGCGACGCGGGTGGAGTCGTACGTGAAGATCGGTCGCCCTGAACCGTCAAGTCTGGTTGTAGCGTCGCCCGAAGACGACAGCGCGATCACGTTGCCAGGTCCAATCCACGCCCAGATGTAACGATCGGCAGTAACAAAGACGATATAGTCGCCGACTTGATTGTGCCACGGGAAGATGCCGATGACCGGGGAGTTGTTCACCGGGGACGAAGACGGAAACGCGGACCACGCGCGGATGCCGGGACGAATCGTCATTGACCCCGTTGGATCAACGAGCATGTTCACGAACAGCGGAGATGACCCTGAGAGTTCCCCGAGGCCGCTGGCCAGGCCATCCGCGAACGGTATGGGCTTCTCGTCGCTCATGTAACCGTATCCTGGCGCCACATTTCGCGGTACTTAGACGTCGTGGTGTCCCAGTACCAGCCGACAGAAATCGTGTGACCGTCGGTCGTTGGGATTGACGCGTTTGCCACGAATACGGCATTCAAGGACCACGTAACCGCGCCCCCGGAAGCATTCTTGAAGTGCGTGACGAAGTATTGACCGCGCTCAGCGGCCGGCGTCGGCACGGGAGCCGCGACCGTCATCGTACCAGCGCCGCCGGAAGCAGCCACCAGAACTGAATCGTGACCGTACTGGCTGAGGATGGACAGCGTATTACCAATCGCCGCCGAGTACGTAATGCCTTCAACTCCGTTGGCGACTTGGAATAGATGCGGATCCGTCGAAAGCCCAGACAGGTCGAACGGCAGCGCGTTCAGTCCGAGTGATGGGCAGCCAACTACGGAAAATCTAGCCCCCGTGAGTGCCGCATTGAACAGAATTCCTGTGCTGCCGATTCCGGACGGAAAAAAGTTTATTCCTCCCGAAAGCGAAACGTTAGCAGCTCCCAGCGTGAACTCCATGGGATACCCTGAAACGATGCCGTATGACCCACCAATGATTACGGTGAACGGCGTTTCGCTCTTGAGGCCCCTCCCGGAAGCTTTCCCCTGTAAATTACACGATATCAATGTGAGTCCACTTGACGTATTACCCGACGAGTACAAACCAATCGTGAACAAAGGATTGCATCCGATGCGCTCCGCAAATACGCTGCTACATTGCGACAGTGTTATTGCGTTCCCGCTGGTCGAACTGGCATGCGACATGAAAAAGCCAGACAAATAAAGCGACGTACAGGAAGTGAAGTCGAATACGTCTGCTGAGGCGTTCGTCTGATTAACGACGCTGGCGCTCGATCCGGTCCCCTTTACCGCTATTCCGGTCGCAGACGACAGAGAAATGGTTGCACTGGTCTTGTATGTCCCAGGACTAAGATACAGCGTACCGCCACCCGCTGCTTTGAGTGCATTGAGTGCGGCCTGAATCGCGCTGGTATCGTCATGCAGCCCGTCTCCGAGGGCTCCGAAGTCCTGCGGCGTGAGTTGCAGCGACGATAGGACAGCGTTGACAGCGCGCGGAGTCGTCCCGGTCGGTGCCTGGTAGTTTCCGTCAATGCCTCCAAGGCTCGTTCCAAGCGCCGTGAACCCCGCGTCTACCGTCAACTCAGCGGGAAATTTCGCATTAGCTAGTGCGGCCCCGGAGGCGACCGTTTGAAACACGGTATCGCTAATGACTGTACTTCCGTCAGCGGCGAGCACATAGAGCCGCACAGGACCGACGCAGTAAAGGCCGTTCGGATAGGTCGCATACGGAATCCTTCCGGCGTTGTCCAGTGTTACCGGCTGAGCGATCGCGATCGTCGCGGCGGCGTCCGAGTAGATCGGCGTCTGCGTCGTCGTTCCGACGATGTACGCGAAGAAACTACCTCCAGCGTTCGGCGTGCCGGTATTCGTGTTCGATCCGCTGATCGACAGCGGACCAATGAGAGAGCCTGCGCTCACTTGGCGCCTCCGAACAGCAGTGACATAATCGCGCTCCCGAGGCCCGAGGACTGCATCTCCACCGGATCATGCTGTGCCGGCGGCAAAGGCGGCATACCACCAAGGGCGCGACGAGCGTCTGGTCCCATGTCCGTTTTCGGCTGCGTAAGGTATTGCATTGTTTCGAGGTAGTCACCCCATGGATCGCTCCTGGGTCGCTCGGGGTTGCCGTACTTGTCGAGCTTGTGCGTATTTGCCGATGGAATCAGGCTGCCAAGCTCGTCCAGCGTGACCGAATCCTTCCCGGTCTCGCTCGGTTTCATCGTCATCATATCGCCAAGCATGCCCATCTAGAACCGCCTTCCGTAGCCGTAGGTGCCGTAGTCCGGGATCAGTCGCAGCGATCCGCGTTCCGTGTCGTCGTTTCGGGCGAGCTTTTTCGCTTCTTCATACTGCCCGAACAGCAACGGAGCGCGCTGCGGAAGCATGGACATGGCCAGGTCTGCCGCGACTCCCAGTGTAAGGCAGCGAAGGTACTTCGCCATGAGCGAGGTCGTGTCAGTTCCGACGTTCAAGTCCGGCAAGAGAGTGATAATCGGAAGCGTCATCGTTGTCCACGACGAATCTGGAACCGGGTATAGGTACACATTGATCGTCGGCGTCTTCTCGACGTAGAACGCGGTCGGCTGGCCCGTGAAAGTCTTCACCGTGAGTGACATATATTGATCGCGGGAATACTCGGTCATCGGCACGTCGATCCCGCCGCCGCTTACGTACGGGTGGCCCGTGTCAATGTCGAGCACGGAAGACGCCATCGCATAGATCGCCGTTCCAGCAACAAGCGAAATCGTCTGCTGCGTCAGCGTTCGGAGAATGATCCCCTCGGACTGCAATTCCTTCGTCCGCATGTTGATAAGATCTTTTGCGCCCGCGAGCTGATCGGTGTCGGGCTGAATATTCGGCCCAATGAGACCCGCATAGAAGTACGCATTCTTCGCGATGGCCTGGAGATTCAGATCGAAAGAGTAGGTCGTCATGGATTTGAGTAGCGAAAGACGTTTCCGTACTGCGCCGCGAACACCACGTCAGGGGTAGACTGGCCGGCGCTCGAATGCGGTTGCAGCGAAAGCCCAGCTCGCCCGAGAACGCCGAGAGACCTAAGATCCAGATAGTAGGTCGACCACGGCACGCTGAGCGCGACTGCCGTTCGAGCAGTACGCAGGGTGTTGGCATTCGTAGCGCTCAGGACGGGCGCGAGAATGCCGAGTGACGCCAGGTCGTATAACGCGCCTGTTGCCTCGGTGAACGGAGCAGATGCCGTCAAGGCAGTAGCTGGTGCCGTCGCCGGGCTATACGTCCCCGTGATCCCGTCGAGCGTCTGTTGCGCCGTGTTCGTCGTCGGCGTCCTGTTCGCGGCGTTCGACGTTCCTGCGGCAAGCCACGCGAGCATGGCGGTAACCGTCGCGTCGGCCCCGTTTGCGGCGAAGCAGCCGGCCACGGCTCCCGCAATCGCCGATCCGGGTACGGTCGTCGGGGCTCCCCATGAACCGTTGCCGGTCCCTGTGCTCAGATATGCCACATACGTGGTCTTCGGCGCGGTCGCGGAAAGCCCCGGCGTGTTCGCGTCGCCGTGAGCCGAGTCCTTCGGTCCGGTTTCAGCGAACGTGGACAGCTCAGAAATCATCGTACTAAGCGCCGCCTGCGTCGAGGCGGTAAAGAACGAAGTTGAACTCGCGTCTCCGTACGTCGTCGACAGTCCAACCACCGACCCGAGTTCCTTGAAGAACACTGCCGCGTAGACGTCCGCCAGGTTGAACGTATTGGACTGGAATCCAGTCGAATCTGTCACAGACGAAGCGACGCCACCGACGTGATACGCGCTTCCACCGTTCGGGTAAACGGTGTGCTGCGTGACCTGGACATCGCCGCACTGGGCGTGCCGCAAGAACGTCGCGCAGCGGTTCGCCGCATTGAGATACTCGACGGTCCCGAGCGCAAAATACGCCTTCATGAAAGCGCGCCCGGCCGCGATGACCGTCGAGGCGACGTAGAAGCCTCCGGACAGAAACCCGCCGTAGCGCGGATCCTGCGCCGTTACGCTCGGGCCGGTCGGGCTGCCGCTCTGCTGCGTGAGTAGGTACGTCAGAAGCGAGGCGATCTTGATCTTCGCCGAGGCCACCCAGCTTGCCGGTCTCGTCGTCAAGGAGGTTGTCGCGTTCTGAGTCACCACGTCGGACAGGTACGCAACGGCCCATGCGGCAGCAAGGGGATCGTTCGCCCCTCCGGTATTGCGCGCCGGTGCTGTCGACAGAATGAAGTCGAACAAGATTCCTTCCTCTGCAATGTAGTTGTAGAGGTTTTCGATCAGGAGCGGCTTCGGATTTGGAACGGGAAGAATTCGGAACGGGCGCTGGCGGGCAATCGCCTCGTTCTCTTCCTCGATGATCCGCGTTCCCTTGCCTTCGCAGTCGTCGCAGAAAATCCAGTTCCGGCGGCGGCGAAGCTGGGAACGATTGTACAGGTTGCCGCACTGGTCACAGACGCGCCGGAAGTCCCGAGGGACGTAGGTGGTCGTCGTGTCGCCCAAGTGCGGCCTCCGGTTCGAGGCCGGGCCGCCCCCGAAGATACGGCCCGGCGATTTGTTACGAGCTGGCGCTTCCGATCAGAATGCCGGTAACCGCGCCGCCCGCGCACCCGAAGTTCTGGGTGAGTTGGAGCGATCCGAGCGTGCCGAATGCGGTGGCACCGCCCGTGGCGTTCGTGATGTATCCGGTGTTGTACTCGACGAACCCGGTCGCGGCCGTGATGCCGACAAAGCACTTGGTCGAACTGGTGATCGAGTTGTTGAAGATGTTGTTCCGGATCACGATGTTCGTGGGCGCCACCGTCATCGTGCAGACGCCGGCCGTGGTGGCCGACATTCCCACGTTGATGTTGTTCCACTTGATCTTGCCTTGATCGAGCGCGGCGACGATCTTGAGACACGCCACGACGGCGGCATCGGCCGGGGCAAAGACAATGTTGCCTTCGTCCTCGGTGTCACCCCCGAACGTGAACTTGCCCGCGCCCGTGCCGTACTCGCATGCGATCGTGGCGACCTGTGTTCCGCCAGCCGCACCGGCGATGACGCGACACCCGGAGATCGTGCTACTCGCCCCGGTCACGACGATTGCCTTTGTGGTTGCCGTCGCCGCAGTTCCGGCAAGATTGAGAATCAAGTTCGCAATCTTGACGTTCGCGACGTTGATCGCCCACTGAGAGGTGGTCGCCGTCCAGGTGAACGTGCCGCGCTCGTCTCCGGTTCCCACTCCGACAATCGTTACGCCGGCCTTGAACGTTGGCGTGGTCGTAACGTTCTCAGCGTGGCCAGGAAGAACGATCACGGTCCATCCCTGATTTGCCTGGCACACGTTCAGCGCGGCATCGAGCGTCGTGTAGAGCCTGCTCGCGATGTCGTCCTGAATGCCGTTTTGGACGCCGAGAGAGCAGACGTACACGACGTCCCCTCCGTTCGGCGCCACGATCCACGGAGGGAGCGCAAACGGATTCTTGAACGAACTTGTACGGTTGATGTGACCCATGGCCGCTCCTTACGAGTTCGACCCGTACACGTCGCGCGGATTCGTCCAGCCAGCGGAGAACCGCTCGATGGCCGAGTACGTGCAGGTGTAGTTGTCTTCGGTGTTGTGCTCGCGGAACATCGGCTTTTTGCGCCAAATGACGCGGATGCCGGCCTTGATGTCGGACACGAGCCACCAGTTCGTGGTGCTCGTCAGGTACGGCGACGCTTCCTCGGCGACCTCGATACCCATGCCCTTGAGCACGTTGATCGCGTTGTTGTTCGTGTCGTTCTGCTTCTCCGACTTGAGGATGCGCATCGCCCGGTAGAGCAACTGAACGGGGACCACGATGCGCTTTGGCCGATATCCGTTGACGATGTAGCCGTTCGAGTCCGGGAGCTGCGCCATGTTCGCGCGGGCGGTCTCGATTGCCGTTTCCGACAGCGAGAGCGCGTTCGTGAACATGTTGGAGTACGTGCCGCCCTTCGGGAGAAGGTGGGCCGTGTTGCAGAGCGACAGCGCATCGGCGCCGACGAACGAAGACGAGAAGGAGTTGATGAAGATCGAATTGATCACATACTCCTGAGTGAGATTGAGCGAATTGCTCAGATTCTCCGTACCGTTGATCGCCTCGTCGTACTTGCAGTCATCGATCGCTTCCTCCGAAAGAGTGAACCGGAGGCCATAGGTGACGTGCGTGTACCGCTTGGCGAAGCCCTGCTGAATGGTGTCGAACTGGAGCATCGCGCCCTGCGCCTTCGCAGGCGCCGGCCCGAGGCCGGCGAACTCCTGATCGTCTTCGAAGGCGTCCGTTGAATTGGACACCTTGAAGCCCATGTCCTTCCAAAAGAGCTTCTTTTTCTGCTCTTGGCCCCACACCAAGTCGAGGGTCGGCTTGAGTGTGGACGGGATATTTGAGGTGGTGAGAATTGGCGTAGCCATGATCGCTCCTTAGGTTCCCGAGGTGGTGTAGGGAGGAAGCCAGCCCTGGTTGAGAGTCACCAGGGCCTTGCAGTGAGAGAGCGTCGGATCGCCCATGCCCGCCTGAGTGATGTCGAGCCCGTTCTCTAGCGAGTAGCCGGGGACCCCGATGATTCGGAACTGCGCGGCGGTCGTAGCGTGCGAGCTGTCGTCCAGGAACATGCAGGAATTTCCGATCGTGGTGCTCGGCGTGCCCGTGATAACGAGGTTGCAGTTCTCACCCATCAAGCCAAGACGGCCGGCAACCGTGTTCGAAGTCGTCCCATTCAGGTCGACCTCCCAGATAACGTCAGCCGTACCGGGAATGTACGAAACGAGCGATTCGTTCGGGCTGCCGACCGTGGTCGGAGAGAACGTAGTGCTCGCCGGAATGAAATCGCTCATCGTGCGACGACCCGTGAAAGCGCCGCCGGCCTGGATGAACGAGCAGGCATTGATGACCCCGAGAAGAATCGTGCTGTTGGCGGCAGCCTGAGCCACCGTGCCGTCGCTTACCGGAATGATCCAGTCGCCCTTGTTGAGCTGGGTTCCGTAGTTATTCGCCACGGGGCGAATGAGCGGAGTCGGCAGCGGACCCCCTGAAAGAGTTCCGACGGCTCGAAAGCCGCCAATAGTGACGTTTGCCATGATTTATCGAGCCTCCTCAGACGCGGTGACGTTGAAACGGTTGCGGTAGCCGGGGTCCTTCGAATAGGACAGATATCGGGTGTCGTCCTGCGACGGGTCCTTGATCTTCGCCTGCGTCGCCTTGAGGACGCGGTTATGGCGTTCCTCGGCGGCGTGCTGGATCGCCTCGCCGCGCTCCTTGTCGATTTCCATCAACGTGAGCTGGTTGTTGACGCGGTAGCCGGGGCCGTGATCGGCGATGCCGTCGTACCACTTGGCCGGGCGGGGGCCATTGGCGCTGCGCTCGGTGCGCGCGTAGCCGCGCCCAAAGGCGGTCGGCATGTCCTCATCCGAGACGTACCAATACTTCTTGGACGGGTCGGCGTTGAGAACTTGGTCGTACTGCGGGTCAGAGAGGATGTTCGTGTCGGTCGGGTCGGGTCGCTTGCGCCGTGCCATGGGATCTCCGAATGGCTTCGTTTCACCGTTCCTCGCGATGCCATTCGCGAGAGGCGTCAACGGACCACCGGACCCCGAACTACCGGGCGGCGCTGCTTACTTCGAAACCGTACCCGACCCGCAGTAAGATCGGAGGCTAGCTACCAGTATGCACGAGCTACGTAATGACGCAAACGTTTTCTGTGGATGAGCGAACTACCCGCCAGTACGGCTGGCGGTCCCCGTGCGCTCCGTCGATTTCAGCGCTACGCCGCGCTGGAGTTCAGACCTGGGTGGCGACGGTTCCCCTTTGCGCCGAGATGGAGCGGCGCGAAGATTAGGTTCTATGTCGGCGCCCCGGCGTACGGGCAACGCATGCGGGCGCCGACAACCCGGAGTCGTACAGCCCCGAAGGGCCGTTCCCCGGTGGGCTCGTCTCTCCCGCGTGGCTGGCCATGTCACAGCCCTTTGGACTCGCGGCCCGATCGAGACGCTCTCCCTCAATCTTACCGACCGGCCTTGGCCTGGCGACGAGCTTCGGGAGCGCCGACCTCGCGCGCCCACTTCTTCTCGGCTTCCGCCGGATCGAGACCGGGGTACAACTTGTGGGCCATCGTCTTCTCGGCCTTGCCCATTCGAACGGTCACGGGACCTTCGCCGCCGCCTTCGCCTTCGCCGCCGCCGGGGGCCTGGTAAGCGGCACGGGAGCGCTCGGATGGGGGAGTATTGATCTTGAGGTTGAGATCGCGCTGAACCTCGGCTGCGACAACTCGGGCCATCTCATACGAGAACTGCTGACCGGAACGCATGCGGCGATCGACCTCTGCGTCGGTCGCGTCCAGAGCGCGCTTGTTCGTTGTGAGCCACGGAAACTCGCGCTGGAGACTATCGCGGGCCTGGAGGAGCTGCGGAGTCATCGCCATCGGCTGCTGCCGCTGGAACTGCTGGAACCGCTGATCGATGTCGGGTTCCATCTCAGCGCGGAATTCCAGCTTGGCGATCTCGCGCTGCTTGGCGTTGTACGCGCGCATCTCGGCCTTGGCGCGTTCCTGGTCCTTCGCAGCGGCGGCCATCCCGGCGTTCGCGAGATGACGATCGGCTTCGTCTTCCAGAGAGGCGATCTTGGTCTTGCGCGCGGCGGCGGGATCGTCCTGGTTGCGCTGGCCGAGAGCGGCGGCGTAACCACGGGTCTCGGCGAGATCGCGCTCGATGCGAGCAACCCGCTCCTCGGCGAGACGGGCACGCTCATCGGCTTGACGACGGGCCTCTTTCTCGTCGCGCAGGGTCGCCTGACGGCGCTCTTTCCGGGACTGCTTCTGCTCCTCGGTCTCGGCCGGCTTGTCGGTCGGAGTTTCGACGTCATCCGGATCAACCGTTACGCCCTCGGTCTTCTCTTCAACCTTCGGCTCGTCGTCATTCTCGGGAACCATTTACTTGCCTTTCTTCTTGGGGACGTAGAAGTGTTGCCCGGTAGGTTCGCCCTCTACCGCAAGCTCCTTGATGTCGTATCCCTTCAACCGTTCAAGGGCATCCACGGAGATTTGCACGTCTTCGACCTTCATCGCCGTGATCTGCTCGGCCTTCTGCGCGGCCTCGCGCCGAACGGTGCGGTTGGTTCCGGCAAAGCGGCCGAACCAAATGACGTCGCCGATTTCGATCAGCGCCGCCTTGAGGATGTCGATCGCACCGAGGCCGGCAGCGAGCAACACGCCGATCTCCTGCTCGCCCTGATCGGTTTCGGGAATGTAGAGGCCGCCTGCCGTCCGTTCGACCGGCGGAATGCGGAACACGAGGATTGTCTTACCCATCGGAAGACCCGGAATCGGCGGGATTCCGTACTGCTTCATTCGTTCGTCAAGCTTGCTCATTTCTTCTCCGGTTTGCGTTCCAGCATCGAAGTGATGCCATCGATAAAGTCAATCACTCCTGAGTATCGGGCGACCTCATTTGTCGTTACCATCGCGCGGCGCCCTGCATTCACGAGCATGTGAATGTTGTTCGCTTTCGCTTCGGCCAAGAACGCAACGAAGTCCTGCGCGATGTCGCTTTCTTCCAGCCACGCGCGAATCTCCTCGGGTTTGCGCTCCTCAAACTTACTCACTCGGACGCTCCTTCTTGCCGCCCTTGCTACCAGCCGCCTTCGCCTGCTCCGGTGTCCAGCGATGCGCTTTCCCGCTGGCCTGCGCCGCGAGGCCGCCCTTACTCGCGACGGCGGTTCGCTCCTTCGGGCTCAGGTTCGCGAACCCGCGTTTCTGGGGACTCATCGCTGAACAGTAGCCTAAACAATAAGCCCAGCCGTGTCAAAGAGTCTCATTGACCCTGATTCATGAACGGCGCGTTTACAGGCGCCCCCCCGCTGTTTGGAACGGTCATTCCCGGCGGCTGCGGGTGCGGGTGCGGCATCGACTGTCCGTTACCCTGCGGCTGTTGCGGTGGTCTCGGAGGACCTCCTTGCGGGGCGCCGCGAACTGGCATTCCACCGGGGGCCGGCGCGACAGGGATCTGAGGCGGTGGCGGCTGAACGAGCGCCACAAGATCCGGCCGGTCCATCGCCGTGAACAGCGCGCGGAGCAAGACCATCCAGAGTTGCGGGTTCTGTGCGATCCATGGCGCAACCGCTGCCGCGTTCTGAGTCACCTGGATCGCCTGCATCGCCTCTTGGAACCGCTGCGGCTGACTAGCCATTCGCGGGTCTGCGGTCACGGTGATCGCGACGTCCTCCAGGTAGTCTTGGCGCGCGATACTGTGGTCTTCGACCATGCCGACCGACGGGTGATAGGCTTGGTTGTCCTTGAGCCCGCTGTACGTGCCGTCTTCTGCTTGCGGAGGCGCCTGGTGGTACGGATCAATAACGCTGAAATACTCCACGTCGCCAAGATACACGCTGTTCAGTCGGGCAAATTTCTCCCCCTCGGACGTGCGCGATCGGCCATAACGCTTGCCCTGAATACTGACTGCTGCAAGCGCCTGACTGATGCGAATCTGCGTCGTCGTCGCCGTTTCGTTCGAGCCTCCCACTTCGCCCGAGAGAATGTCAGACGCGCCTGACAGTTCCTCGGCCTCTTCCTTTTGGTCCTTGATGACTTCGCCAAGGGTCGGCTCCGGCTTGGGGAATTGGAGGAACTTGATCGCGCCGTCGATCTCGCCGGGCAAAAGTTCCGTCTTCATGATCTCACCCGGCTTGATGCGCCATTCGCCAGCGCCAAGCTTCGCCTCGCGAGACGCGATGCCGGTCTGTGTGTTCGCGCGAACGGCCGAGTCAACCAGCGCAGATCCAAGCGAGTCGGCCGCGAGGTTGTTGCCTTCCAATAGGTAGCCGATACCGAAACCATAGATCCCCTCGGGATTCGGAATGCAGATGAAGTGCGTGAAGAAGTGGATCGGAACGAGCGTCGGCTCTTTCGGAAGCGGCTTTTTCTTCGGTGCAACCGGGGGCGTCATTGGCTGCGGTGCAACCGGCATCGTAGGTGTCATGGCGCCAGGCATCGGAGGCGCGGTCATGCTCATTGCGGGCGGCGGACCCATTGCTGGCGTCGGCATGCCCATCTGAGGCGGCGGCATGGCGCCCGGTCGAATTCCACCGAGGATGCTAATCGCGTTGGCCTGGTACGCCTGCAAGTCCTGCTCGTACTGCTGCATCGCCATTTCGTACGCGGCGTCGTCTGCCTGCTTCTCGCGGTTGTAGCGCGCGCGGTCCTCGGGATCTTCGTCGGCCCGGACCACGAAACCGATCAGCGTCTTTGTCGCGCGGTCGATGGTCGCGATAACCGGCCGTTCCTCAGGCCACTCGTCCAGCTTCCACCAGCGATGTTGTTCAAGCAGTTCGCGGCGAGCTGGGGTTTCCTTCTCGGGCTTCTTGACGCCGCTGGCACGGTCGATAACCTCGCGGACGGGATCGCTGACCTCGCTCCCGCTCGTCATGTTCCCTGCGGTCGCGTCGTCTTTGTCTTCGTCGTCGTCGCCGAAAAGCTCCTCGACGTTCATCTTGCTGTAGTAACCCGAGCGCGCCCAAGCGTCGAGGCCATCCGCGCCATAACGGTACTTGCGGACGATGCGCGTAATGCGCGGCAACCCTGACATACTCGGCTCGTTCGCGAACTGCGGGTAGGCGTACGGGAGCACGATGTCTTCCGTGGGGCAGATTTCGTGGCATGGACGGTTCTTGACTGGGTTCCAGTAGATGAAAGTGAACGCAGAGCCGTATAGATACCACTGCATGATCAGCGCGTCGTGGTTCGGCACGTACTCGGGAATTTGGTGCAAAACCTGCCAATTCAGGTGCTTCGCGACGCGGACGCAGCGCGGAAGATCGGCGGCCGAAGTCGGGCGAATGCCGAAAAACTCGCCGTTCGACGGGAATTGCTGGTCGTAGACACGGGCCGCGAGCTTGACGACGGCCTTCATGATGATCGAATAGTGAATCTGGCTGTAGCCGTCCTCTTTCGGCGGCAACTCGCCAAGTGCCAGCTTCAAGATCTCTGCGCGTCGCTGGCGAAATTTCGTGGAACCACTCCAGTCGGTTTCGAAATCCTCAAAAACCGCATCGGCGATTTCTTGCTGCTCATCTTCCTTGATCGAGTCGACAAGATTGGCCGTTTCGGGCGCAACTCCCTTGAGCGCGTCTTCCGTTCCGCCGACCGTGATCGTGTCGACCGGCCTGTCTTCGACGTTTGTAGAATCGGCACTGTCGGTGTCGAGTTCGGAAGAATTGGTGTCTTCAGGGGTCGTGCTCATTCGCGGCTCCTACCAAAGTCCAGGGTACGATGTACGGCTCTTTCGTGTCGATTTCGGCTTATCCCACTTTTCCCAGTCGTCGTCGGCCGTTTTGCTCCGATCGGGCGTGAGCGGTCTGCTCATCGCAGCGTAACACATAGCACTATAAGCGGTTGCCGGCGCCTTCGGATCGGGACAGTCCTTGTCGTTCTTGTCGGCCGGCATGGACGGGATCTCTTCGATCGAGTGCTTGCAGTCATCGAAGAAGCGCAGCCCCGGAACGCCGGGGGATTTTTTCAGAGTGCCGTCAAGCGTGCGTGACAGCAGCCGGTCGCGAATTTGGTCTGCCGCAGCTCCCAGGTTGTCGTCCGCTCGCGTCCACCGGATCCCGACTCGTCGCATGGTCTCTGCCGGCGAAGGGCCGCGTTGTTTCGTCCGCTCCCAGGCCGTCACCGGCCCCAGCACGCCGATCAGCTTCGATCCGTCGTCCGGGTCAACCGACCACTCGCGCGGTTCCTTAGCGTACTCCTCGATCTCCCGGATGCGCTCCGCGACCATCTTGGCCGTGTGGTCCTTTAGGTGCAACTCCCGATAGCCCGTCAGGTTCCCGTCGTAGTCGACCGCAAACCACTGCACCGTCGTCTCGGCGTACGTGAAGTGACACGAGCGGAACAGGTGCCGCGTCGAAGGAATCGTGAACGACCGGACGACATGCACGCCTTCGTCCCAGCACAGTCCGACAAGATCCCCGAGTGCGGAGCCGAAGTCGCCGTCTCGCATCGCGCGGACAAGTCCGGCTGGCTTCCCGTCGAACGAGGCGAGGTATGCGGCCTGGTCGACGCTCTTGTTGTCCGAAACCTTCGCGTAGACGTACATTCGCGAGCGCTCGACTACTTGCTTGCGCTTGCTCCCGTCAGCGTCCTCGACCTCAACCTCGACCTTCTTAGTGATTTCCTTGCCTGAGCCGAAGTCGACGAAGAACTTTTTCACCCACGCGCGACCGACGCCGATCGGGTTTCCGCCGGCCCGCTGAATCGGCGTCAGGAACGACCCGGCCGGCTGGCGTACCCACTGGTCCATCATATCCCATTGCGACAACAGGAACGACGGCAACTCGTCCCACAGGAGGCAGGTGATCTGCCACCCCTGGTACTTATCCCAGTCCTCGTCGTTCTCCATGTGTCCGAACGTCATGCGATAGCCGTTCGGATGCACATACGTCTTGTCCATCGCCTTCCAGGTGACGTCGGGGCAAGCGAGTTTGTAGTCACGCGCGCAGCGGTTCATAACCTCGCGCAAGCGAGGCGTCTCACGTAGCAGGTAAAGCGCCTGCCCGAACGATTCGGTTATCTCGCCGCTTTTGATTCGCTTATTGTCTTCCTCGATCTGCTGCCACGGATACCAGCGAAGAATGTCCGTCTTCCCGGTGTACGTGCCGCCTCCGATAAACCCGTAACGGCCTTCGTACTCCCAGATCTTGTCCTGCGGTCCCGCCCACGTCCCGAAAATCGGCTTCCCGTTGGCGGCGAAAATGCGGTTCGTATAGCCAGGAACGACCGGCCATTCCTGTTTCTTCGGCGCGAACGACGTCTGGTCAATGGACCGCGATATATGCATCGGGTCCATCCCCGGCGCCTCGGGCTCAAGCGGAACGGGTTTGCGCTTAACTGGCACTGAGCGAACCGCCTCTGAATCGTGCCGTGTTGCCCGGCGTTGACTGCAACGTCATCTGAATGAGATTCGCGGTGTTCCCCGTAACCAGCACGGGCGTCGCCTGCACCGTTTGAAATCCCGTAGACGTAGCGGTGATTCTGACTATCTCAACCCCGTCGGTTAGCCCGTACGAACCGCCGAGACGCAGGCGGAATATGCCGTTGCTACCCGTGTCTTCGATCTGTCCGCCGAAGCCGATCGTAAACGTGGGATACACTACCGGGGTAATGAACGGCAGACCGACTAGCTCGACGCCGTTGGTCAACGTGGCGAGCGTGTCACCGCGTCCGATTGCCGTGGAGAACAGCGCCGCCGTTGCCCCGGAAGCATTGCCGATTACGCGCCTGCGAAGTTGGTTCACGAGGCGGATGATCTGCGAAAGGCCGTCGCGACCTTCGCGCAGTTCAGGCAGCCAGGTTGTCGTATTGGGTGCGCTCAAGGCCACCGCCCCGCATGCTGGAACGGCCACGGTTTGTGCTTGCGCTCATCGGGCACGAGCCGTGTTTGCAGTTCCGTGTAGACGTCGAGCGTGCTATGCGGGCACTGCATCGGCTTCGAGTGGCAAATCGGACAGCGTTTCGTCTGCTGCAATTCCTGCGCAAGCCTTTTCCGGCCGTGACCACCGAGGCTCATGTAATCCATGTTTTGCTCGCGTGAAAACATGAACCAGCGACAAAACGCCTTCCACTGACCGATGAGCGCGCGCCGCTTCATCGACTCCCGTTGCTGCCGCGACCACGGCCGAGACTTCTTGCTCACTTGACGGGAATCTCCGCGATCAGTCCTTCGTGAAATAGTTTCCGTCTTCGCCGCGCTTGCTCATTGCGGCGGCCTCTCCGGATAGCCGCACTCGCCGCCGTGGCCCTTCGCTTTCATGCATTGACCACCCTTGTACATGATTTCCTTGCATAGCGGCATGAGCTGTTCCCGCAGGTTCTCTACCGTCGTAGAAAAAACCTCGGCAACCACAACCGTGCGCGGTTCAAACGAACCCACAATTTGCGACATGCGACCGCCGGTTGCAGTAAGCACGGCTGCGACGCGAATCGGACCGTCCGGCAAGTCCTGTGTAAACACCGGCATGATATTGAAGCCGATCAGTCCGCAATCGTCGCTCAGCATCGTAACCTGCGCTTCGTGAACACGCTTGCCAGCGGCCTTCGCCATGGAAGTGCCGTTCGTCTTGTGGTCGCCCATTTTGGTCCTTTCTCAGTATACCTCAGACGCCGACCTTGATCTTAGAGTTTGCGCGGTCGCTGACCATGTTGAACGTCTCACCGAGGAGCTTCTCCAGGTCCATGCAACCGACGTTTGAGGCGACGAGAGACAGATATGTCATGGCGTCTGCAACGGCGTCGAGCACGTCAGCGTTCGTCAGGTGGGCTTTGCGCTTCTTCTCGCCTGTCACGCCGAGTACGGCGGCGGCAAGCTCCCCTACCTCCTCCTGAACGCACGCCACCAGGGCCATGAGCGGATGGGGCGGTGCGAACGCCTCGCGCTGGCGCTCGTAATTGGCGCGGTGAAAATCGTTCAGGTGAAATTCTTTCTGGCATCCGTATCCCATCTCGACCTCCTTCGCTTTTTGTCCCACAACGGCGTTCCAGCCGCCTTCGTACTTGACCGCTTCGCACTGAGACAGTCGCGGGCGATCGGAATTCCATCCGTGTGCTTCCTCGATCATCTTGAAAATGTCGTCTCCACCCATCTATCCCTCCGATCCTGGTTCGTACTCCAATAGCGGCGCCAGTTCATCCGGCGTCAGCTTCCGTCCCTTGCGGATCGTCGCCGTTTGAATCTGCTTCGCGACCGTTCCACGCAGCTTCCAGGCGTCTACTCCGGCGTACTTCCGCAACCACTCCACGCCGGCCAATCGACAGAGGCCATTCTTCTCGCGCTTCTTGTCCTCGCCGATCAGTCGGCTCGCCACACGCCGCGAGCAGTCCTTCGGGATCGGGATCTTCCGCGTCTCCATGAGCCGCAGCATCCCCGGCGTTGGTCGCGTCTCCGGGTTCAGCTTCGGTTTGACCTTCTCGAACCCCAATCGGTCGAATACGCTGCGCGGCGACCCGATCATGACCTTCGTCGCGGCGGCAAGATGCTTCGCAGCTCGCGCGCGTCGCGCCTGTTCCTTGAGCCGCGCTTCCGCTTCGGCGATGGCGTCCTGCGGAGTTCCGCCGCGTTCAACGAGCACCTTCTTGGCCTCGCGGCGCACGTCGTCGGCCATCGGCAAGCCGTGTAGCAAGTCCAGCGGCCCGCAGACATCGTGAATGTGCGAGTTCAG
>Ga0134126_10001779_pt1 | contig 27424 bp, 27 predicted proteins | sample KB31752_FD_96881 | JGI IMG/M metagenome (GOLD analysis project Ga0134126, IMG submission 96881) | Terrestrial soil microbial communities with excess Nitrogen fertilizer from Kellogg Biological Station, Michigan, USA - KB3-175-2 | ecosystem: Environmental > Terrestrial > Soil > Unclassified ... | reverse complement strand
TACAACCCTTACAACTTCTTTCAACCTAATTCGCTTCCTTATACCTCGACGGGATATTAAAAGGAAAGTCAAGCGGCACGTTAAAGTCGGATTTTACGTACCGCAAATTAACCTGAATTTTTTTATTTTTTACCAGGGACGTTATATCTATTTGCGATGGGATAAGCCGTGTGCCCGCCTGTATAAACGCACCGTTGGTTACCTGCAACGATTGCGCGGCATCGGCATTGTCAAGTTTTGTTTGAATTACCTTCATTTGCGGCCCTGCAACAAGTTTAAAAACAATTTCATTTAAATTGCCGCTCAGCGTAATATTGGCAGAATCCGTCGCGAAATCTGCATTTTCGGTAAGCAGTTCGGGAATTGCATTTCCAATAAGCAATGATTCTACCGTTTTATAGTTTACTTCGTTGCCGGCGAATTTATTTACGTAACTGAAAGGCTGTCTTACGTATAGGCTTTGAAGGCGGTTAATAAGCAATATGCTGTCGGGCGTAATTAATGCCCTGGCTACTTCAATGCCTGCAATTGCGGTGATAGAGACCCAAATTTTTTGATCTTTTTTTATGCGTATGGTTAAAGTAACATCATTACTGTTCCCGCCTATATCAAGATGGGTGCGCGCCTTGCCCGAAAACGTATCGAAATCAGTCTGCGATGCCCTCAGTGCATTAAGTTTCGCGATTTTTGGATCAATTGTTTTCGCCATGGTATCAACTTTAACCGGTTTAATTATAAGCTGTTTTTTTGCTTTACAGCCGGCTGTTACTAACAACATGAAAATTGACAACAATATTATAACACAACTGGTTGAGCGCCCTTTTTTAAAAGCGATGTTATTCAACGTACTTTCTTTCATTAATTTTTCTTTCTAAAACCGGCGACTGGTCCCCATAGGTTTTGGCTTTTTTCCAGTTCTCAACGGCAGCATCCACGTTGCCCATGTAAAACATGATATCGCCATAATGCTCGGATTTTACCGAACTGTTGGTTTTATCATCGGCAAGCGCTTTTTCGATCCATAATTTTGCACCTGCATAATCTTTTTGTTTAAATAATATCCATGCATAGGTGTCTTCAAACGATGCATTATTCGGCTGCAGGTCATTCGACCGCTTCGACATCGAGGCGGCCTTGTCTAGTTGCTCACCTCTTAACGATAAATAATATGCATAATTGTTTAAGGTAAATACATTATCAGCATTATAGGTTAACGCTTTATCGTATGAGGCGTCGGAGTTTTTATTATCTTTTAAGCTATGGTAGCAATCCCCCAGGGATGAGTAACATTGTGCAAGTAATTCCTTGTCCTGGAACTCCAGGGCAGTGGCATTTTTAATGTATTCCACCGCTTTGTTATAATCCTTTTTTTGCAGCCATGCAATGCCCACAAGATAATTCATCCATGCCTGGTTTGGATAGAACGATAATGAGTTCTCGCCGTCCTTTATGGCAGCATCAGTATCGTTCTCGCCTAATTCAATCCTCACCAATTGTTCCTGCACTTCGTATACCTGGCTGTTGAGGGCGATGGACTTTTTGTACATTTCTTTCGCATCCTTAGGTTTTTCGTTTTGCAGCAGCATATCGCCGTAGGCGGCGTAAGCCCGCGAATCGCCGGGATGTGCCGTGGTGAGTATCCGGCTTAACTCCAGCGCGCTGGCTTTTGCATTGGGATCGGGAAATTTTGGCAGGTAGCCATAAATGATTTTTATTTTTTGCTCGATATCCACATCCGGGATGGCGAAAGCTAATGTGAGCTCATTAAAGCTTGCTTCGTAGTCTTTTTTGTCGCGGTAAATGTCACCAAGGGCCAGGTGCACCAGCCCACTGTTTGGGTTGATCTTTTCAGCAGCCTGAAGCACTTTCAACGCCTTATCAGCAAAGTTATTGGCGCTATATAGTTCGGAAAGAAAGAGGTAATACTTTATTTTCGCCGGATTGCGGGCAATCATTTCCTCTAACTGGTTTGCCGCCAGGTCAACTTTGCCTTGTTTCAGATAAATTTTTTGTTTGTCGGCAAGCAATTCGTCGGTTTCCCCGGTTATTTTTTCCAATTTATTGTAAGCATCCAATGCCTCGTCGTATTTGCCCTGGAAAAAGTAGGCATTTGCCAGGTCGAAGTAATAGTCGGGCTTGTCGGGGTTTATCCTGATCAGCTGGTTGAAAACATTTTCAAGTTTGCCGAAATCATTGTTTTTTTCGTAACAATCAGCTAATGCGCTCCAGTACCACTCATTGTCCGGTTTAATAGTAACCGCTTTTTCCAGCAGCTGGCGGGCGCCCTGGTTATCACTTTTTAACTTTTTAAGATTGGCCAGTTCAAACATCGCCGCATCATTCGCGGGATCGATTTGCAATACACGCTCGAAAAGATTTGATGCTGTGGGAAGGTCTTCGACAGTTTTTTTGACCAGCGCATCGAAAAAAAGCGTTTTTACCGATGCGCTGTCATCGTTGCTCATTGGCTTGCCGGAGATGCCGGCTGAAGGATTATTTTGACCAAAAACGACTGCGGGGAAAGTCACGAACAAACAGCCAAAGGCCAGGATGGAAAGCATCGTTGGGCTCAGGATTGGAAGAATTTTCGCTTCGCACCGGCACATAATGTATCTGAATTTTTTCCCCATCACATCCTTATTTGTTCTTTGTCACTTTTTTAAATATTCCTGACTTAACTCCTGGTTCTTGACTCTTGGTTCTTGGTTCTTGGCTCCTTCACCTATCCAACCCCTGTATGACCATAACCGCCGGCGCCGCGTGTTGTTTCATTCAGCAGTTCTACTTCTTCCCAGCTTACCTTTTCATGCCGCGAAACTATCATCTGCGCTATCCTGTCGCCGGTATTGATCTCAAACACCTGGTCCGAAAAATTGATCAGCAGCACTTTAATTTCCCCGCGATAATCCGCGTCGATTGTACCGGGCGAATTTACGATTCCTATACCATGTTTAAAAGCAAGTCCGCTTCGCGGGCGTATTTGCGCTTCAAATCCTTCCGGCAGCTCCATGTACAGGCCAGTAGGCACCAGTTTGCGCTCCATCGGTTTAAGGGATATCGTTTCTTCGAGGCTGGCCCGCAGGTCCATACCGGCTGCATGCAGTGTTTCGTAGGCGGGCAGGGCGTTTTTTGATCTGTTTATTATCCTGATGTTCATCGATTAAATATAGCCCTTAAGTTTTTCCGTTCAAAATAAAAAGCAACTGTTACGTACAACAGTAAGAACCCGTCGCCTATAAATATATTCCTGCCGAAAACATAGAACGATAGATAAACGATAATAACGGATGAAACTATATAAGCAAGGTTCTTTTTTAGATCGTAGGGGATAGGGTAATTTTGCTGCCCCCACATGTAGGAGAGCACCATCATGCAGGCATAAGCAATTAACGAAACCCAGGCTGATGCCATATAGCTGTATTTCGGGATGAAGAGGATGTTTAAAACTATGGTGAGTATCGCGCCCACGCCCGAGATATATAAGCCATATTTTGTTTGATCGGACAGCTTGTACCATACCGATAAGTTCATGTAAATACCAAGGCTCACGTAGCCGAAGAGCAATGGCGGTATTACATCTAAACCGGTCCAGTATATCGCGGTTTGTTTAGCATCGTGCCCTTTAATGAAATATTTAAGTATCTCGATATTAGCTACTAATCCAATAAATATCACACAAACCGTAATCACAAAATAATCCATTATACGGGCATAAGTTTGACCGGCGTTTTTATTTTTGGCATGATTAAAGAAAAAAGGTTCGGCGCCCAGCCTGAAGGCCTGTATAAATATACTCAGGAACAATGCAATTTTATAACAGGCGCCATAAATGCCCACCTGCTGTGCGCTGATGCCCTGCGGAAGCAGCTTGCCTAAAAATACTTTATCCGAATTCTCATTTATTATAAACGAAATATTGGCAACCAGCACCGGCCAGCTATAGGCGAACATTTCGCGCAGCATTTTACCGTCAAAATCAAACCTGAGTTTTAGTAATTCGGGCAGCAACAAAAAGAATGTTAGCGCGCTGGAGATCAGGTTCGATAAAAAAACATAACCTACCCAGCCCTTTACAAACCAGCTATTTACCCATACCGAGCCCGGCAGGTGGTGGTTTATCCAAAAAGGCAGGCCCCATATAAAAATGAGGTTGAAGGCTATAAAGATCATTACGTTTATAAACTTGATAATACTATACCTTCCGGGTTTGCCTTCGGCCCTTAGTTTTGCAAAGGGAATAACGCACCATGCATCAATGATCAATATAAATATGAAGAACAGTATAAAACTGGTAAAATCCTGGTGGGTAGAACCTTTACCTACCTTAATAAAGTCGGCAATTTTCCCGGTAAAAGGGAGCGTTAGCAGCAGGAAGATAATGGTGATGGAAAAAATCGAAGCGAACGCATTATTGTAAACCCTTGCCTTGTTTTCCGAATATTTTTGAAGATACCTGAAAAATGTGGTTTCCATCCCAAACGCCATTACGGCGTTCAAAATAGAGGCCCAACTGAACATGGTGGTTAATATGCCGTACACCCCGGCCGAATAGGCATGGGTATAAACGGGTGTCAGGAAAAAACTTAGTACACGGCCGGCAATAGTGCTTGTACCATAAATGGCAGTTTGCCAGGCAAATTTTTTAGCGGTTGACAATGATTATTACAGCGAATTAATTTGCAAGTTTATAAATGCTATAAACCCTTTCTTACGATTTCAAAATTACGATAGTTTTTTAATTCGCCTTCATGGCTTTCAACAGAATTTACAATAGCATGTTCGGGGCCCTCGTGGCACCATTCCAAAAACATCTCCAGCGCAACGTCATCTGCCTCGGCAGCAATAGCAACGTCGCCGTTTGGTTCATTTTTGGCGTACCCCTTAACTCCAAGTTGGTCGGCCACGGCTTTTGTCGATGCCCGGTAAAACACACCCTGCACCTTGCCTTTCACCGTTATATCGAGATGTTTCATTTTGGTTGAAAATGTTTGGGTCAAATTTAGGAAGTTTCTGCACGCCTTTAGCGGCTATGTTTAAGATGTTTCTGCGGCCTGCACCCTATTGCTCGAAACTTATACGGGTTATATATTCTTTGCAAGACAAAACAAATAAACTTTTGCCTGGAAGCGATTTTTATTAGCTATAGTGGCCCATAGCAGAGATAACGAAAATAGTTACGATATTTTCATCGACTTTATAGATCAGCCTATCCTTTTGATTTATTCTTCTCGACCAAAACCCGGTAAGCTCATATTTTAAAGGCTCTGGATTTCCTACGCCTGTATAAGGTGTCTCGCTAAGTTCTGAGAGTATTTTTTCGATTTTTTTGATACTTGCCTTATCGCCAGATTTAAAGTGCTGTTTTATATGCTTTTCAGCTAATTCTTCTATTTTAAGTTTAAACTGCCCCATACATCATTCGGATCAATATCTTTATAGTTACCTCTCTTTTCGGCTTTCTTTACCATTGCCACAAAATCGGGATCATATGGGCTTGTTTCAACATTTATTTTCCACGCCTTAGCGATAGCTTTTAATGCCAATAACTGATCTTTACTTCGGGGGTGCATTATTAACGTTTCCATATACAAAATTACTCAATTTTATATCTATAATTTATTCATTATACAGCTAAAAGTTGTCGTAAGTAAACCCCTGCAAATATTTCAGCTTCACTAAACCAATCTCCTAACTTTTGCCTCGGGCGTTATCTTCAGGCCATCTAAACCTGTGATAAGGTTTAAACCGGGGGTTTTGCCGGCCTCGAGCGTGCCTTTTTCGTCATCGATCCCCAGGTACTTCGCTCCGTTTTTGGTACCCCATTCAACAAGCCGGGCCAGCTCAAGTCCTGCAAATTTTTGCTGGAGCGTACGCATTTCACTTAAAATACAGAGGCCATCGTTTGATGCGAGGCTGTCGGTGCCTAAAGTGATATTATGACCCTGCTCTAAAAACAGGTCGACCTTGGGCACCTTATTCTCGATATATAAATTGGCATTGGGGCAAAAACAAAAGTTTATTTTACGGTCGAACCTCTTGATAAAATAGATGTCTTTTAAGTTGGTGCAGGTATTATGCACCAGCAAAATTTGCTGCTGGTTTGTTAAAAGCGGCATTATCGATTGCAGCGAATTGCGTGCGTGCGGCTTGAAATATGAAATATCTATCCCTAAATCTTTGTACAGATCAATAAATGCGCCCTGCTTGTACCGGTAGAATTTGTTCTCATCGTCGCATTCCTGGTTATGGATACTGATAAGATTCGATCCGGCTGCACTATGCTCTCGTATCAGCTTAAACAGTTCCTTTGAGACTGAATAAGGTGCGTGCGGAGTTATCGAACACGACTGCGGTTTAAATTCATTCAACAGCGCCAGGGCATTGTTAAATACCTTTTCGGCCTGGTCGGGTAAAAAACCGAAAGACTCGATAAAACTATGGTAATATAATTTGCTGCCGGCTTTAATGCGTACGGTTATATTGGTATTGGCTATGTCGGCTACGGCAACAATGCCGTTTTGGCGCATATCGTGGTCCGCTTTTATGGCGGCGTCGTTCACTTCGCGTGCATCGGCCGCGCGCAGTTTTTGAATCTCTTTAATAAAATTAACCAGTCCTTTATGCCGGGTTATTTTACCTTTAAGGTGCGAGAGCTCAAGGTGGCAATGCGTATTGACGAAACCGGGGCAAATTACACCGCTAAGTTTTTCGACAGCCACGCCGTCACTTTCTGTATCGGGGTTGTATGCGCCAACTGATATTATCTTCCCAAAATCATCAACGGTAACGATCCCGTTTTTGATGGGAGCGGAACAGACAGGGAAAACATAATCAGCCTTAAAACTTCTCATTAGTTATAAATTGCAAAACGCTAGGGCTTAAAAATCAATAGGTTAAACTTCACCGATAATCAATGCAAGTTACTGTTTTTAAAGATAACGAACGTTTTAAAAAGATAGTTTTTTTAATTTCGTACTTTTGTGCTGTGAAGCACGCAAACGATAAAATTGACATCCGTAGTTTTGACCTGGAAACTTTGCAGGAATATTTTATCAGCAGGATGGATGAAAAAGGTTTCAGGGCCAAACAGGTTTATGAATGGCTTTGGAAAAAATCCTGTATTTCTTTTGATGAGATGAGCAATCTTTCAAAGGAGCTGCGTGCCCGGCTCGATGAAAATTTTACCATCAACCATGTCAAAATAAACAACTCGCAGTTCAGTGCCGACAAAACAATAAAGAACTCCTTTATTTTATTTGATAATCACCTGATTGAGGGCGTTTTGATACCTACACCGGACAGGATGACAGCTTGCGTATCATCGCAGGTGGGCTGCAGTTTGACGTGTAAATTTTGCGCCACCGGCTATATGGAGCGCAAACGCAATTTAAACCCCGATGAAATTTACGACCAGGTGGTGCTGATTGACCAGCAGGCACGCGAAAACTATGGCATACCGCTATCGAACATTGTGTATATGGGCATGGGCGAGCCATTGCTGAATTACAAAAACGTTTTGGATTCTGTCGAAAAGATAACTTCGGAAGAGGGGCTTAATATGGCAGCGAAGCGGATAACGGTATCGACCGCCGGCATCGCAAAAATGATAAAAAAGCTTGGCGACGACCAGGTGAAATTCAACCTGGCGCTATCCTTACACGCGGCCAACGACGAGAAGCGGAATACAATTATGCCCATCAACGAACAAAATTCGTTAAAGTCGCTCGCGGAAGCGTTAAAATATTATTACGCCAAAACCAAAAACCCGGTAACTTACGAGTATATTGTTTTCGAGGGCTTTAACGATACTATCCAGGATGCTGTTGAACTGGCCCGTTTCTGCAAACATCTGCCCTGCAAAGTCAATATCATAGAGTATAACCCCATTGCATTCGCTAATTTCATAAATGCAGGTGAGGATAAAATTGAAGCGTTTGCAGAATATTTACGCAAACAAGGCATTACAACAAATCTGCGCCGCAGCCGGGGAAAAGACATTGATGCCGCCTGCGGGCAGCTTGCCATAAAGGAAAAGGCAAAAATTTTGCAGTAATAAAAATCCGCGCTAAATTCATAAAATGAAATTGCAGCAAAGCTACCTCGCCGATTTTGTCTCCCTGCTGTTTCCGGAACTTTGTGCCGCTTGCAGAGAAAGCCTGGTGGCTAATGAGCAGCTGATTTGCACAGCCTGCAGGTACGGCTTGCCTTTTACCAACTTCCATTTACAGCCCGATAATATAGTTGCGCAACAGTTTTGGGGCAAAATTCAACTGCAGGGCGCTTACTCGCTTTATTATTTTTCAAAAGGTGGTAAGGTTCAGAATTTGATGCACCAGTTTAAGTACCGGGGCATGAAACAGATCGGGAACTTGCTGGGTAATATCGCGGGCGGGCAGTTAGCTCAAAATGAGGTATTTAATACGGTCGATCTGATAGTTCCCGTTCCGCTGCATAGAAAAAGGCTGCAGCAGCGCGGCTATAACCAAAGCGCCCATTTTGCAGAAGGGCTGGCGGAAAAATTAAATGCGGCTGTGGAAATTAACAACCTTGTACGCACAACAATCACCGAAACCCAGACCCATAAATCGCGTTTTGCAAGGTTTGAAAATATGCAGGATGTTTTTACGATCGAAAACCCTGAAAGACTAAAAAATAAGCATGTATTACTGGTCGACGACGTAATAACAACCGGCTCAACACTGGAAGCCTGCGGTACGCAACTATTAAAAATTGAGGGATTGAAGTTGAGTATCGCTACTGTTGCCTATGCAGAATAAGCATCACAGATTTTTCACTGATTTATTTGATTCGACAGATTTTAAAGATTGCAGATTGCTGACAGTTGCCAGTATTCCATTTATCCTGCCTTGCGGTTTGTTGATTCCTGGTATTCAATCAGAAGTTTTACAAGTTTTTATACCAAAAGGATAATACAACGGACAAAAGCCCATTAGGCTGGTGAAAATAAATATTGCCGCAACTATCAACAATACTATTGCTAAGGTGCCCGAAATAACAGCAAAATAATACAAAATAAAAATTGCAATCGCGGCCAGGATACGTACTGTCCGGTCAATTGTTCCCATATTCCTTTTCATATCGTTAATTTAAGTTAGTCAAAGCTAACAGATACTAAGGCCCGGCTGTGTGACTAATGTTACTTATAAAAGTGATGCTGGGAATAAAACATGTGACAGGCTGCGTTAATTAAATTCGTTCAGCAACTTTATTTCGTTCCGGTATAAGAGTATTTTACCGTCATTTTCCAATTGTTTAAGGAGGCGCGAGACACCACGCGCGAAGTGGCCAGTTCGTTCGTCAGCTATCAGGTAATGCGACACCCTGATCACACTTGAGCCCGAAAGACGCTGCTTTTCTTTCAGGTAGGCTATAAGGCGGTCATCCAATTTATGAAAAGCAAAACTTTCAATAGACTTCAGTAATTCTAAAAACCGCTCATTAAAACTATGCATGATGTAGTTTTTCCAGCCCGGATATTTGCATAGCCATTCGTCAAGTTTGGCATGCGGTATTGCTATCAATACGCCGTCGTCTTCGGCTGCTGCTTTTATTTCGCTTTCCCTGGCTTCCATACAACAGCTGTATGCCATTGAGCAGCTTTCATTGCTTGATAAATAATACAAAAGTATCTCCTTCCCATTCTCATCCATCCTGAGCACCTTCAGTATGCCGCTTATCACAATCGGCATCATGTGGACGTATTTTCCATAATCCATAATAATATCGCCCTCCCTGAACTTTTTTAAGTCACCAAACCGGTGTATCTCTTCTATTAAGGCGGGTTCGAAGGCCGATGTGAAGGTTGTTACAAAGTCCATAAAGCGGTTTTTAACAGGTTTAAATTTAACGATTTTATAGGTCATATCTGCGCTTCGTCCGCAATGGCATAAGTGCAGGCTGCTAACAACTCATTCGTGCAGGTTCTCCATAAGCGGTATCCCCCTGAAAGATTAAAAACATGCCCGAAGCCATTTTGCTTTAATATCCGTTGAGCCAGGTAGCCTCTTATGCCGGCCTCGCAATAGATAAAAATGTTTTTCGCAGGAGGTATTTCGTCAAGCCTGTCTCTTATTTCGTCGACAGGTATGTTTATAACGTGGTCAATCCGGCCGCTGGCGAACTCGCCGGGACTTCTTACATCTATAAGCAGATCATCTTCACTTATTTTTTCCAGTTCATTCCAGTAAAATATGCTTAACCTGTTTTGCAGGATATTTTCCGCCACAAAGCCGGCCATGTTTATAGGGTCCTTTGCCGAAGAATACTGGGGTGCATAAGCATGCTCGAATTCAGCCAGCTCGTATACTGTTCCGTTTCTTTTGATAACAGATGCTAAAATATCCAGGCGTTTATCTGCCCCGTCAAACCCTGCCACCTGGGCGCTAAATAAACGCCCATCGGCTGGCGAGAAAGCAACCTGGATGGTAATTTGCTGCGCACCGGGAAAATATCCCGCGTGTGATCCGCTACTGGTGGTAGAAACAATATGTTCAATACCGACGGCATTCAAATGTTTTGAAGCTGTGCCCGCTGTTCCTATAGTCATGCCAAATACCTGTACTATGGCAGTATTTATGGAGCCATGATATTTCTGCGTATTTCCAAGCACAACATTATTGGCGCAAATGCGCCCCTGTTTGTTGGCGGGCCCGGCCAGGTAGGTAACCATTGATTGATTGGTTACCGGATTTTTGAACTCGATAGCATCGCCCACTGCGTAAATGTCCGGATCGGAAGTTTGCAGGTACTCATTTACATATATCCCCCTCGCCGTGCCGATTTTTAGGCCCGCGTCTACTGCAAGTTTTGTGCTGGGTCGGACGCCAATAGATAGTATTACAATGTCCGCATCTAATGCGTCGCCTGTTTGCAAAAAAACTTTTTGGCCATTTTCAGCCTGCTCAAAGCCGGTGACCCCATTATTTAAAAGCATCTTGACCCCTTTTGAGCGTATGTGCTGCTGCGCTATGGCCGCCATGGGAAAATCAACCGGCGGCAATATTTGGTTCCCCATTTCTATAATTGTCACCTCAAGGCCAATCGCATGCAGGTTTTCAGCCATTTCGAGGCCTATAAAGCCCGCCCCGATAACTACCGCTTTTTTCGCATTTTTTTGCCGGATATAATTTTTTATATCGTCGGTGTCATTAACATTTCTTAAGGTAAATATTCCCCTGCCCGAAATGCCCGGAAGCGGCGGGCGCAATGGTTCAGCACCCGGCGATAAAACTAACTTGTCATATTTTTCCTCATAAACCCGGCCGGATTTTAAATCTTTTGCAGTTATTGTTTTTGCAGCCCGGTTTATGCCTGTAACTTCGGTCGTAGCACGAACGTCGATGTTAAACCGTTGATTAAACGATGCCGCCGTCTGTACAAACAATTTGTTCCTGTCGGTTATCACATCGCCGATATAATAGGGTAAGCCGCAATTGGCATAAGAAATATATTCTCCTTTTTCAAAAATTATTATTTTGGCATGTTCATCCAACCTTCTTAATCTTGCAGCGGTACTGGCTCCTCCGGCAACTGCACCTATAATAACGTATTTCATCTTATACAAATTCCGTTTTGTTCAACTAATTTGATTTTAGTTAATCCGGATATAAAGCAAAAGTGGATGTATTTGAACAGACGAATGGTGACCAAAGTCACATACGATGTAATACAATTGTCACAAAGGTGTTCCCAATGTGATGTGACTCATAAATTAGCTTTTTATCGAAACTTTTGAATTTCCGGACAAAAAAGATAAACATCGACTATCGATATTTGCTACAGGCTTAGTTCCCCACCGGCCAGGAGAATTGACGGGAGAGTTTGAGTTGCTTTAAAAAAAATAGTACTGCCTGGCGGGCAGCACTATCATTACCACACAACTAAACAAAACAAAATTTGAAAACTAAATGAAACCCGTCACATGGGCTTAACTGACAAGCCCGTTGATCTTATTCCACGTACCGCCATTTATTACATTTGTAAACCCACATTGTTCTAAAAGCGATTTGGCCATCCTGCTTCTGCCGCCGCTCTGGCAGAATACAACAATGTTTTTCCTGTTCTTAAATTTTGGCAACTGCGATTGTATCCTGTCTAACGGAATATTAACAGAGCCTTTAACATGCCCCAGTGCATATTCTCCCTGGGTCCTTACATCAACTAAAAATGCACCTCCATCAATAACGCTTTGCAAATCTGTAGTGTCGCTTTTTCCGAATAGCCTCTCAAAAATGTTCATCTTTCTATATTTTTTATAATTAAATTACTTCCTCATAAACCACGTCTTTGGAATTTTCTTCAATCCGCTTCGACGGAACATAACACCCGCTCGCGCCACAGCAGCCGATATTGAAAACCGGCATCAGTGTAAATAATAATCCCATTAGGCCTAATGATACATCTTTAATATAAAGAGCCTGCACAAAAATTACAATTCCCAACACCAGCCGCAGTACCCTTGAAAATGACCAGTTAGTTAAAATAGCTTGTTTCATTATACAAAATTAACCATGGCGGAATATTCAAACGGTAACATTTGTTACGCTCAGCTGTGGTCTTGATTTAACCTTATAATAGTTAAGGATGTCGGAAGCGTTTTCACGCGGAGGTATGCGGAATCGCATAGATTAGCGAAATATGACCCTTAGTTGCGAACAACAGGTTGAAAACCTGCTAATAAAAAGTCAAATAGTTTTGAAGTGAATTTGCAAAGAAACAGCAGCTTTAGCTTTTTACCCGTCTGCTTTCAATCGTCACACCTTCTGGTACCTGCTCAGCTTGCTGAATAGGTTCGGAGGATCGAAAGGTTTTAAGATGTAATCGTTCATGCCGGCATCTCTCATTTCGTTAACTTCGGCGTTAACCATTGATGCGGTAAGGGCAATGATCGGCAATTCGGTGAAGTAAGGTTCTGTTTTGGACCGTACGAGTTGGGTTGCTTCAATACCACCCATTTCGGGCATGTAAACGTCCATTAAAACCACGTCGTAGTTGCGGTTGCTTTCTATTTTTTCAACAGCTTGCAGCCCATTCTCGGCAAAATCGGCAGTTGCGCCCCATTTTGCCAATATTTTACTCATTAATAACCGGTTTATCTGGTTATCATCAACTACAAGTACGTGTAAATTTAATCCTGTTTCCAAGTTTTGAAGCTCCTGATATTTATTTCCCTGTCTTTATACGCAGAACCGCAGAAAAAGGTTACCAACAATCTTATTCTATATGCAAACGGCCCGATTCGCCTTCTTTTTGAATTTATTGCCGGTAATACAGCCTCGAAATTTTGGCAATTGGAAAAATCAGAAATCGATAAATTGGCCTGAGGCGGCCAGCTCCAATCTCCGATTTAGTTAATCCTGTCCTTTCTCTTTGTATAGCGGATGCTCTTCCATCAATTTATGAACTTTTTTGCGTACCTTTTTCAGAACGCTTTCGTCTTCCGGCGCGCATATCACTTCGTCGATGAGTTCAACAATGTGCTCCATATGCTTCTCTTTCAGGCCGCGCGTGGTTATGGCAGCTGTACCAACCCGTATTCCCGAGGTAACAAAAGGCGATTTATCGTCATAAGGCACCATATTTTTGTTTACCGTAATGTCGGCGGCTACCAAGGCGTTTTCGGCCGCTTTACCGGTAATGCCTTTATTGCGGAGATCGATCAGTATTAAATGATTATCAGTTCCGCCGGATACTATTTCATAACCCCTGTCGGTAAAAGCTTTGGCCATTGCAGCTGCGTTAATTTTTACCTGGAGAATGTATTTCATATAATCTTCAGTGAGGGCTTCGCCAAATGCTATGGCCTTGGCGGCAATGATATGTTCAAGCGGCCCGCCCTGGGTGCCGGGGAAAACGGCCATATCCAATAGGGCCGACATCATTTTAACTTCGCCCTTCGGTGTTTTCAGGCCCCAGGGGTTTTCAAAGTCCTTGCCCAGCAGGATCATCCCGCCGCGGGGGCCACGCAATGTTTTATGGGTGGTGGTAGTTACAATGTGGCAATGCGGCAGCGGGTCGGCCAGCAATCCGCGTGCTATAAGGCCCGCCGGATGCGAAATATCGGCAAGCACCAGGGCGCCAACCTCATCGGCAACTTTCCGGATAAATTCATAATCCCAATCGCGCGAGTAAGCCGAGGCGCCGCAAATGATCATCTTCGGCTTTTCTTTTAAGGCCACTTTTTTAAGCTGGTCATAGTCAACCAAGCCGGTGTCTTTTTTCACACCGTAAAAATGAGGTTCGTACAATTTACCCGAGAAATTTACCGGCGAGCCATGTGTTAAGTGGCCGCCATGCGATAAATCGAAGCCTAAGATTTTGTCGCCGGGCTGCAAACAGGCCAGCATAACAGCCGCATTGGCCTGCGCCCCCGAGTGGGGCTGTACATTTGCCCATTCGGCATTAAATAATTGCTTGGCCCTGTTAATAGCTATCGTTTCAATTTCGTCAACTACCTGGCATCCGCCATAATAGCGCTTGCCCGGCAAACCTTCGGCGTACTTGTTGGTCGCTACCGAACCAGCCGCTTCCATAACCTGTTTACTAACAAAATTTTCCGACGCGATCAGTTCAATGCCTTCCTCCTGGCGCTGTTGTTCTTCGTCCAATAGCTTAAAAATCAATTTATCTCTTTTCATATTTATGGTAATCGCGGCAAAGGTAGGAAATTAGATGTGAGATTTGAGATTTGAGATATGAGATTGAAATTTTTTTGCCCTCGAGCCGGAAATCAGATGTAGGATTGATTTTTTTGTACCGGAACATCCGGATTGACCCGCCAAATACTTATCTCAAATCTCAAATCTCATGTCTCATATCTATCGCGCCGATATCCAAAAATTATTATAGCCCAACCCAATCTGTATATCAATCAATTCCTGTTGCAGCATTTCCAGCACCGCCAGGAAGTTGTAAACAAAATGCACTTTGTTTTCTGATTGGCCGGCGATTAACTTAAAATCCATTTTTTTGTTGATCCTCAAAAGGTCCTCGATTGCCTTTTTTTGCTGTTCGATGGTATATGGATATTGCGTAACGGTATGAATTACTTCCTCGCTGCGGTTGAGGTAGCGTTTCATCAGCCGGCCATAAACCATCATCAATTTATACAAGCTCAGGTCCGACAACTCTTCTCCCGGCAAAGCGACCGGATCAGCCTGCTCCAGGTCAAACCGGATGTTACCACGTTTTTCCTGTTTAAAGCGCTCATCCTCAAATGGGTGCAGCTCTTCGCATATTTCCTTAAACCGTTTGTATTCAACAAGTTTCCTGATCAGGTTTTCTTTTGAATCCGCCTCGTCACTTTCATCGTCAGCATCATACCGGGGCAGCAGCATTTTGGCTTTGATGCGCATGAGGGTGGCGGCCACGAAAATAAACTCGCTGGCGATCTCCATGTTCAGGATGGTCATCTGGTGCAGGTAATTCAGAAAATCATCGGTAACGCGGGCGATGGGAATGTCGTAGATATCCAGTTCATCCCGCTCGATAAAAAAAAGCAGCAGGTCGAACGGCCCGTCAAACTGCGGTAAATGTATCGCGAAACTTTCTTCGACCATCATGGTCGTCAAAAGTAGAGTTAAAAGGGTTTAGAAGGTTGTGAGTGTTGAAAGGAGGGTGGGAATGTTGAAAAATATTTTTTTTGCAAGGATGCAATACTTTGCGTCCCTTCCATGTTAATTTTAGCAAATCATTTAATACCCATTTTTAACATGCCCATCATGCACCCGCTAAAAATTGCCACCGCCCAGTTTGAACATAAAAGCGGCGATAAAGTCGCCAACCTGGAGGTTATCCGCAGCCTGTCAGCAAAAGCTGCCGTCGAAGGCGCCGATATAATTGCTTTTCACGAATGCTCCGTGACCGGCTATTCGTTCGCACTAAACTTTTCGAAACAGGAAATGCTTGATCTGGCCGAATTTATTCCCGACGGCCCATCGGTAGAAACTTTAACTGAAATAGCAAAGGAAAACGGTATCGTAGTCTTAGCAGGGCTTTTTGAAAAGGATGCGGACGATAAAATTTACAAAGCATATGTGTGCGTTGATAAGAACGGCCTTATTGCCAAATACAGGAAACTGCATCCTTTTATCAATGTCCACATAACGCCGGGTAACGAATACCTGGTATTTGACCTGTATGGATGGAAATGCGGCGTATTGATTTGTTATGATAACAACATTGTTGAGAATGTAAGGGCGACAGCTTTGCTTGGCGCGGACATTATTTTTATGCCGCATGTTACCATGTGCACACCTTCGACAAGGCCGGGCGCAGGTTTTGTCGATCCAAAATTGTGGGAGAACAGGGAAGCCGACCCAACTTCGCTCCGGGCGGAGTTTGATGGCCTGAAAGGGCGCGAGTGGCTGATGAAATGGCTGCCAGCGCGGGCTTATGATAACGCGGTTTATGCCATTTTCGCAAATGCGATCGGCATGGACGGCGACCAGCTAAAGAACGGCTGCTCCATGATCCTCGACCCGTACGGCGACATCATTGCAGAATGCCGCAAGCTTGATAATGACATTGCTATAGCGACTATTACCCCCGACAAACTCGAGAAGGCAGGCGGCTACCGCTACCGGAAAGCACGTCGGCCCGAACTGTACCGCGATATTATCGGGCAGGAACATGTTTCGGAACAAAAAGTGGTATGGCTTGGGTGAAAAGACTTCCGAAGTGTCAAAAACTCCGGAAACCTGGACTATGTAAAAATCCGGTTATAAACGCTTCTTCATTAAAAATAATTGTCAGCTATACATTTTAAATTATAACTTTAGCATACCAATCATAACGTTATGTTAAAAAATAATCAATCCGTGCTTTTTAGACTTAGGATTAATTTGCTGATCGCTTTTTTTATGCTGGCCGCATTTGCGGCCGCAAATGCCCAAAATCGTTTCAGGCGGCCTGCGCCGCCGGGAATGCCTAACGAAATCCAGATAACTCCTTATAAAACAACCATGTTGGCTGATGGCAGGGATGAGGCGCTTATCAATGTAAAAATTATCGACAGCAAAGGGGATAGTTTGCCAAATGCCAAAAAATTGGTTAGCTATACAGTATCGGGCGATGCCAAAATTGTATCTGTCAGCGACCTTGCTGCCGGCCATTATACCAGAATTGAAAACCTGAAACATGCTACCGATAGTACCTGGCAGATAATGTTAAATGGCAGCGCCCGGGTGGTACTGCAGGCCGGCCGTTCGCGCGGTACGGTAAAACTGGAGGTGAAAGCAGACACGCTATGGCCGGGTGCGACGACTATCATCACCGTGCAGCCGGGAATCGCTCACATGGTTACAAAGGATAAATATTCGCCAAAAAGGGTCGGCGATAAAATTTTAGGCGCAGATATTTCTTTTCTGCCGCAATTGGAAAGCAGAGGCATGAAATTTTCGGACAAGGGCGTAACTGGTGATGCCATTGAAATAATGAAAGCGCACGGTTTTAATTACATCCGCCTGCGCATATTTAATGAGCCTGCAAACCCAAAAGGATACGCACCCAAACAAGGCTTTTGCGACCTGGAACACACCAAACAAATGGCAAAACGCATAAAGGCCGCAGGAATGAAGTTCTTGCTGGATTTTCATTACAGCGATTATTGGGCCGATCCGCAGCAGCAAAATAAACCCGCAGCCTGGGTTGGGGAAGATTTTACAGCGCTTAAAAAATCCCTTTATGATTATACGGTCAATGTAATGCAGCAATTGAAGGAGCAGGGCACTACGCCCGACATGGTGCAAATAGGGAATGAAATTAACCATGGCATGGTTTGGCCCGAGGGCGGTATAAATAATCTTGACAGCCTTGCGCAACTGATTTACGCGGGATTTAAAGGCGTAAGAGCAGTTAGCTCTAATACCACCGTTATGCTGCATATTGCTTTGGGCGGCCAAAACGCCGAGGCAAGGTTCTTCCTGGATAACATGAGGAAACGCAACGTTCCTTTCGACGTGATCGGCCTTTCCTATTATCCAAAATGGCATGGTACCCTTGCCGACTTGAGAAACAACATGGCCGATCTTGCAAAAAGATACCCGCAACAGGTGATGGTTGCAGAATATTCGCAGCTTAAACGCGAAGTGAATGATATTGCCTTTAATGTGCCGAACGGCAAGGCGGTAGGCTCATTTATATGGGAACCGATAGGCAGCTGGGAAGGCATTTTTGACCGGGATGACAAAAATAAAACCTTTAAGGCGAATGACTTTATGAATGTGGTTTATCCGGAGATCGCTAAAAAGTATACCGGCGGCCAATAGAAAAGGCAGAACTTTTTTATTGCCCGGCATATTTCGCTAGTGTCGTATCAATTTTGTATTTGACGGTAGTCGAAAGTCTTGAGTTTTAAGTAAAAAAGAGCGAAATCCGACTTAGGACTTAAGGCTAAAGACTTTTGACTTGACACCAGCAGCTTTGCGATTTGACAATAATTAACCGGTAGCCGGCGTTTAAATTTATCTTAAACTGTAATTTAAGGCATTCTTTTTTCGTATTCATTATTTTGACCCGGGCGTGAATTTTCGGTTCACGATTATTATTGTTTTTATGAAGCTTTTACATTTTTACAAACTGCCAGCAATTCTCATTATAATTTTGCCGGCCTGGCTTTTTACAGGCTGCTCGAAAAGTTCTAACCCTACGCCGCCGCCACCCCCGCCGCCTCCGGCCCAAAAAACGGTTACTGTAAGTAATTTCGCAGGCGCCGGAAGCGCAGGCAAGGCAAACGGTCAAGGCGATGCGGCTTCGTTCAGCAACCCAACGGGTGTGGCAGCCGACCTTAATGGCAATGTTTATGTAGCAGACCATGGAAATTTCATGGTCCGCAAAATAACGGCCGACGGTACGGTGAGCACCTTTGCCGGAGACGGCTCCGACGGTTCAGCCAATGGTCCGGCGTTGACTTCTTCTTTTAATTCGCCGTTTGCAATTACGGTCGATCCGTCAGGCAATGTTTTTGTAACCGACCAGGGAAATTTGCAGATCCGTGAAATAAGCGCCGGCGGAACCGTGAGCATATTTGCGGGCAGCGGGTTAAGCGGCTCTGCCAATGGCGCCGGAACTGCAGCGTCGTTCAGCAGTTTGCAGGGTATAACAAGCGATGCAACAGGAGATTTATATGTTACAGACGGAGACGGCGTGCGCAAAATAACACCCGCAGGTGTAGTTAGCACTATTGTGCCCGTGGTTGGCAGCTCGCTGGAACAACCGGCAGGTATAGCAGTAGACACCACCGGTAATATTTACGTTTCGGACCCGGGCCACAATCTTATCCGGAAAATCACCTCGAAAGGCGTAATCAGCACCCTGGCCGGAAACGGTAAAATAGGCCATGCCGATGGGGTAGGACTGGGGGCTTCATTTAATTCGCCGGCCGGATTAGCGATTGACGCTGGCGGAAACCTGTATGTGGCCGATAAAAATAACAAGCTCATCCGCATGGTCGCTCCGGACGGAACCGTAACCACCCTTGCCGGCGGCGGTATACCGCCCGATGCCAACGGAAGCGGTAGCCACGCATCCTTTGATACGCCGGTGGGGGTCACTATCGATAAATTTGGGAATATTTACGTCAGCGATTCCTCCAATAACCGTATTCGTAAAGTTAATGTGCAGCAGCCTTAGGGTTTGTTTATTAAGGTATCTCGGCTACCAGGCTTTATCGATCTTTATTGCAGGCTTTGCTCCGGCTAATTTCGCCCGCGCGGGAACGCTGACTAACGCGGAGCAGCAACTTCTATGTACAGACTTTGCCGTGCTTAAACCAAGTTGAGCAGCGCATCTTTAGAGGCCCCGTTCCGTTTTTAACTTCACTGTTTCTAAGTGCTTTAAAGGTAACAACTGTAGGGAATAACATACATTCACGGTTCGTCTTTCCGTATAGTTAAAAATTTCCTGTAATGTGGCTTTTCCAAATTAATATCCCTGTTGGAAATAAATTTTCTTCATTATTAATTAGCGAAGTACTTTTTAACAATATATAAAATGTTTAACCATATAAGCGATTTGGCATAGCCATTGATATTATACAGGTAGACAGGAGTGCCTTAACTATAAACAGTGCCACTGTTAAAAGACATTAAATGAACAATAATTACAGACGACATGGATCACTTTAGAGAAATAAAAAATAATTTGGTCTGGCATAATGAAGGCAAATTTGAAGTAACGCTTGTTAACGGCATAATAACGAAGCTCAACTTTTGCGAGCCCGGCAAAGGGCCGGAGGACACGGGCAAGGCCCTGACTTCGACTAATTTTAAATATTTACAGGCCGTTTATTCCTGCCTCGGCGACTTGTTCGCGTTTATCGAGGAGGAAAATAAGAGATTGGGTTACAGCTACGCCCGCGAAGATGAAATTGTTCATCACTACCAGGAGGAAACAACAGAAACTTCGTACCAGCTGCTTCCCGAAACCAAGCTTCGGCCATTGATAAATTACGATCACCAGCCCGAAACATTGGAGCCGATCACTGAAAAAAATAAACTGAGGGATATCGGTTAATTTATTACCCCGTCAATTTTTTACTTCCAGATACTCAAGCCCCGGGGGAACGCATCAATTTTCAGCTTTAAAACGTTGTGATTTCTGCGGAAATTTAAGCCGCAGCCGGGCAAACTATGTCTTGCTTATCGGATTAAGTGATTAAGGTCATTTTTTCACTTTTATTTAACTGATACCTTGGCGTACGCCCTGCCGGCAAGATGGCGGACGTAATAAACATAGTTTTTATGGCAGGTAAACCAATCGCGCTGATAGACGGCAGGCAAATATCTTCCCGTTCAATTTTTTTATGGAGAATGGTTCAGGCGGTAGTCTGGATGGTAGGGGCGTCCATTTTGATTTGCCTGTTGTTTTTCCCGGCAACAGGAATTTTATTGTTTTGGAATGTGCTGATCCCCGTTGCCCCGGCGCTGTTTGTTACGGGGATCGGGATTTGGCGTAATGTTTGCCCTTTGGCTACTACAAATTTGCTACCACGACATCTTGGCCTGTCGAAGAAGAAAAAGCTCTCAGCCCTCCAGATGGGCGTGTTTAGCCTGATAGCGGTAGTTGCCCTATTTATTATCGTTCCACTCCGTCATGCGCTATTTAATTCGAGCGGGATGGCAACGGCTTTGCTCATTATCTCAACGGCGGCTGTCAGTGTCGCGGTCGGGCTGGTTTATGAATGGAAGAGCGCCTGGTGCTCGGGCTTATGCCCCATACATCCCGTCGAAAAACTGTATGGAGGAAACGTACTGGTGTCGGTCCCTAATGCCCATTGCGACCAGTGCATGAATTGTGTTGTGCCCTGCCCGGATTCGACGCCGAACATCAGTCCAAAGTCTTCAACCAAAACTATTTACCATAAACTAAGCGGCCTGCTTATTTGCGGCGGTTTGCCTGGCTTTATCTGGGGATGGTTTCACGTGCCCGACGAAACAAAACTTACTACGGTAAATGCGTTTTTGAGCGTGTACCGCATGCCGTTCACTGGCCTGGCTATCACGCTGTCAATTTATGCTATGCTGTTGCAAGTTGTTAAACCGAAGTCTGAACGAATACTTACTGCCATTTTTGCCGCATCGGGGGTAGCTTGTTATTACTGGTACAGGATTCCTTCGCTATTTGGCTTTGGGCTATTTAATAAGGATGGGCAACTGATAAACCTAACAGGCATATTACCGCAATGGGGCGTCCTTATCATAACAGTTAGTGTTGGCATGCTGCTTTTTTATGTATTGGTTGTGCGCGAACGAAATAAGAAAAGTTGGCTGATAAGGCCTCAATTTGCTGCAAAACAACGGGCTATGCCTGGAAAATCGTCTGTCTGAAAGTTTGCGCTGATTTCTATCAACTCAGCTAAAACGTGTAGCCAATGCTAAACCCGCCGGCAGCAATCACGCCCTCGTCATATAATATGGGTACAAAGGCAATTCTGAAATTTATGCCGCCGTTATCCTGCTGGTACCTGTAGCCCAGGGTGGCCGTACCGATAAAGCCCGTTATGTTGTCGAACTGAAAGAAAGTGCCATTTGTAGTACCGTGTGAGCGCATGAATGTAGTACCGAGGCCCATTTCGAGAAAGCTATTCCCGGTGCCATACAGGTAGTTTATTTGGAACGGCGCGCTTGCTACCCAATTTGCCCCGGTATTGTAATAGCCGGCGCCAATTCTGTAGCCCCATTTATCCCTGCTTTTGCCGAAGCGGCTATCATAATTCAGCGTAAGGGCCAGGCCGGGGCCCCCGACCTCCAAAAACACAGTGCGGGGCCTGTCAACAGCAACTATTACCGAATCCCGCTTTACTGTGTCCTCCTCAAGGTTTTGAGCTTTTAAGCACAAGTGCGACGCAACAAATAGTAATAAAAAAATTGCTTTTAATAAAAACGCCCGCTTCATTATTCAGATATTATTTTTGATTTTAAGTTTATTAACTAATACCATAATTAATTTATAATTAGGATAGCGAGTAATACGCTACCGTTTATTAAAATGTTTCAGGGCTGGTTTACACGGTTTATCCGGCAAATTAATTAAGCCACCAAACCTTCGTTGTAAATGTATAGCTAAAACTTATTTTAACTTAGCGAATGTTATCAACTTATTAACGTAACGTATTTGGAAACAACAGAAAGGTTTGGATAACGGGCTTTATTGAACGCGACGGGATTATCAAGTCGAAAGTCTTAAGTCGAAAGTCCTGAGTCAGATTTCGCTCTTTTTACTTAGAACTTTCGACTTAAGACTTTTGACTTGACACTGGCCCGGTTGAATTACATTAGTTCAGGACGGGGCGTTGTTCTTCTTTAACGGTGAGGTCGATGGGCTTGGCCACTTTTTCAGTCAAAAGGGCAAGTTCAATTACTTCGTGCATGTCGGTAACATAATGAAACTGAAGATCCTTTATATAGTCCTCTTTGATTTCCAATATGTCTTTCCGGTTAGATGCGCATAAAATTATCTCTTTTATATTGGCGCGTTTTGCAGCCAGTATTTTTTCCTTTATGCCGCCTACAGGCAGTACGCGGCCGCGTAAAGTTATTTCGCCGGTCATTGCCAGGTGCGGCTTAATTTTGCGCTGCGTAAATGCCGACGTGAGCGAGGTGAGCATGGTCACCCCTGCAGATGGGCCATCCTTGGGCGTTGCGCCCGCGGGCACATGCACATGTATGTCCCACTGATCAAATAACCGCGGGTCAATATCAAAACTTGCAGCATGCGCACGCAGGTAAGCTAATGCGATGGTGACAGATTCCTTCATCACATCTCCCAGGCTGCCGGTTAAGGTAAGCTTTCCCTTGCCGGGGCTTAAACTCGTTTCGATGAACAAAATATCGCCGCCGACAGCCGTCCATGCAAGGCCTGTTACTACGCCGGCTACGTCGTTGCCTTCGTATTGGTCTTTATCAAATATGGGCGCCCCCAGAATTTTCTCCACTTCACTCTTGCTTACAATGGGGTTGTAAGGTTCTTCCATAGCGATGTTTTTAGCCACGCCGCGGACCAGGGAACCAATCTTTTTTTCAAGTGCGCGTACACCCGACTCGCGGGTATAATCCACTACCAGCTTTTCGAGCACATCAGGCTTTATTACTACGTCTTTCGATTTTAAACCATGTGCATCACGCTGTTTGGGTACCAGGTGCTGTTTGGCAATTTCTATTTTTTCCTCAATCGTGTAACCGTTTACCTCTATGATCTCCATCCGGTCGAGCAAGGCAGGCTGAATACTGCTCAGCGTATTGGCAGTTGCGATGAACATTACGTTTGAGAGGTCGAAGTCGATCTCGACATAATGATCGTAAAAAGTGCTGTTTTGCTCAGGGTCAAGTACTTCAAGCAAAGCTGACGAAGGGTCGCCCCTGAAGTCATTGCCAACCTTGTCTATCTCGTCCAAAATAAATACAGGGTTGGCCGCCCCCGCTTTTTTTATCGATTGGATAATACGGCCCGGCATGGCGCCGATATAGGTTTTACGGTGGCCCCGGATCTCGGCCTCATCGCGGATGCCGCCTAAGGCCATGCGCACATATTTACGGCCCAGCGCCTTGGCAATTGATTTTCCTAAAGAAGTTTTGCCAACCCCCGGAGGGCCAACAAGGCAAAGTATCGGCGCCTTCATGTTATGCTTAAGCTTCAGCACTGCTAAATACTCGATGATACGCTGTTTTACCTTATCCAGGCCGAAATGGTCCTTGTCTAAAATCTTTTGGGCACGTTTGAGGTCGAAATTATCTTTTGTAAAATCGTTCCAGGGCAGATCGAGCAACAACTCAAGGTAATTTATCTGTACCGAATAATCGGCTGCCGCCGGATTTGTGCGCGCCAGCTTGTCCACTTCTTTATTAAAGTGGTCGTTAACATCCTTTGTCCACTTCTTTTTTGCCGCACGCATACGCAGGCTGTCTATTTCAAGGTCGGGCGAATTGCCGCCGAGTTCTTCCTGTATGGTTTTTAGTTGTTGGTTCAGGAAATAATCGCGCTGCTGCTTGTCCAAATCAACCCGCACCTTGCTTTGGATCTGGTTTTTCAGCTCCAGCATCTGCAGATCCATTGTAAGGTATTCCAATACCAGGTTTGCCCTGTTACGCAGATTAGGTTCTTCCAGCAAACGCTGCTTTGCGATCATATCGGCATTCATGTTTGATGAAATAAAATTGATCAAAAACGAAGTGCTCTCGATATTACGGATCGCTATACCGGCCTCGCTGGGCATATTTGGCGAAAGCTGGATGATATTCATGGCCATGTCTTTTATCGACGAAACCATGGCTTTAAATTCCTTGTCATCCTTATGCTTTACCTCCTTAAAAGGTTCAATGGTGGCTTTGATATAGGGCACGCTTTGAACTTCATCCTTTAAAATAAAACGCTTTTTGCCCTGCAGGATAACAGTAGTATTGCCATCAGGCATTTGCAGCATTTTTATGATCAATGCAATTGTGCCTACTTTGTTTAACTGGGAAAATGAAGGATCTTCGATGGCGACATCCTGTTGGGAAACTACCCCGATCAGCCGGCTGCCTTTATTTGCATCGCGGATAAGCTTGATCGATTTATCGCGCCCTACGGTGATCGGAATTACCACGCCCGGAAAAAGCACCGTATTACGCAGGGGTAAAATCGACAAAAATTCGGGTAATTGCTCGTTATTCATTTCTTCCTCGTCCTCTGATGACATCAACGGAAAAAATTCAGAATCTTCGTTTATTACTGGTAAAGCGCTTCTAAAATCAAATGGATCAAAACTCATTAACTACTTTTTATATATGATAAAACGCCATATTGTCAGCCTGAAAAAATTCAGCGGCAATAAATACAGGTTATATAACAGCCCGGGCCTGTTCGTGTATCATGGTTCAAGACCTATGCCAATATAAGCCAATTATCGTTAACAATTAATATTCAATGATAATAGCTTGATTATATGCTGCTTATAAATTTACATTAATTTACTAAATGTGCAGGAAATAATTGGTAAAGATGAAAAAAAGTCATATCATCGCATTCTTTTATTTATAGCGTTTAAGATACATTATTGAGAAACTGTTTTTCCGGTATAATATTTTCTTAAAATATCAGTTAGTAATATACTATTTTACTGTTCAGCAAGCCCCCTGATGAGGTTATCCGTTATCATATCTTTCCTGGTTTTTACCTCGCTCGAGAACGCGTCGGCACAAAATGCCTATGTAAAATTGGGCCAGCAAGCCCTTATGGACGGTGATTTTAAAGTAGCCGCCTCGCAGCTTGAAAAAGCCTGCCTTGTTGACTCAACCAATGCCAATGCTTTATGGATGCTCGGATACTCGTACTATCACAGCGAAAATTATAAAAAATCGATAGCGGCATTCACAAAAGAAATATCGATAAACCCCATTGACGCCAATGCCTATTATTACCGTGCAAGGGCGAAAGGTTACCTCGGAAAAGACAGCCAGCTTTCAACCGCCGATAAAGAAAAATACCTTTATGGCGCGATATTCGACCTTACCAAGGCCATCGCTATCGATCCGAATGACAAAGAAAACAGGTACCTGCAAACACGTGGTATCGCTTACCGGGAATACGGCGTGTTTAAACTGCAGGCCGGCGGCCGTTATTTCGACAAGGTACGAGGCATTAACTCGTTAAAAGCTTCCATTGCCGATTTTGAAAAAGTATTGGCAGACAACCCGGGCCGGGCCGATATCGAATCATTGATCGACCTGTCGAAACAAAAACTCGACGAGGCAGTCACCCGTAAATAAGTTACTTTATTATTTCTCCGCGTATCTTATAAACATTAGTACCAATTAACTTCACCCGCTGAACTCTTTCAATTATATAAAGCGAATCAGGAAAATAAATTAACCTTTCGCTAGTTTGGTAAAGTGAAGGTATCTTCAAGCCCAGCCATGTATTTTCCGGGGTTTTATTGTAGATCAATATCCATTTGATCTTCTCCTTAGTTTTATTGATAAGTATCTCCCGTACCTTCATTGAATTCGGTTTTTTTGCCCTGTACACAAGGATGCTATCTTCATCAATTATTTTGTAACTGTCTTTCCAGGCAGGCTTGTTAATGTCGGCATCCTTAAACAAATTCAATTCACCCCCCCAGTTAGCTATATGAACCTTTTTACTTTCAGAAACACCATTATGGGTTACGGTTTTAAAGACTATTTTATTTTCTTTCGTAAGCCGGGCAGAATCTTTTATAAAATAATCTTTCAAATCAAAGTATTTCAGGTGCCCGTTATCCCTTGCATCCGGCTTACAAGCTGAGAAGAAAACCGCCAGCATAATGGCGCCGATTAACGGAAGTGCGGCCCTTAATCTATACCAATACATCGCCGCTCATTTTTTCGGGGATTGGAACACCGATGATCTTCAATATCGTAGGGGCAATGTCGCCAAGCTTACCATCCTTAACATGTTTTACATCTTTGTCGATAACGATGCAGGGGACCAGGTTGGTGGTGTGGGCGGTATTTGGCGTACCATCGTCGTTTATCATATAGTCTGCGTTGCCGTGGTCCGCAATAATTATAAACGAATAACCATATTGCAAACCGGTTTCAACCACATCCTTTGTGCAGCTGTCTACGGTTTCCGCAGCCTTAACCACCGCGCTGAAAACGCCCGTATGCCCAACCATATCGGTATTTGCGAAGTTAAGGATGATCACGTCAGCCCAGCCGCTTTTCAGTTCGGGAATAATTGCATCCCGGATACCTTCGGCGCTCATTTCGGGCTGCAGGTCATACGTTGTAACCTTAGGCGATGGAACCAGCAGTCGTTTTTCATTAGCAAACTCCTTCTCGCGGCCACCCGAAAAGAAAAAAGTTACATGCGGATATTTCTCTGTTTCGGCTATGCGTATCTGGTTTTTGCCTGCATCCTGTAAAATTTCGCCCAGGGTTTTTGT